>Ga0134121_10000295_pt1 | contig 58729 bp, 15 predicted proteins | sample KB301_FD_96463 | JGI IMG/M metagenome (GOLD analysis project Ga0134121, IMG submission 96463) | Terrestrial soil microbial communities without Nitrogen fertilizer from Kellogg Biological Station, Michigan, USA - KB3-0-1 | ecosystem: Environmental > Terrestrial > Soil > Unclassified ...
TGCTGAGCAACCATACTGATCAAAATACTGGTAATAGATGGTATGGGTTCCGGCTCCTGCAGCACCGGGGTCAAATGTATTGCCACCGGTTACGTAACCAAATTGATCAAAGTATATTCCGCCTTCCGGGGATCCACCCGTGAGTATGAACGGAGGTGTATTGCTGCAAACAGGATCAAACGGAGCTAAAGTTACTTCCGGTAATGGATGCACTGTAGTTACTTGCGTAGAACCACAACCATAAGGCAAACTATAGGTAACATTGAATGTACCGATACCTGAAGCGGCAGGGTCAAAATAATAGTCACCCTGGAATTGAACCACACCCGTTCCGCTGAATGTTCCACCAGGAGTTACCGGCACAAGCAAAATAGCGCCATCACCATCGCAATAATCCTCGCTTAAACCACCAAATGTAGTATCAGCGATCTCAACAGTAACGCTATTCGAGGCAGTACATCCTTGTGTACTGGTAGCCGTCACTGTGAACTCTGTAGTGGACGTCATGCCTGAAGCAACCGGACTCTGTGAGGTTGCATCATCAAGGTATGATGAAGGCTCCCATGCGTATGTAAGGTTGGTGCTGAATGGTGTAAAGCTCCATGACTCGTTAGAAGCAGTCCAGTCATCAGTTTGATTCCATCCTTCAACATCATAAGCCTGGGTACCATCTGAATTTTCGATACCCATCGTTTCACCGACACCATCGAAGTCAACTGAGATAGAAGTAGCATGCATCTGAATCGAACCATCTGCGTTGAGCACGATTTGTCCGCTCATCGGATAACTTCCGGTTGAATAGTGACCTATTCCCGTCCACTGAACAACTAATTGCGTTCCGGTACTGAAGTAGCCAATTGTACCACCCAGAGGAGGATAAAAATCTTCCCAATCAAGAGCAATCAGGTTATTCGGGTCGGATGGATTAGGGATAAATTGTCCCTGGCAGCATCCGTTTCCGGATCCAGCGTTAAATGTGATAAATCCGTTGGAAGAAATATAGAATTGAGTGTACGTATTCCCGAAGAATGGGAAAGCGAATCCAATACTAAGTGCTCCGCTAACCTGATCATCTCCAAGCGAGACAAAAGATTGCGAACCGGATACCGGGGCATAAGCAATGCTCGATACGATATACGTAGTTCCACCTCCTCCTGCACTGCCGATAGCATCAAGTGTTGAACTGGCACCCGGACAAATAATTGAAGGTGTAGCCGTAGCAGAAACCGTAACAACAGGACTTACATTGATTGCGGTCGTTGCTGTATTTGAACATCCGTTTGTGATTCCTGTCACAACATAAGTTGCACTTGTGGCCGGATTTGCCTGCACCGAAGCACCTGTCGCAGAATTTAATCCGGTTGCAGGTGACCATGAATAGGTGTCCGCTCCGCTTGCGGTCAATGTTATTGGTGCATAGCCTGGACATACATCGGATGAGGTTGGTGAAACCGTTACCGTTGGCAGCGGAGTAACAGTAACTGTTACCGAGCCTGATTCAACATTTCCGCAGATGTCAGAAACCGTCACTGTATAGGTGGTGGTTACCTGTGGAGTAGCAACAGGGTTTTCAATAGAACCATTGTCCAAATTAGTAGTTGGCTGCCAGTCGTAAGTATAAGGGCTACCACCGCCTGTAACGCCTGCATGCAATTGGAATGATGCGCTGCCGGCACATGGAGGGCCAGGAATTACGCCATTCAATACGGTAACATTATAATCTTCTGTTTCACCATAATAACCGCTCAAATTATCACATGGTCCGGGAGGAGCACCACTTGCCCAATCAATAACCCGCATGCGGGTAGTACCATTAATAGCAGTTGCAGGAATGTTTATAGTGAAGTTTGTAAGATTATTATTGCAGTTAACATTATTAACCATCTTCTCTGATCCATCAAAAACTCCATTTTGATTCCAATCTACCCAAACTGAAAAATAAGAGTAGTTAATACAACCGCCCTGGGCCTGTACAGAGAGAGTAAACGGTGATCCTGCATTTTGAGACACAGAAGGTGAAGTGAAATAGCTTAGTCCTCCATTATTAAAACCTGCGTCAACAGCCGGGGAGATATTTGTTGCACCTCCTGAAGTTGTAAGGTTATCTATCCAGCTACAATTATTAAACGCACTGTACATAGTTGGATTGCAATAAGCTGAAGGTCCGGAGACAGTAGCTGTAGGTGTTGGAACCAAAGGATCAACGTGAACGGTTACACTACCCGTGCTTGTACACGTTGCATTGGTAGCCGTTAACGTATAAGTAGTAGTAGCTGTAACGTTTGAAGCTACAGGAGTAGGGCTGGAAGGGTCATTCAGGAAAGTGGATGGTGACCAGGAAATTGTAGTTCCGGAACCTCCATAAGTCACGGTCACCTGAGCGTAATCAGCACCAAGTGAGGTGTTATTTATCATTCCGAAGCAAGTACCACCGCTGGTGATTGAAATTGAATTGAAACCTCCGACAGCATAACCGGTAGTTGATGGATTTATCGTAACAACATTGTTAATAAACCCACAACTGCACCAGTTTCCTGAAGGTGTAAATGAACCTATGGTTTGGCCATTCAGAGTAACAGTATGTGAAACTCCTGAACCATTACAATCTACACCTATTCCGAGCTGAATCTGCATACTTGCCACGCTTCCTGAACCAATGTCAGTCCATGTAAATCCAATATTGCTGGAACAATTGTTATAGTAGCTTCCTCCACCGCAATAGCTCGGCATACCTGTAAGGTTAGCGAAGCCAATATGATAAAGCTGTGAGCCTCCCGACGTACCTGCATCCAACTGACTGGTTCCTCCATTGCAAATGTTTGAAGGTGTTGCAGTAACAGCAATTGCAGGTGCAGCATTCACTGTGATCATAGAAGTTGCAGTAGCAGTGCAAAGCCCGCTATGTGCTGTCACCGTATAAGTGGTGGTGACCTGGGGATTCGCCGTAACTGAAGCTCCTGCAGTGGTGTTGAGCCCTGCAGCCGGAGCCCATGTAAATGATGTAGCAATACCCGAAGCTGTAAGTACTACGCTTTGATTATCGCATTGAGTGATTGAACTGATATCAATGGATGCAGTTACATCCTGTACATCTGTAGTTACAGTTTGCGTTGAGGTAGTACCGCAATTATCTGTAACAGTTACAGTATAGGTTGTTGTTGCAGATGGTATTGCTGTAACGTTTGCTGTATTATTGGTAACCAAACCCGGACCTGTCCAGAGATAAGAGTAAGGCTCTCCTCCACCGGTTACGGTGGATGACAATTCCCACGGGAAATTAGGACATGCAGGAACAGTTGTGCCACCGGAAAGAGTAACAATATAATCTTCCGTTTCACCATAAGTCAACGTAGCGCAAGGATCGCTGACGGGAGCCGAGAATTGATAATCAGCACGAATACGCATTCTTGTCTGACCGTTTGTAAGACTACTCGGTACGGTGAATGTTGTATTGGCAGCGAACTGTGTCGGGAAATTATTAATCACCATTTCAGACGCAGAATACACTCCGTCGTGATCAGCATCAATCCACGCACTGAAATTCATGGGATTCGCGATGCTGGCAAGAGTAATCGTAAAAGTATTTCCTGCAGTCAAAGCAGCAGTAGTATTTCCTGTAGCGGGGTAAAGGACAAAACTGGAAGTTGCGCAACCTGACGGATTATTCAACGCGGTTCCTGCTATTGTTACTTGTGTAATGAACATGTAGAAGCAGGAATTCGGGCTCTGACCAGGTGTGCAATAGCCGACAGGAGCAGGAGGTTGAGCACTTGCAGTTACTACAAGAGGCTCACCTTCACTCACAGTGACTGAGCTTGTGCTTAATGTGCTTGAACAGCCTGCATTGTTTGCGGTAACAGTATAAGTAGTGGTTGATGTAATTCCGGATGCCACAGGTGTTGCACTCGAAGGGTTATTCAGGAATGTAGTTGGAGTCCATGAATAAGTAGCGCCCGTTGCAGGAACTGAAATTTGGAATTCAACTTCCATTGTTTGACTTGGCACCGAACCAAAGGCAGAGCAGGTATAACTATTCATTCCACCCCAGTTAGCATTTGCAATACAGGGACGAATTTCATATCCCGGGTTGTAGCAGATGCATGCACTTTCATCACCACCCAACTCAAGTCCTGAGCAATGTGAAACGTGCCATTGACGTCCATTTGAAGTCCAGGTACCATCATAACCGCCATACATGGCTGCTGCAATTTGTTGCACAATTGTAGGATCGTCAACATAAACTCCTGTCGGATCATTGGAACCTCTCAACGTCATCTTTAGATAATTTTGAGGAGCTAATGAGGCAGCGAAATTGTTCCACTTGGTACATTGTGCTCCTGTGGTAACTGAACCTGCAGTGAAATTATCTGACCAGCTAACATAATTAAGATAATGACCATTAGCATCAAGTTGACTTGTTCCACCCTCACAAACAGATGTAGGAGTTGCCGTGGCATCAACTATGGGACTTAAGTTAACTGTGACCAATGATGTCGCACTAACCGTACAGGCCCCAAGAGTTCCGGTCACCGTATAAGTAGTGGTGAGTAAGGGATTCGCCGTAACTGAAGCTCCGGTAGTGTTATTGAGCCCGGATGAAGGAGCCCATGAAAATGTTGACATATTTCCGGAAGCCGTAAGTGCTATGCTTTGATAATCGCACTGCGAGGTAGAAGTCGGAGTAACCGCTATGTTTACATCCTGTATTGTTGCAGTTACAGTTTGTATCACACTTTGACCGCAATTATCGGTAACAGTTACCGTATAGGTAGTTGTGGCAGAAGGAATTGCTGTAACGGTAGAAGTATTATTGGTTACAAGACCTGCGCCTGCCCAGGCGAAAGTATAAGGAACACCGCCGCCGGATTCATTAGCATGCAAAGTCCAGGTACCGCCGGGGCAAGGTACGGTACTGAATGTTGTAGCACCTGCAATAGTAATATTATAATCTTCAGTTTCGCCATACACTGTACTTCCGCATGGGGGATCACTAAGTCCTGTGGGATTGGAATTATAAGTACAACGCACACGAAGGCGTGTTAATCCATTGTATGCAGAAGTTGGAATATTTACTGAAGCTGTGTAAGTAGCCGGGTTAGTACCGTAGTAACCATTCAGGATCATTTCAGATGCGCTGAATGTTCCATCCTGATTATAGTCAATCCAGGCAGCCATTCCTTCAACATCTCCACCAGTAGTGACAGATAATGTATTAGCTGCACCTGCTGTTATAGTGGGGTTCGGGGCCGTAAACAATGGATCGTAACCTAAATTGCCTCCTTGTCCACACGTTGTTCCGGTGGTGTTATTAATTCCTGCGTAAGTAACATTGGTAATAACATCAGGAAATCCGCATCCATATGTATAAACGGGTATGCAATAAGAGCCGCTTGACACTGTAGGAGGTATTGCGGTTGGAGCTGCAACTAAAGTCGTTCCTGCAGTTACAGTCGTAGAACTTGTTGCTGAACATCCTCCGTTGGATGCTGTGACAGTGTAAGTAGTAGTAGAAGTTATGCCGGATGCTACAGGGTTTTGGTTGGTAGGATTATTCAGGAAAGTGGCGGGTGACCACGAAAATGTATTTCCGGATGAACCGTAAGTAACCGTAATTGTGGCGTAATCACCGGCTCCTCCATTAGTAGCATTTTGAAATCCGTAACAGGTAGGAAGTGCAGTTACTAAGAAGGTGTTTGTTCCTCCAACAGCATACCCGGCACCTGCCCAATTGATTCCCATCATAACAGGAGCAACAGGAGTGCAATAACAATTAGAAACCGTAGTTGTAAAATTAGGAGCAGCAGTACCATTCAAGGTGGTTGTATGGGAATACCCAACACCTGAACATTCTACACCCTGTCCCCATTGAATATCAATGTTGCTGACAGATCCTGCTCCGATATCCGTCCATGTAAAACCCACAGTACCACCGCAGGTGTAATATCCATTACCACAATTGCTGAAGCCGTTGACAATTCCTCCTAACCCTACGTGATAAACCTGGGTGGCTGTGGTAGTAGCCGTCAATTGACTGGTCCCCCCGCTGCAAACCGATGGTGGAGCTGCAGAAGCGGTAACTGATGGAGCAGCGTTAACTGTAACCAAAGATGTAGCAGTGGCTGTACATATACCCGACGTAGCGGTTACTGTATAGGTGGTTGTCACGGAGGGACTTGCTATTACGGTAGTTCCCGTATTTGTGTTAAGCCCTGCGGATGGAGACCAGCCAAATGAGCCGGTACCCGAAGCTGTAAGTGTTACACTCTGACCACCACAGAGAGTGGATGAAGTTGGCGAAACGGACACAGACACGCTCTGCACGGTTGCCGTTACAGTTTGCGTAGTAGTGGAACCGCAATTGTCAGAAACAGTTACGGTATAGGTTGTTGTGCTGGAAGGAATTGCGGTTACAGTTGCAGCATTATTTGTTACTAGACCTGCTCCTGCCCATGAATAAGTGTAGGGAGTTCCTCCGCCTGATGCATTCGCATTTAACGTCCATGTACCGCCCGGACAAGGAGGACCGGATGGAGGTGAGAAAATATAGGTTAAACCCGAAACAGGTTTGACGGTAGAACTAAATGACAACTGAGCCGTATTCGATCCCCCTGCTGTAGTTGCCGACCAATTGGTCGTCGTTGTTCTGTCTATAAAATCACTCACCGTAGTGCCTGTTAATCCTGCCTGGCAGGAGAAAGAAGTTGACCCGGGAGCGGCAATATAACCAATCTCAACCACATTCGATGTCTTGAAAAAAGCAATCTGGAATGTAGCTTCATCGGCGGTGACGTTGTACTTACCCCAATGCGACCACTGAATCCTGAACACCTGGTTGGCACCGGAACCGGTAGTAGCATATTCAAGACGATGTCCGCCGGCATTGCCAAGCATATCGGCACCCATCGCTGAGATGCAATTTGCCAGTCCGTTAAGCGGAAGATAGTTTGTGCTCGTAATTCCTCCAAGAACGATATAACCGTTATCACTTATTCCAACAGTAGTGAAACTATTGCCGTGATAGCTGAAAGTAAATGGCATTGTAACAGTCGACCAGTTCTCGTCATCCTGGAATCCACTGCCAAGCAAAGTTCCTGCGTTCTCAATACTAACTAATTCAGCCGGGCTCACCGCCTGGGTGAATGAATAACCATTCACTCCACCTGATACGGCCGGGGGTACTGCAGTTGGTGCTACAACTAAAGATGCTCCGGCAGTAAGTGTAACAGAGCTTGTTGCTGAACATCCTGCTGCAGAGGAAGCCGTTACTGTATAGGTTGTAGTAGCTGTAACTCCTGATGCTACGGGGTTTTGAAGAGTAGGATTATTCAGGAAAGTGGTGGGAGACCATGACCAGGAAGTTGCTGTTCCACCATAATTAACAATGACCTGAGCATAATCGGGATAGAGCGTAGTTCCGGAAGCACTTATAAATCCGAAACAAGTATTACCGCTACTCATCAATAATGTATTGCTGCCTCCAACATTATAACCGGCGGTGCCAGGGTTTATTGTAACAAGATAATTTTGAAATCCGCAACTGCAGAAGTTCCCATTTGGGGTAAAAGAACCTATGTTTTGACCATTTAAAGTAAGGGTGTGTGCCACTCCCGAGCCATTGCAATCCACACCGATTTGAACCTTAATCTGGAGGCTTGAAACAGCTCCTGCCCCTATATCAGTCCATGTGAAACCGGGAGATCCTGCACCGCAATCACTATACATACTTCCTCCACCACAATTATTAGGGACATTAACGAGGTTGCCTAAAGCAATATGATATGTCTGTGGAGCTGAAGAAGCTGCATTCAACTGACTGCTTCCTCCTGCGCAGACGGTCGGGGGAGTCGCTGTAGCCACTGGAGAAGGTGCTGCACCAACTGTTACTACAGAAGTAGCTGTTGAAGCACAACCACCGGTTACAGTACCGGTTACAGTATAAGTAGTAGTTGCGGCCGGGCTTGCAGTAACATTAGTTCCTACTGTAGTATTAAGTCCGGCTGCAGGAGACCATGTATAATTAATTCCTCCACAGTTTGCAGAGCATGAAGCTGTTAAAGCAACTGATTGTCCTGCACATATTGTTGATGAAGTCGGAGAAACACTTACTGTTGGATTTGAACAGGAAGGCGGCGACCATGTAAAAGTTAAACCATTCGTGGGTCGAATACCGGAAGTGATAGAACATGTTGAACCACATGCTGAACCTGCAGCAGTGGTTGAAGACCAATTCGAAGTGGTGGTTCTCCCTTGGAAATCGCTGCCGGTTGCACCTGTAAGTCCTACATATACTGTATTTCCACTGGTGCCCGGTGAAGGTCCATACATAAACGTTACTGTATTAGTAGTTTCCTGGAGTCTGACCTGGAATGAAAATTCATTAAGACCACTGCTATAAAATCCCCAGTTCGACCATTGAATAACAAATGTCCGGTTCGGGCTTGTTCCTAAAGTAGTATAGCTTGCATCACCACCATTCGCAGTACAACCATACAAATCAGCATTTAAGGGTGATAAAACATCAGAGGTGCCCCCACAAATAACGGAGTAGCCAAGATATTCGAAACCACTTCCATTAAGATGAATATATCCGTTGGGTCCCATCACAAACGTAGTGTAGTTCGTGCCGTGATAATTAAAAGTAAAGGGAATTGAAGCAGAAGCAAATCCCTGGTCATCATAGCATCCTGAACCCGTAAAAGAAGTTGAAGCAGAACCACCAACAACAGGAACATAAGTTGAAGTTGTTTGGGTAAATGCCATTGCAGCTACAGTGCTTGCTGATGTCCATGTAAAGGTAAGCCCGTTAGCAGGTCGTACAGAAGAGTTAATTGTACATGTAGAACTGCAGGCTGAACCGGCTGCAGTTGTAGCCGCCCAATTGGATGTAGTAGTTCTTCCCTGGAAATCGCTGTTGCTGGCGCCGGTTAAACCAACATAAACAGATCCTGAACTTGTTGCTGTTCCATTCTGGTAGACAAATTGAACCTTATTAGAAGTTTCATACAATTTTATTTGGAAACTAAATTCATTAAGAGCAGAGCTATAAAATCCCCAACTGCTCCATTGCATCGTAAACACTCTGTTGGGGGAAGCACCCGTGGTCACATAACTAAAGTCAGCGCCATTCGAAACACATCCGTACAAATCGGTATTCATAGCTGATAACAAATACGAATAGCCATCACACATTGCAGAATAGCCAAGATACTCGTTAGCAGATCCACCAAGATGGGCGTATCCATTCGGTCCCGGAACAACGGTTGTAAAGGTTGAACCAGCATAGTTAAAGCTGAACGGGAGCGAAATGCTTGAAAAGCCCTGATCATCCCAGCAACCTGAAGAGGTTAAGGATGCGCCCAAGCCCGCCTGCTTGTAGGTTCCGCTTGATTGTGCAAACGAATAACTGGTAATCGCCTGCGCACTTGCCTGCCTTACTGAAAAGAGCACAAGCACAACAAGGATCAACTGAATAATGTTTTTGCCAATTTGGGTAGTGGTGGAAAACTGTTTCATGATGGTTGATTTAGATTTTTGAGTTAATAAAGGTTAAGAGACTTAAAACAAAAATTACAGGTAAGCTTGCCGAAATAATTAGCGATGCGTTATTATATGAATTTCTCTATGTGCACTATGCACACCGAATAATCATATCATTGGTAAAGGGCGAAAAAGGCCTTAAAATTTTTGATCTTGAATACAAAAAATATGTGATAAAGGGTGAAATTGTTGGGGGATTGGGTAAAAGTATTTCTTCTTTGGTTACAAAAATTACATATTAATGTCAATTCCTTACTCGTGCCAATTAGCTGCTCATGTAATTCATTGGAGAAATCCTCAATAAACCGGATCCAAAAGTATTTTGATAAGGTTCATTTTTACTTGTAGTTCTTAATAGAAGGGCTGCCGTAATTTACGGCAGCCCTTCTTAAAAATTAAAGAATTGACCGGCGATTATTTCTGATACACAATCTTGCCTGTGTATACTTTGTCACCAACAATCACTCTCACAAAGTAATTACCTCCGGGAACATTTCCGTCAAACTTCACCTCATCAAATAATTCTCCGTTAACCACTGCTGTCCGATCGAGGTAGATGTTTTGACCGAGTGCATTCATGATCTGGATATCAGCTTCGGTGTTCACATCATCTGCAAACCTTATCTCCACCACGAAGTGGCCATTGGTCGGATTCGGATAAAGATTCATTTCTGCATTGAACAAAGTACCCTCTGATCCCTTGCACGAAGAAGTCACGGTGACCGTAGACGAGGTAGTTGAGCAACCATTGTCATTTGTGACAGTGACAGTGTAGTCACCGGTACTCGTTGCCGTGTAGGGGCGATCCGTAGCACCGATAATGGGCAAGCCACCTTTTCGCCATTGGTATGTATGGCTGTTATTGTTGCTGCCCGCGTTATTTGCACGTAACAGCACGGAACCTGTGCTGCAAATATCTGTGCTGCCATACACCGTAATTGAAGCTTGCGGAATTGCAAGCCTTGCCACCGTTGTGTACGCAGAATTGCTATAGCAAGCGCTGGTACTTTCAACCACCCGGAAGGAACCCCGCTTGGTGGTCGTGAACGTTGAATTTGTTTCACCCGCCTGAAGCGTAACTCCCTTATACCACAGATAAGAAATGCCGGGACCCGAGTTGGCTGTTAACGTTACCGGTACACTGCGGCAATATGTTACTGTTCCGCTTGGGGTAATGGTTGCTACTAAAGGATTCTCATCAAGCGTGCCATCGCAGTTGTCATCAACGCCGTTGCAAATGTCTGTAGCACCCGGATTCACCGCTGCATTGTTGTCGTTGCAATCAGTGTTGTTCGTACTATATCCTGTTGGTGCTGTAGATGAACACAACATTGCCGTTGTGGTTGAACCATAGCCATCCTGATCTGCATCCACATAGTATTGCTGCGGGGTGTGAACTGTTGCATCGTTGTCATTGCAATCAGTGTTATTCGTGCTGTATCCTGTTGGTGCTGTTGACGAACATAACATCGCTGTTGTGATCGAACCATATCCATCATAATCAGCGTCCACATAATACTGTTGAGGAGCATGAACCGATGCATCGTTGTCATTACAATCCGTGTTGTTCGTGCTGTATCCTGTTGGTGCTGTGGATGAACAAAACATGGCTGTGGTGGTTGAACCATAGCCATCCTGATCGGCATCCGCATAGTACTGCTGAGGAGTGTGAACTGTTGCATCGTTATCATTGCAATCCGTGTTGTCCGTACTATATCCTGTCGGCGCTGTAGATGAGCACAACATCGCTGTCGTGGTTGAACCATAGCCATCCTGATCTGCATCCACATAATATTGCTGTGGAGTGTGGACTGTAGCATCATTGTCATTGCAATCCGTATTGTTTGTGCTATATCCGGTTGGTGCTGTTGACGAACACACAATCGCTGTGGCAATGGTTCCATATCCGTCCTCATCAGTATCCACATAATATTGCTGCGGAGTGTGAACTGTTGCGTCGTTATCGTTGCAATCGCTGTTGTCAGTACTGTATCCCGTTGGGGCCGTAGATGAGCAAAGCATTGCGGTAGCAGTCGAACCATACCCATCCTGGTCAGCATCCACATAGTATTGTTGCGGAGCGTGAACCGTTGCATCGTTATCATTGCAATCCGTATTGTCTTCTACGAACCCGTTGGGTTGCAGGCAGGACACAACGAACACAGCCGGATTTCCATAGCCGTCAGCATCAGCATCAGCATAGAAGGTGATAAAGTTCAGTGTCTCATCAACCTGTCCGTTGCAGTTATCATCAATGCCATTGCATTGTTCAGGTGCACCCGGATGAATGGATGCGTTGCCATCATTGCAGTCAGTATTGTTTGTGCTGAACCCTGCCGGCGGTGTTGACGAACAAAGCATAGCTGTTGCTGTTGAACCATAACCATCATTATCAGCATCCACATAGTATTGCTGCGGAGCGTGAACGGTTGGATCATTGTCGTTGCAATCAGTGTTATTCAATGAAGTGCCTGCAGGCTGTACACAAACCAACATAGGATCTCCGGCACCATAACCGTCATTATCATTGTCAGCATACACTGTGATCGTTGGGTCATTCACAGTAATGTCTTCCTGTGCGAAGGCCGAGCAGCCAAACTGGTCAGCATAGCTGTAAAAGATAGAATGACTTCCTGCTCCCGCAGCACCGGGGTCAAATGTATTTCCATTTGTTACGTAGCCAAACTGATCAAAATATGTTCCCCCGGCCGGTGATCCACCCGTGAGAATAAACGGAGGCGTATTACTGCAGGTGGGCGCAAACGGATCTAACGTCACGGTCGGTATAGGATGTACCGTGATTGTTTGTGAAGAACCACAACCGATAGGCAAAGTGTACGTAACTGTGAATGTTCCTATTCCCGAAACAGCAGGATCAAAGTAATAGGCTCCCTGGAAAGTAACTATTCCGGTTCCGGTGAAGGTTCCACCCGGTGTTACCGGAGATAGCAATGCAGCACCATCACCTTCGCAATAATCCGGATTAAGACCGGAAAATGTAGTATCAACGACCGTAACTGTAGCAGAAGAAGAAGCGCTGCAAAAACCATTACTTACTGAGACTGCATATTGTGTAGCTGCCGTAATATTGGTTCCTGTAGTTGGGTTACCCGATGTGCTCGACAGTCCACCGGGACCACTGGCTACAGACCAGGTGTAAGTAAGTCCGGTTGGAGGAATGGGATTAAAGCGATAGCCGTTGCCGTTGCCGGGCCATGCAGTGGATACAGTAGTTGAAGTACCATCGCCTGTAAGCGCATTAATGTAATGGTTAGTTCCTCCCGTGGCGTCTTCAATGCCAATAGAAGCAGCGAAAGCAATCGCACCCACCGTAGGACCATATATATATTCAATGCGACCCGGGTTGGTTGAAGCCGGCCCGTAAATATTTATTTGAAACGAAATCAAAATAGTGGAGCCGTCTGAGAAGCCACTTCCAACAGCATTGTCCCATTGAAATGCATAAACGTCAGTGCCTATTAATCCGTGACGCATGCTTCCTGTGCCGGTCGGGAAGTTGGCACCCATATCCTTGAACCATGCTGCAATAGTATTATTAGGAAGAGCTGTGATAAAAAGGTTACCGGCTGTCCTGTCAGGTCCCGCGGTGATAGTTGTCATGGATGATCCTGGTGATATCCAACCATTTGTAGAAAAGGCCATTTGAGTAAAGGAATTGCCCATATAATTAAAGGTAAATGGCAGTGCAACCAATACTCCACCATCATCCGAGTTACCGGTGCTGAAGCCAGTCAACAGTTGCGCATTTGTATTGATAATAGTAACTCCTCCCCCTGAAAGTGCAGAATACGTTTGACCGGTTAAGCTGGTCAAAGTATAGGAGTTTGCAGGTAATGAAGCTACTGATACATTGGCAGTTAAAGTGCTGGAAGCACCGCCGGGGCATACAGCCGAAGGAGAAGCTGTAACCGAGGATATATTGGGAGGTGACAGCACAGAAATTGCTGCTGTTGCCGGAGTGGAACATCCATTTGCAGTTCCGGTAACCGTATAGGTCGTTGTGATACCCGGTGATGCTGTTACGTTGGCGCCCGTTGTGCTATTCAGGCCTGCCGCAGGCGACCATGTATAGGTAGTAGCTCCTGATGCTGTCAAAGGAACACTGCCCGATATACAATACGATGCCGACGATGGAGTAACGGTAACTGTTGGTGCAGTAGTTACTGTTACGGTTACAGATCCCGTAGCGGAACCTCCGCAGTTGTCAGTTACCGTTAGTGTATAAGTTGTTGTTGAAAGAGGTGAAGCGGTAGGATTGGCAATAGTGGTCGAATTCAATCCGGTAGCCGGTGCCCATGTAAATGTATAGGGCTGTCCACCGCCGCTCGCATTGGCTGCAAGGGCAAAGGGTGTTCCTCCGCAAGGTGGACCGGGATTAGCTCCGCCTGTAATATTAATGGTATAATCTTCCGTTTCACCATAAGAACTTGTGGGACATGCAAGAGCAGTGAGTCCACCATCTATACACACAACTCTCAACCGGGTATTTCCATTAATTGCTGCTGCAGGGACCATGAAGTTGTTATATGAAAAAGCAGTAAATGACCCGGGAGAAACGGCGGCTCCAAGCTGCTCGCTACCTTCAAATACTCCATTTTGGTTATAATCAATCCAGGCGGAGTAGCTATCTGCGCTGTATGAACCGGATGTTATTGTAATAGTGTATTGATTTCCCGCAGTTAGAGTCGAGCTAATGTTCAAATAGTTGGTATAAGAAGTTGCTGCTGATGAAGGTGCTCCCGAAGGATTGCTAATTGCAGGAGTTCCATTGAGGGCTACGTTTGAAATATAGTCTGTTCCGTCCCATGAAGTATAAACAGGAGTGCAATATGCTGATGGTCCGGCCGTAGTAGCCGTCGGTGAAACAGCCAACGGGTCAACGGTCACGGTGACAGTACTGGTGCTGCTGCATCCGCCAACCGTAACTGTTACAGTATAAGTAGTAGTAACCGTTGGAGAAGCTACCGGATTGGCAATACTGGGATCACTCAAGCCAGTGGTGGGCAACCATGAATAAGTTGCGCTTCCACCTGGAAGTGTAAAGTCTACATAAATAGTTTGATTGGGACCTGCGCAGGTAGCTGTGTTAACCCCTCCCCAATTTATATAACCAATTGCCGGACGTATTGAGTAACCGGGAGTCGTGCAGGCACAGTTGCTTCCGTCAGCCGTTAATTCCATTGGTAATGTTCCCTGGCACGCTCCGTTTCCACTTCCGCAAGTATTGCCTACCACCCATGTATTTCCGTTATCAACTAAAGTAAGGGTAGTGCCATTCTTAAGTGCCGCGGCAATCGCCTGAGCATTAGCAGGATTAAGAACGGTTCTTCCTGTCATATCAAATGTTCCATACAATTTTACTGTCTGGTAATTTGCGGCTACCAAAGAACTGCAGAAGTTAGCCCAATCATTACATTGTGCTGTTGTTGGCTGAACACTGCTAATAAAGCTTCCACTATAAGAAACGGTATTCAAAACGGTAACATTTAATTGACTGTTTCCTCCGGAGCATACACTCGAAGGAGTAGCAGTGATCGAACCTATCGAAGGCGGGGGCTGAACAGTAATAAGCACAGTAGAAGTTCCTGTACATCCCGTTGATGTAGTCGTTCCGGTTACAGTGTATGTCGTGCTCACAGTCGGACTGGCTGTAACCGATGCACCCGTAGTGGTGTTTAAACCGGCAGCAGGCGCCCATGAATAGGTGTTTGCACCGCTTGCGACTAATCCGGCAGAACCGCCGGTACAATAAGTTGCAGAACCTGGGCTCACACTTATCGTGGGTGAGGGATTAACGGTAAATGAAAGATTTGCACAGGCACTATTCACGCCATAGATATTTCTTGGTTCAACACGCCACGAATATGTTCCTACTGCCAGGCTGCCTGCATTATAGGAAGTTCCTGCCTGGTTAGAAGATACCAATGTGGTAGCAGGACCCGAGCCGGCATCGAGGTAAACATCGTATCCTGTTGCTCCTATTGATGCTGTCCAGCTTAAAGTAGTTCCGATCGTGCAGCTTGTTCCGCCATTTGCAGGAGATGGAGCTGTTACACATGCGGGGGGAGCGGAACTTACACAAATGTCATAAACATCTCCCGGCGCACCTGCACCGGTAGCGGCATGATAAACACGAATGAAATAGGTATTGCCAACAGTTGTTGCGAGGATAATGCCTTCGGCGCCGCCTGCGCCGGTGGCATTCAGACACTGTACAGATGTTTTTGCGCCACAACTTCCCGGTGATACTCCACCATCATAAATTTGAATAGCCGGATCATACCCGTTATATCCTTGTATACCAATAGATGTATTGGCATTTACAGCATCGAATTTATACCAGACATCATCATCTGGTACTCCGCATACGGTTCCTTCAGCGGAAGCAGTAGTGGATAATGTATTTTGTCCAAAGTAAGCATTTGCACTTGCATTACATCCGGGAGTTGCCAAACCTGTAAGGTTGATTGCTGTTGCACATTCATCATTGGGAGCAACTGCAAAGACAACGAGAGCGAACTCGCCAGTATTCGACCAGTTAGGTTTCTCTATGGTTATTGTTGGCACACTCGTGTAACCATATCCCCCGCTACTCAAGGTAAAACCTGATACAGATTGATTTGGTGATGTACCCGCCATAACGGCTGCTGCAAGTGCATCAGTCCCTCCTCCACCGCTAAACCTGATCCTTGGAGTCGTAACTCCCGAGCCACCCGAAGAATAGCCGCTTCCCGGATTAGTTAGCACGAGACCAGTGACCGCTCCATTGTTAACAATCGCAGTAGCCTGGGCTTGCACTCCGCCTCCGTCATGGTAAACTCTCACATAGTAGAGGTTCCCGGGAACAAGTGTTGTTAAAGTCGCATTTACCTGCGACCCTGAGGTGCCTACCACGCACGCTATCGGGTTGAAGGAAGCATCGAGTACCTGAAGACGAGGAACATACACACCCGAACCATACACTCTCACAGTGGTGTTTGCAAGAGTTGCAGTGAATTTAAACCATACATCATCGTCATTAACTCCCGCGCAGGCGGGTATGCTCGTGGTGGTAGTGGCATATCTTGAAGAATAGAAATTACCACACAAGTTTGATGGAAATCCGGGAAGAGCAGCAACAGTGAGGGCTCCCGCCGGATCATCATTTGATGGGGCTGCCGTAGAAGGAATCGTACCACCTGTATATCCACCGCCCGGCGTGAATTTAATAGATGAATTGCAATCCGGTGCAATTGCCATTCTGTTAGCCCCATTGCCACCGGTTAAATCTCCACCTAAGACATTACAAAAACCATTTCCAAATACATCGGAGTTTTCGTATTGCTGAGCCAGCACCTGACCGGGAAGAGCATTTAAATTTGCCAGCATACCGTTAATGCCAATGGTGGTCATGTAACCGATATTTGCTGTACCGTTGTATGCCTGAAAGAGTCCGTAATTAAAAGTAACGCTATTGTCCGTTTCATCTAGTACACACTGGAAGTTTAATTGAGGACCCGCATTGGCGAATACGGTCATGTTATACCATTCCATTGTAATCTTTCTCTGTCCAATAGCATCCGGTGAGATTGAATATCTCATGAAATTGTTATAATTGCTGCTGCTACCTGCAGTTGTCAAGTCACTCCAAAATGGAGCAAGTGTTAACTGGGTAGAACCAGAGTTAGAGTATAATGAGGGAGGATTAATAGATGATAAAGTGACACCATTATATGAGTTTACAGCCGCTGTGGCCGCACTTGCTGAAGTAACCAATTTTGCCCAACCGTTGAGATTCATTTGAAATCCTGTAACAGTTTGTCCGGCATACGTGAAGGTAGAATTAGAAATAGTAACAGCACTTGAAGTTACTTCATCACCCGCGCAACATGCTTGATTCCACGTCAATGTACTTCCTGTACCGTTGGAGACAATGGAATTGTAAGCAATACCTGTAGTTCTGGTAATATTATAAGCCAATGGGGTGTATGAGAATGTAGTTGCCCATGCATAGAAATCATCCCCGGTAGGAGCAATCGGACCCGGAGAGGATGTCGCAGTTGTTCTGGTTCCGGTAAGCGCCAGACCGGCACCTGCTGTGCCGCTTGACAAACTTCTCGCCGTCCATGGACCCGTAACTGCTGTCGCCTGCTCTATTAATAGTCCTGCCTGATCAGAATTCAAGGCATCATTGGAGTTCCAATTCAACGTAACCTGCGGATTAGTTCCATAGGATCCTCCATTGCTCAACACATGAAATGAACGCGTGCCAATAGGTACTGAACTCGCAGTTCCCGACGGAGCGCCAGTAATTTGTGCCGTAACCGTTGTAATTGTCGAGCCGGTAGTTAGAGAACCAGTGCCCATGATTACAGGCAGCCCAACTTCAAACGGGAATGTTCTTGTCAAAGAACCACCCGGAGTGGTGAGTGTTATTGTTCCTTTTACGCTCGCAGTCAGGGAACCGCTTTGTCCTGCATAAGAAGGGTGCGAGCAGGTGAGAGTATTGGAACCCATGTCCATTGTCCCGTTATTCAGAACAAGCGGAGCAGAACTATATAATTCAAGATTGGAACTGTAAGTATTAGTGAAAACCGGATTATTGGAAGCAGCGCCAAGAGTATATACATTGATTCTCCTGTTAGATGGAACTTCAGCACCCTCGGCATAAGTTCCCGGAGTAAATATGTTTGAAGGAGTGAAAGTACCCAAGGTCAGATTGTATAAACCAATGCGACAAGCAGGTGTTGTGGCAGCAGTAGTAACTGAGCCATTTGTAACCAAGCCAACGGTTGGAGCAGAAACATAATCCGCTCCCGCGGCGGTAATTGTAAAGTTGGTGACCTGACCGCTGGTGAGAATAGCCGTTGCAGTAGCAAGACATCCGGAGGGGAATGCACAGGTTGCCTGTGTAGTAAATCCACCCCCCGTTAGAGTGAGAGTTGGAAGAGCAGTCCATAATGTTCCTCCACCTGTGCAAATAACAGATACAACTTTTCCTGATGCTACGATCACGGTAAATGTAGGAGCAGTGCCCCCTGTTAATTGCGCGCCTCCGCTTACGGTTACAGTAGGAGTAGATGTATAACCGGCACCTTGAGTAGTAATTAAATTTCTGAACCCCGTAGGTAAAGAAAATCCTACAGAAGGCGCTGCTGAATAGCCAACACCACCGTTGGTAGTGCTTATTCCGCCCACCGTCTGGTCACTCTTAATACTTATGCCGCCGCTGATAGTTGCCTGTGGAGTCTTTTGAGTAAGTGAGTTTGCCGGTCCTGCAACTTGCTGTATGAATACTAAAGATGCAGTGGCCGCTGTTGTGAATCCTCCTCCTGATAAAGTAATAGTTGGAGCCGTATTATATCCTGAGCCGGGATTAGTGATTGTAATGCTTCTGACCGTTCCGGTCGTCGCATCAAAATTGGGTGTTGCTGTGGCGGTGGTGCCTCCTCCCGTTGGAGCCGAAATAGCAACGCCAGGGGCAGAAGTATAACCTGCTCCCATTCCGGTTACTGCGATACTCGCTACCTGAGTATTGAGCGCCAGCCCGTAAACCTGTGCCGTATTATCAATCGCCAGTTTTCCATTAGTATTTAAAGAACCAGCAGTGTGTGCAAAACTCCATGCTACTAAATTTTGCGAGGTTGAAATCGTAGAACTACCTAAAGTTTGAAAGAACAAAGCGCGAATCAAACCTCTGCCTGACTGATCAGCCACGAAAATTCCTGTGCCGCCCAGTGTCTGTGCCATGCTGCCGCCTACCTGGCTGCCGTTAAAGTTGAGCAACGTGGTGCCTAAAGCGAGATTAGCCGTGCCGTTATTGGTAAAGTTTCCTCCGACATTGACACTTACTCCTACTTGAGCTGTGGTATACGGAAGGAACATGGCTCCCGGGTTGATTAAAACATCGCCGAGTATGTTAATGGCATTAGCCGTCGCATTCCATTGCAAAATGCCGGATGCTCCACCACCTATGGTAAGGTTTCTTATAGTAAGAACCGCATCTACCGTAACTATGGCTCCGTCGGCAATAACCACATCATCACCCTGCTGGGGAACAAGACCGCCCACCCATGTTGCAGGGCTGCTCCAGAGTCCGCCAATGGCAGTTGAAGTGAAGGATGTGGCTGCATGTGTGGTAAATGAATTGATCACACAAGGTGTAACGCTGCCAAAAGTGTTTCTTGGAATCACTTCCCAGTAATAGGTTTGATTTGGACCAAGCGCAACGTTGGGAAATGCGTTAGCAGGTGTAAATGTTGTGCCAGCCTGGTTAACTGCAACCCTTGCTAATACATCCTGAGAAGTTACGAGTGAAAGATTGGTGCTGAAATAAACGTCATAGCCGTTGACAGCAGGAGAGCCAATGGATCCGCTCCATGCAAGCACCTGGTTCACCCTTACATCCGTTTCGCCATTTGCCGGATCATATACCGGGGCGCATATTGGAACGGCGTTAATACTTGTCGTTATGCTCGCTGTAAGTGGTGATGTGGTAAGGTAGGTAGGAACATCAGCACAAAAAGAATAAACATAAAAATCATAAGCAGTATTCGCAGTCAAGCCTGTTGCACTGAATGATTTCGCAGCGCCTGAAACAACTACAATTCCCGAACCTAATGCGCCACCTACTGCATAGCTGGTTCCATTTACAGGAGCAGTAACAGAAGCGCCTGAAACATACCGTACCACTAAATATGCATTCGGGTTGCTCGCAGCGGCAGTGAAACTTCCGTTCACCTGTGTACCGGTAATACTCGTTAAGCTTAGAGCCGTCGGCTGGTTAGCAGGAGTTCCCGGGCAAGTTGTTGACACAGGATCAAAACGATACCCATTTCCGTTGCCCGGCCATGCTGCTGAAGTTGTTGTTCCGTTAATGGCGCCACCATTCTGGCTGAAGAAACCAAGGTTGCTCATGGCATTGATATAATGATTCGTTCCTCCCGTTGCATCTTCAAGACCGATAGAAGCAGCGAAAGCGATTGCTCCGGTCTTGGGTCCGTAAATGAATTCTATTCTTCCGGGGTTAGTGGAAGCAGGACCATAAATCTTAACCATAAAGGAAACCCAAATAAAAGAACCATCAGCAGTACCACTTCCGACTGCTTTGTCCCATTGAAAAGCATAAATATCTGTTCCAACGGAACCGTGCCTTAAACTGCCGGCACCTATAGGGAAGTTAGCGCCCATATCTTTCCACCATGGAGCAATCACGGTATTCGGAACAGTGGTTGTAAAGAAACTGGCCGATGCAATACTCTGTGCTGTAGTAATTGCTGTTTGATTGCCGCAGCCGATCCAGCCATTGGCTGACATTGTCATTTGCGTAAATGAACTACCGTTGTAATTAAATGTAAACGGTAGCGTAACCAAAACACCTCCATCGTTCTGGGTAACATCACCAAACCCTGCAGTCAATCCCGCATTGGTATTAATAGTAGTGATGCCGCCACCGGAAAGCGTGGTATACGTCTGCCCTGTTAGTTTACTAAGTGAGTAGTTCACCTGTGCAAACGAACCGTGCATAGACAATCCTGTTGCAATTAACAGGCAAAGCAGCCAGCGAAAGAAAGTGGCTGATGTTCTGTTGTGATTGTTGTTTTCATTTTTTTTCGACAACATGCTTTTGCATGCGGTGCTTAATGTGTAACGATTTGCCATGAGAATGGATTTTAAGAGGTGAAATTTTATCGTGTGGTGAACATGTAGAATTGCTCATCATCAAGTCATCATTTGAGAAGAAAATAAATCGGATGCTTCTGTTCGCAGTGGACGTATGTAAAGATATTAATATTTTTTCTCAATAAATACATTTTTGAGTCAATTCCTTACCACCTGAACATACACTACTTGAACCTGCAATTTTCAGCTTTCATACTTAATGGAATCTAATTTTATGGATACAATCCTCCCTGAAACATGCCTTCTGAAAAATCCAGGATACTTGCACTCAGTAGAGTTATGACGTGCACGGCACACCAAAGAAGAGGGGCTGTCGTGATTTACGGCAGCCCCTCTCTTAAACTTTAAGAATTGATCAGCGACTACTTCTGAAACACAATCTTACCTGTATATACTTTGTCACCAACAATAACTCTCACAAAATAATTACCTCCGGGAACATTTCCGTCAAAGTTCACCTCATCAAATAATTCTCCGTTAACCACTGCTGTCCGATTGAGGTAGATGTTTTGACCGAGTGCATTCATGATCTGAATATCCGCTTCGGTGTTCACATCATCAGCAAATTTGATCTCCACCACGAAGTGGCCATTGGTCGGATTCGGATAAAGATTCAATTGTGCGCTGAACAAAGTGCCCTCTGATCCCTTGCAGGAAGAAGTTACTGTTACAACAGATGAAGTAGTGGAACACCCATTGGAATTTGTGACGGTGACTGTGTAATCACCGGTACTTGTGGCAGTATAAAGGCGATCTGTAGCACCATTGATCGTCAAGCCTCCTTTCTTCCATTGATACGTATGGCTGCTGTTGTTATTGCCCGCATTATTAGCACGCAGTAGTACAGAACCCGTGCTGCAGATATCAGTGTTTCCATACACGGTAATACTGGCTTGCGGAATAGCAAGCCTTGCCACTGTTGTGTACGATGAAGTGCTATAGCAAGCGCTTGTAGTTTCTACCACCCGGAAGGAACCCCGCTTGGTGGTTGTAAACGTTGAATTTGTTTCACCCGCCTGTAGCGTAACTCCTTTATACCACAGATAAGAAATGCCGGGTCCCGAGTTGGCTGTTAACGTTACCGGTACAGCGCGGCAATATGTTACTGTGCCGCTTGGAGTAATGGTTGCTACTAATGGATTCTCATCAAGCGTGCCATCGCAGTTGTCATCAACGCCATTGCATACGTCTGTAGCACCCGGATTCACGGCCGGATTCTCGTCATTGCAATCCGTGTTGACTGTACTATATCCGGCAGGTGCTGTGGATGAACACAACATCGATGTTGTGGTTGAGCCGTATCCATCTCCATCGAAATCTGTATAATACAATTGCGGAGCATGAACCGATGCATCGTTGTCGTTGCAATCCGTGTTGTCACTCACATAGCCTGAAGGGGGAATATTGCTATTCGAAGTAATCGAACTGGCCGGATCACCATAGGTATCGCCATCAACATCGGCATAGTAGGTGTACACCGCACAATTCTCGTCCACTTGGCCATCGCAATTATCATCAATGCCATTTGCGCAAACTTCAGTAACACCCGGATTCACCGCGGCATTTGCATCATTGCAATCACCACTGTTTGTACTATACCCTGATGGTGCTGTAGAGGAGCACAGCATTACAGTCGTTGTTGAACCATATCCATCATCATCTGCATCCACATAATATTGCTGTGGAGTGTTGACTGTAGCATCGTTGTCATTACAATCCGTATTGTTTGTGCTATATCCGGTTGGTGCTGTTGACGAACACACCATCGCTGTGGCAATGGTTCCATATCCGTCCTCATCAACATCCACATAATATTGCTGCGGAGTGTGAACTGTTGCGTCGTTATCGTTGCAATCTGTATTGTCAGAACTATATCCTGCCGGGGCCGTGGATGAGCAAAACATTGCAGTGGAAGTTGAACCATATCCATCCTGGTCAGCATCCACATAGTATTGCTGCGGAGCGTGAACTGTTGCATCGTTATCGTTGCAATCCGTATTGTCTTCTACGAACCCGTTGGGTTGCAGGCAGGAGACGACTGACACTGCAGGATTTCCATAGCCATCACCGTCGGCGTCAGCATAGAAGGTTATAAAGTTCAGGGTTTCATCAATCTGGCCATTGCAGTTGTCATCAATGCCATTGCATTGTTCAGGCGCTCCCGGATGAATGGATGCATTGTTGTCATTGCAATCAGTATTGCTTGCACTGTACCCTGCCGGCGGTGTTGATGAACAAAGCATGGCTGTTGCTGTTGAACCATAACCATCATTATCGGCATCCACATAGTATTGCTGCGGGGCATGAACGGTTGGATCATTGTCATTGCAATCAGTATTGTTCAGTGAAGTGCCGGCCGGCTGAACACAAACTACCATAGGATCGCCGGTACCATAGCCATCACCATCGTTGTCAGTATAAACCGTGAGCGTTGGATCGCTCACAGTAATATCTGCTTGTTGAAATGCGGAGCAGCCAAACTGATCAGAATACGCGTAGAAAATGGTATGAGTTCCGGCCCCTGCTGCACCCGGGTCAAATGTATTACCATTGGTTACGTACCCAAATTGATCAAAATATGTTCCTCCTGCCGGTGACCCGCCTGTGAGTATGAACGGAGGTGTATTGCTGCAGGTCGGTGCAAATGGATCTAAAGTTACAGTAGGTATCGGATGCACTGTAGTTGCTTGCGAAGACTGACAACCGTAGGGCAGAGAGTACGTGATGGTGAACGGACCACCAACTCCTGAAGCGGCGGGATCAAAGTAATAATCGCCCTGGAAAGCAACTATGCCGGGGCCGCTGAAGGTTCCACCCGGGCTGGCCGGAATCAGCAATACAGCGCCATCTCCATCGCAATAATCCGGATTGAGACCGAAAAATGTAGTATCAGCAACTGTTACGGTAACGGCGTTCGATGCCGAGCATCCTGCTGTATTGGTTGCTGTGACCGTAAAGGTTGTAGTTGAAACTAAGTTCGATGCCACCGGATTTTGTATAGCAGGATTATTGAGCACACCTGACGGCTGCCACGCATAACTGATCCCGGTTGCTGCAGGCGGCGTGAATCTATAAATCTGCCCGGTAGCCGGTTTTGTATTAATGGTAGTAGTTTCAGTAGTTGAACTTGCCGTTGGAGCTGCGCTGGAATTATTCAATGACAAGAAGTTTCCGGATGCAACACCCGCCAAGCCAATAGATGCGCTCTCGCTCACACCTCCCAAGGGTCCGGATTCTTGTTGGTAGATGAAATCTATTTGACCGGTAGCCTCATATAATTTTGCCTGATAGGAAATAGAATATCCGGTTGTTATATTATAATACCATTCCCAATGCAGCCATTCAAAAGTGAATACATGATTTCCGGTGGTTCCTGTGGTTAAATAAGACGCTACTCCGCTGACTCCGTCTTGGTCATCCCATAATGGAGCAATAATAGGTCTTCCAGTACCGGTACTAAGATTATTTGTCAATGAGGCATTTGCAGCTCCGAAGGTCAGTATGCCATTTGAGCTAGCATACACCTGGCTGTAAGAAACTCCTCCATAATTAAAACTAAAACCTAAAGGAAGAAGCCCTGAAGCTGCATCATCAGCTTGAATAGCAGGTACACTCGTTCCTCCGACTAATGGCGTAAATGTTCCACTCAAGGGCGTAAATGAATATCCAGCCACGCCGGCTGAATTCGGGTCAACGGTCGTTGCCTGCAGTTGAGAACTGCCACCCGGACATATCGTCGCAGGAGTAGCAGTCACCGAGCTAAATACCGGAGCGCTGAGAACAGAAACTGTTGCAGATCCTGTATTCGCACAGCCATTGGCATCCGTTCCGGTGGCCACATAAGTAATAGTAGAGGAAACATTCGCAGTTACACTGGACCCCGTGGTTGCATTTAATCCTGTTGAAGGCGCCCATGTGTAAGTGTTAGCACCCGATGCTGTCAATGTTGAAGCTCCGCTTCCGCAAAGACTGCTTGGAGATGCCGTTGCAGTCACTGTTGGTAAAGGATTCACATTAACAGTCCCGTTTGCTACAGCACTACTGCTGCAATTATCTGTCACAGTAACAGTATAAGTTGTAGTGCCCGAAGGTGATACTGTTATAGCAGCTGTAGTTGCACCAGTTGACCATGCATAGGAATATGGGAATCCACCGCCACTCGTTGTCGCAGTTAATGTTGCTGGTTGGCCCGAACAAATTGTCGTCGAGTTTATTGAAGCAACAAGTGCAGTTCCTGAAGTTACAGTAGTAGTTCCGGTTGAAGAACAACCAGTAACAGAATTACTAGCTGTTACCGTGTAAGTTGTTGTACCGTTTGGTGGAGTTACATTTACCGTAGCCCCATTCAAATTTCCCGGCGTCCATACATAGCTGACGTTTGGATCCACTACACCTGCTACTATATTAACAGTATAATCTTCTGTGGAACCAGAACCAAACACCGTACAAGCATCGACGGCTCCGTTGATATTAGCATTCAAGCGTGAACGAATGCGCATCCCGGTGGCTCCTGCAAGCGCGTTTGCCGGAACATTAATGGTGGCGGACCCGCTTGAGGCGGCCGTCCACGGCTGAACCCATTCAGAAGCGTCAAACGTGCCACTTCTGTCATAATCAATCCAAACAGAAATAATAGAGAGTCCTGTGGTAGCAAGAGTAATAGTATAAGATTGACCTGCTGTAAGGGTTGTTGTCTCGTTGCCTGAATAAGGATTTATATGATAGTATGGCGAAACACAAGCGGGTGGTGTGCTATTAAGTGTATTGAGCACAACGGACGACACGCATGATGAACCTGTTTGTGTAGGAACGCAATAAGTCGCAGGAAGTGTTTGAGGACCTGTTCCTAAAGAACTTACTGCAAGTGTGGTAGTTCCACCGGAACATACGCTGCTTGGTGTTGCCGTAACAGTTGTAATAACAGGAAGAGGATTAACTGTTAATGAAACTGATGCAATCGTAGCACAACCTGCCGAACCGTCAACTGCAGTTACAGTATAGGTATACGTGCCGCCAGCCGTAGGAGTAATATTCACAGATTGTCCTGAAGCTGAACCGCTGATACCACTGCCAGCCGAAGGCGAAGATGTCCAGGTAAATACATAGTTATTGGTTGAACCTGCCTGAGTCGCGGTGAGGGTTGTACTTGCACCTGCGCAAATAGGTGAAGGCGAAGCAGTAGCTGAAACCTGATCGGGCTGATTAACTGTTTCAACCACAGATGTTCGATTGCTTTCGCAGGTGCCATTGAATTCAGTCACATAGAAGGTAGTGGTTGAGTTAATGGTGTAAGCCGTTAGATGATCAGCATGTTCACCGGAAAGCGGACTTCCTCCTGTGGAAGTTAGGTACCAATTAAATGACGGGCTGCTTAATCCTGATGTTGAAGTAACAGAACAAGCAGGAACTCCAAAACCACACTGCGTTGCATCATGAGCAGTTGGATCTGTCGGAACAGTAATAGATGTTAAGGTTACACTTGCTGTTTGCGTACATCCTCCACTGGAAGTAGCGGTAACAGTATAAGTGGTGCTTGTTGTAACGTTTGAAGCAACCGGGTTCTGCGTGTTAGCATTATTCAGGAATGTAGCCGGCGACCAGGAATAGGTAAATGTGGTTGTACCTGCCGGAGTAAATCGCACACCATCATTCGTAAAGTTGGTGCTTCCGGTGTTTCTTCCGGGAACAGCAGTAAAGCCGACTCCATCACCTTTATTTACACCCTGAGTATAGACATCTGCACCCAAGCCATTGCTCGTCGTTTGCACCTCTATAATATTTGTTCCTTCAAACAACAGGATTTCAGCAGTAAGGAAATCTGTAGTGGATCCTAAGTGAGGAACATTATTCCATGAGATTACAAAAATTCGATTCGGGGCTGAGCCAACAGTTCCATAAGAAATGGTTGCGCTTGCCACACTTAAGTCATCCCATGAGGCACAAATTGAAGCTGGAATAACAGTCGTTGGTAAAGCAACATTTGAATAAGCTGTTGCAGTAGTTCCGAAGGTGATGTAACCATTCGTTACAACGTTTGCAGTAGTATAACTTACACCGTAGAAATTAAACGTAAACGGCAATGTTACAGGCAGTGTTCCATCATCGGTACTTGACCAGCCACTAAGTGTTGTAAAACCGGCTGTAGAAACAGGAGCATAAGTTGCAGTCGAATAGGTATAGCCTCCTGAAGACGGAACTGTGGCTATTGAAGTTAACTGCGATGTTGAATTAGAGCACACAGAACTTGGAGTTGCTGTCGCACTTGCCGCAATAGTTGGAACATAATAAACCGTTTGACTTGCTGTGGCTGTGCAGCCATTCGCCGCAGTTGTTGTAACCACATAATCTATATTACCAGTGGGTGAGGCAACTACGGTAGTGCCGGTCGTTGTATTTAAGCCTGTTGATGGTGCCCACGTATAGGTATTACCACTACCCGAAGCGGTTAACGTCACGCTGCCGCTGCCGCAAATTCCTGAGCTGGCAGGATTAGCTGAAATACTTACCGTGGGAGATGTGTTTACAGTCACTGTTCCGTTTGCAGAAACAACAGCACCGCAATTATCCGATACAGTCACTGTATAGGTTGTTGTCGTTGTTGGGCTGGCACTTACTGTTTGCCCGGTAGTTGTATTCAATCCCGTAGCAGGCGCCCACGCATAAGTGAATGGAGCACCACCGCCAGTGATGGTAGCAGTTAGTGAGGTGGATTGACCGCTGCAAATAGTTGCTGAGTTTACCGAAACTATAAGTGGATCACCGGCAGTTACTGTTACTGTTGCGCTCGCTGAACATCCTGCTACGCCGGTCGCAGTGGCAGTATAGGTGGTTGTTGAAGTAACGCTACTTGCTAAGGGGTTTGAGATGCTCGTGTTATTCAAGAATGTGGCTGGCGACCAACCGTAGGTAAAGCCAGCTGACGGCGGCGGCGTAAACCTGTAAACTTGGCCGTTAGCTGGTTTAGTGTTAATCGTAGTCGTTTCTGTAGTTGAGCTTGCTGTGGGTGAGGCGCCGGCATTATTCAATGAGAGGAAGTTTCCTGATGCAGAGCCGCCTAAACCAATTGATGCACTCTCGCTTACACCACCAAGCGCAGTAGATTCTTGCCTGTATATAAACTCAATGATTCCCGTTGCTTCATACAACTTCACCTGATAAGAAATAGTAGGAGTGGCAACTGTATAGTACCATCTCCAGTTCAACCACTCGAAGGTGAAGATGCGATTCCCGGATGAGCCGGTAGTAAGGTATGATGCCGTTCCGTTTGCTCCTTGTTGATCATCCCATAATGGTGCAATAATTGGCCTTCCTGTTCCGGTGCTAAGATTATTCGTAAGCGAAGAATTTGCCGCACCAAAGGATAGAATACCATTGGAACTTGCATAGAGCTGCGTGTAGGGGACGCCCTCGAAGTAAAATGTAAATCCAATTGCGAGCAATCCTGATGCAACGTCATCTGCCTGAATAGCAGAGACGTTTGTGCCTCCGCTCAAAGGTGTAAACGTACCGCTTGTTGCGGCAAACGAATAAGCACTTGCACTGGAAGGAACATTCTGACTAGCTGTCACCTGAAGCTGAGAGCTTCCACCATTACATATTGAAGATGGTGATGCAGTTGCCGAAGCGGTAACCGGAGGTCCAACGGTAACTGTAACTGTTGCCGTAGTTGTACAACTTCCGTTGCTGCTTGAAACCGTGTAGGTAGTAGTTGATGCCGGTGAAGCATTTACTGTTGCTCCAGTACTTGTATTAAGACCAGTAGCAGGCGTCCACGTATAAGTAGTCCCTGTTCCTGAAGCAGTTAATGAAGCTGCAGCTCCGCCGCAATACAATGCGCTTGAAGGTGTAATACTTAAAGTAGGTGCATCTAACACAGTTACTGTACTTGTCGCAGTGGTTGACGACCCACAATTATCCAACACTGTAACCGTATAAGTTGTAGTAGATGTTGGGTTAGCAGACACTGTTTGTCCTGTTGTAGTATTCAATCCCGTTGAAGGTGACCAAGTATAAGTAAATGGCGCACCCCCTCCTGAGGGAGTTGCTGTAATTGTGGTTGTCTGACCTGTGCAAATTGTTGGAGAATTGGCTGAAGCGGTCAGTGCTGCACCAACGGTGACCGTTGTATTTGCAGTAGCGGTACAACCCGTTGCCAGATTCGTTACAGTAACCGTAAATGTTTGTGTTGAATTCAAGGCCACTGTCGCCGTATTCTGGTTATTAGGATTGGCGACCAAGCCGGAAGGATCCCATGAATAAGCAGGCGAAATCGAAGCAAGTGGCAGATTCCATGTGAATGTTAAACCATTAGCCGGGAAAATTGTGTTGCTAAATTGGCAAGTGGCTGTGTTAGTGCTACCGGCAGTAGTTGCACTCCAGTTTGTGGTAGTAGTTCTGTCATTGAAATCAGTAACAGCCGCTCCGTTCATACCTACATAAGTTACAAATGAAGTTGCTGGAGTCACCGGCTGGTAAACAAACTGAACTTGATTACTGCCTTCATAGAGCTTAATCTGGAAATTAATTTCATTGCCTGTTACATTGTACTTGCCCCAGTTAAACCATTCTATGGTAAATACTCTGTTTGGGGCTGCACCCGAAGTTTGATAACTCAACTGGTGCGTCGTTGAATTGCCAAGCAGGTCAGCATTGAATGGAGCAACGGAATTTGCAACTGCAGACAGGACAGCATAAGAAGTTGTAGGAGTAGCACCAAACGTGATATAACCATTATCACTAAATCCAACTGTGGTGAAAGTTACGCCGTGATATAAAAAGTTAAATCCAATTGATACAGGCGCATACAGATTGTCGTCATTAAATGAAGGGGATTGTGCCACAACTGCTCCCGTGGAAACCGCAACAGTGCCACCGGAAAGCGGGGTGTATGTTCCCGTGCTCTGTGAAAACACGTAATTGCTGATGGTACTGTTTAGGTTCGGAGCAGATGCACTCGAACTCAGATTAGATGTTGCTCCGTTGCAGATAGATGATGGTGTGGCAGTGGCTGTGGCTGCAACCGTACTGGTAGCATTAGGTGTGAATGTATTTGGCGTTGCAGGCGGAGTGCTTACGTTGTTCACATCAGTAGCCACAACACCCGTTGGATTGGAACCAATGTTAGGTGTGGGAGCATTGTCCTGCGCAATCACGAAATAAGAAATAACATCTGAAGAAGTTGCTCCTCCGAAATCGCTGCTCACTATAGAGAATGACCACGTACCACTGTATGTAGTTCCGGATGTCAATGTCCCTGGTTGTGAGAAGTAAGAACCGGAATTTTTGTTATAGTAAATTCTTGGTCTGAGTGAACCTGATGTTGGCACGCCGCTCGGGTCTGAAATAGTAGCTATAAGTACAACGTCTGCTACACAAGCTCCGCTGATTGGTGTATAAGAAATAATCGGTGAGGTAAGGTCATTGGCTATTCCATTAAATTCATCGGCACCAATATCAGGAGCAGTGCCTGATCCTGAATAACCGCCATTACCCTGGCGAACGTCGCCATCATAATCATCAGTAATACCGGTAACATTTACGGCACCACTTTCAGTTTGGGTTGCAACTGCTGTGTTTATATGCAGATAGGTTGATGTTCCCGGCGATGTGCTCGCGAAAGAAACGTTTTCAGTCACAGATTGCTGATCACGGGTTGCCGCGGCAGTCTTATAAGCAGCAAGCGTCTGATAAGAATTCGTTCCGTCATAATGAATAAGCATATTGGCGGCCGGTGTTCCTGCGTAGAATAAATTGTTGTTCGATGCCGTTGTATATCCGGTGAAGCCGGTTGAGCTTCTACGATATGCTACAACGAAACCGGTTGCTGATCCCGGTGTACAAAGGTTGTCAATAATATTATTGCGCATTTCAAATGCGTTGGTAGTTATAACTGACACGCCTGAAGAACCGAACGTAGTACCACCACCTCCTGATAATCTTATAGTATTATAATAAAGTCCGAGCGCTGTAGCTCCTGAGTTAGAAATTCCAATTACTGCATTAGTAGAGGTAGCTGTTGGTGCAATCAAATCGCCTATATAATTATTGTACACACCCACTTGTACACCTGCTGTAACGGAAATTCCTGTTACAACACTATTCACACCATTACCAATGAGGTTGAAGACTCTATTCTTTGAGTACAAGACGGTACCACCGGTCCCTGTAGTTATTCCAGTGATGGTTGCACTTCCTGCTGAGGTCAAACTGTCAACCTGGTTGCCGCTAACTGTTCGGGTATTTGTTGTCGTTGTGGTGCTATTATTTATACCAATAATAGAGTGAGTACCGGTGGAACTACCATTAACAAATAACTTTCTTACTGTATTGTTGGTAACAGTTTCATTAATAGGAAGACCAATGTTTTGGAAACCCCTTACAGTTCCTACCAGAGTGCTGGTCATAGTGCTTATCCCGTTGTTTCGTATGGTATTACCATTTACGGTGTAGGTAGTTCCGGGCGCTGTTGTTGTACCGGTTGCAGTCATGCAATTGAACGTACTCGCTACAGCACCGCCAGTCATTGTATTGTTCGTAATGGTATTGGAGTTCATGTTAAGACTGGAAGGTGAACCTGCCGCACTCATGCCTGTGAATGTCCCGGTGCTTGTCTTGCTGTTTCCACTCACAGTATTAGTGTTTATAGTTACAGTAGTTGTTTGACCTGAAACAATACTGGTTGCGCAAGTAATTCCGGTAAATGTTCCGGTACCGGCAAGAGTGTTATTGATCACCTGGTTTGAACTGACTGTAACATTAGTACCTGCGATGCTGCCAACCGGGGCCGTTATGCCGGTAAATGCTGCTGATGTTGAAGTGGAATAAGAGCAGTTCTGAACTATATTTCCTGTAATGATAATAATGTTAGGATTAGCTGCACTACCACCGCTGAATCCACAGGTAATACCTGTCATAGTACTGGCTGTAGCTGAAGAAGCAAGAGTGATGGTATTGTTTCTGATGGTACCCCAAACACCACTTGTCATATTTATACCAGTGACGGTTGAGGTGGATGATGTGCCGCCATTGATATTATTGTTATCAATGCTTAAGCCGCGCTCGTTCGTTTCTGTAATAGCATTCACGGCAGTACTTAAACCTCCGAAATTGGTAATTGAGTTTACTGCCTGAGCAATTACTCCAATCTGATTCAAGGTATCATTCAGACTCACGCTGCCGCTTGCTGATGCATTTCCATTAAGCGAAATGCCCGTATATACATTTGAAATAGTATTTCCAAAAAGCACATTTCTTCCATTACGCGATGCATCTTCATTACCGGTTCCTCCTGAATAGGTCAACCCTGTATTGGAAGTAGCTATATGATTACCGGAATATATACCCACTGAAGCAGTGTTCGCCTTATTCAACGTGATCACGCAATTCTTAATCGTGTTGTTGTTCGCGCCGTTATTTCCATCGCACTTCAATAATGCGTAGCCCCATTCCATCTGAAGGGTAGCTGTTGTGTTTGCGGAAACATCAGATACATCTATTGCGTCGAAAGTTATATAGTCAGCACCCACAATTTTCACGATACCATCTACAGTTGTACTTGTTCCTGAGTATGCATTGATCTTTGGATTAGTTCCTCCACCCGATTTCTGGAACGTGACGGTTTGAGTTGAACCTGATCTTAATCCTGAGGACAACGCACACTGATTAATAACGATCCCTCCCGATGGTGCAGTTTCCGTATAACCTGCAGTCACATTAAACACGACTGAACCAGCAAGACCATTTGTATTTATGTAAGTGACTGCATTGTTTATGGAACTAAAACCGCAGGTTGAAGGAATTGTATAGCTGCCTGCTGAGAGTGCCCCACTTAAATTGGTAAGTGTAGTAACAGATGATGTGTTAGAACAGCTGTTGCTGTTAGTGACAGTAAGCGAATAGTCACCATTTGCATTTGCTCCGGTGGTGTATGTTGAATTCGTAGCACCGGAAATCGGAGAACCATTAAGTCTCCACTGGTAGGAAGTAATTGATCCGCTGCCTGCTGTTGAAGTAGAGGTGAGTGTAGATGTATTGCCCGGATATAGCAAGTTACAACTCGATGTAAAGCTTGCAACCGGTGAGGCTATATTATCAACATTGCCATCGCAATCATCATCAAGACCATTGCAGATTTCATTTGCTCCCGGGTGAACGGCAGCATTAGCATCATTGCAATCAGTATTGTTTGAAACATATCCTGATGGCTGTGAACAAGCACTGGTAGTTACAGCAGCATTGCCGTAGTTGTCATTGTCCGCATCGGCATACCATGTAGAGAAGGTTGCATCTTCATCAATACTTCCGTCGCAGTCGTCATCTATACTGTTGCACATATCACTCTGGTTCGGATGAATGGATGAGTTGCCATCATTGCAGTCAGTATTGTCAGCAACGTAACCTGTTGGCTGGGAGCATGCACTTTGTGTGATACTTGCGGTTCCATAAGTGTCACCATCCGCATCACGATACCAGGTAGTGAAGGTGGCATCTTCATCAATGCTTCCATCACAATCATCATCTACGCTGTTGCACATGTCGCTCTGGTTCGGATGAACAGAGGAGTTGCCATCATTGCAATCGGTGTTATCTGAAACATATCCTGCAGGAGCAGTACATGCCAATGTAGTTACCGACGCATTTCCATAAGTATCATTATCAGCATCTGCATAGAAAGTTGATTGAACACCTTCGTCAATTTGACCATCACAATCATCATCTATAGTATTGCAGACCTCGGTAGCGCCTGGATTTACTGCATTATTGTTATCGTTACAATCGGTATTATCTGAAACATAACCGGCGGGTGCAGAGCAGGCCAATGTGGTCACTGCCGCATTACCATAAAAATCATTATCAGAATCGGCATAGAAAGTAGACTGAACTCCTTCGTCTATTTGTGAATCACAATCATCATCTATGGTATTGCATACTTCAGTGGCTCCCGGATTTACTGCACCATTGTTATCGTTACAATCAGTGTTGTTGGTCACATATCCGGCTGGTGGGGTTGTCTCCACAGTAGTAATTGAATTATTCGGATCACCATAAGTATCGTTATCAGTGTCGGCAAAGTATGTGAACACTGTGCATCCTTCGTCAACTGTTCCATCGCAATTATCATCAACACCATTACACTGCTCAGTTGCTCCCGGATTGATATTCGCGTTTGCATCATTGCAATCAGTATTGTTATTGGAATATCCTGCGGGAGGAGTTACTGCACAAACAAGCGATGTATTAGTTGAACCATAACTATCATTATCACCATCAACATAAAATGACTGAAGGGCATGAACCGCTGCATCATTATCATTGCAATCCGTATTGTCTGAAACATATCCTGAAGGTGCAGAACAAGCCATTGTTGTTACAGCAGCATTTCCATAAGTATCATTATCTGCATCAGCATAGAAAGTTGATTGAACGCCTTCATCAATAAATCCATCGCAGTTATCGTCAACACCATTACAAACTTCAGTCGCTCCAAAATGAATAGCAGGATTGGTGTCATCGCAGTCTTGACCATTGGTAACATATCCTGCAGGAGCACTGCACGCCTGAGTTGTTGAGTTGGGATTTCCGAACCCGTCATTATCCGTGTCTGCATAGAAATTAATCAGTACATTTTCATCAATCTGTCCATCACAATTGTCGTCAACGCCGTTGCAAACTTCCGTTGCTCCGAAGTGGACAGCAGGATTAGTGTCATCGCAGTCTTGTCCATTGGTAACATAACCGACCGGGGGACTGCATGCCTGCGTTGTCGAGTTGGGATTTCCGTATCCGTCATTATCTGTATCTGCGTAGAAATTAATCAGTACGCCTTCATCAATTTGTGAATTGCAATTATCATCAATTCCATTACAGGTTTCTGTTGCACCCGGATGTACTGATCCGTTACCGTCATCACAATCAGTATTATCAGAAACAAATCCTGCCGGTGCAGTACAAGCCAATGTTGTTGAATTCGCATTTCCATAAGTATCATTATCTGCGTCAGCGTAGAAAGTAGATTGAACACCTTCATCAATTTGTCCATTGCAATTGTCATCAATCGTGTTGCAAACTTCTGCTACACCCGGATGAACTGCATTATTGTTGTCGTTGCAATCCGTATTGTCTGCAACATATCCTGCAGGCGCACCTGTACAAGTTATCTGAGAAACAGCAGGGTTGCCATAGGTGTCGTTATCAGCATCAGCATAATAAGTTACGTTGGCATTAACAACAACATTTGCAGTAGAAGCACTTGCAGTGCAACCTGAAGCATTTGTGGCAGTCATTGTATAAACTCCGGCATTAGCAGAAGTGACACCACTAATTGAAGGATTTTGCGCTGAAGAAGAATAGCTATTAGGACCGCTCCAGGAATAGCTTGGTGAAGCAGGTGTAAAGGTGATGCTTTGGCCATCAACTAAGCTTGCAGAATTATAAGAGTATTGCAATGCTGAAGTGGCACTGAAATTCAAACCCACTGTCGCAGATGCTCCATTATCAAATCCTGCAACACCATACAATATATCAGAATAGACCAGGTTAATTTTGTTGGTTGTTTGTTCCAATTGAATTTGGAAAGTGATAGTACCTGAGCCGGTAGCATTGAAGTTATCTTCATTCGTCCACTGAATATAATAAACCGAACCAATTTGCTGGGAGGTAATTGAAGTCGTAACTGTTGATGATGTAGTCATGTCATCCCAATTAGCGCAAATGGCAGCGAGCGAATTGCCGGATCCGGTAATTAGACCAATAGTTCCTGTAGAACTCGGTGCTATATCCTGTGGCAATGGAGAATTATTATAAATGATGTCACCAGTGGTAGTACCAAAAACTAATACACCATTGTTTCCAATCCTAGCTGTTGTATAGGTGGTACCATTATAATTAAATGAGAAAGGTAACGTAAGGTTATGCTCACTGTCATCACTAACAGCTCCAACGGATGTACCTGTTCCGCTAATGTCAACAAAAGCAACTCCGCTGTTGCCATTCATAGTATAACCGACAGTGGATGCAGAAGAAGTCAAACTAAGTGTACCTCCCTCGCAAACCGGATTCGGTGACGCGGAAGCAGTAGCACCCGTAACCGCAGAGGACACCGTTACTGTTTTTGTTCCGGTGGCGGAGCAACCAGCACCGTTCGTTCCTGTTACCGTATAAGTAGTTGTTGTGGTTGGTGAAGCAGTAACCGTTGCACCTGTAGTAGAGTTTAATCCTGTTGCCGGCGACCAGGTATAGGTAGTAGACCCGGCAGTAAAAGTGCCTGACATTTGACCTGCACCATGGATCACACAATAATAATTGTAAGCACCGGCGGTGGTTACCGTATAATCAAAGGTGGTGCTTGATGAATTAATATTTGCATCCCACGTACTTGCGCCTCCCGGAACAGATGATGAGGTAGTAGTATGAACTCCGTTCACCCACACAAAATGAATCACATCACCCACATTCACATTCATCGTTGACGGAATAAATGCAAAATTTTGCACCAACACAGTGCGAGTAGCAGAAGCAGTGGATAAAGATGCTGTTAAGCTCACACTTCCAGATCCGCAAATGAGAGCATTTGACGGCGTTGAGCTAACTGTAACAGTAGGGGGAGTATTCACAACTAAAGTAAGTTCATTAGAAAACTGACTGCAGGGTCCGCAGTTCGCACATGTTACATTTAATACATAATAGTATGTTCCTGCAGTTAAAGTTCCGGTTGTATAGGATGTAGTTGTTGCACCTGATCCTCCCGTCACATTTGCATAGCCGCTGCCGGAAGTGTTGGATACCATCCATTGATAAGTTGTGCCTGTTCCGGTGGTAGATCCGGTAGTGGACATTGTATAAGTCAGGCCCGGGCATGTAATTGCTGTAGATGGCGAAATAGTTCCGCCGGTAGCTGTGGTGCAGCCAGTCACTGTAAACTCATCCGCACCTATATCCGGGGTAGAAACACTGCGCGTATCGCAATCTATATCATTAGCTACAGATACCGGAGTACCATGGTTATCAATGAAATTAATGTTTGTAGAGTTATTCGGATCAAGGCTTAGTGCATAAGGTGATCCTGAGAATACAGGTAAAATATTTTGAGAGGCTCCATCACGACCTGTTTCTGTTTGCCAGTTACTCAGAGCTGCCAATTCAGTACCCGAACCTTGAGCTAAACTTCCAACTTTTCCGAGGACTCCTTGCGCCCCACTCACAAACAAATCATTATTATTTGAAGTCAGGTTTGAATAGTTTCCGGTTGTGCTTGAATAACCAAGTCCAATTGCGAAGCTTTTACCAGGAGAAGCATTTCCACTGGTCTGTGAGTTCAATAGAATGTTATTCCTTACATCAACAACCGGCGTAGAGCCTCCAATTGCAAGAGCATAACTTGGCGAAGTTCCACCGGATGTTCCTGAACTTTTTGCACCTGTCATTGAAACACTGTTATAATATATATTAGTTGTTGCTGTTCCTCCTCCTACTATAATTCCTACACACATATCTGAAGGGGTGGCATAACTCAAGACTCCTGAAACCATGTTATTGCTTATTTCAGATGTTCCTGAAGCGGCAGACACAAGCCCGATCCCAATTGCTGAGAAGCCGGTAGTACTTGTATTAACAATCGAGTTAACAATGTTTTTACTAATGGTTGCATTCGTAACTTCATTACCGGTTAAGGTTGTATAAATAAAAGACGCGGTAAATCCTACGTTAATTCCAAATACGTCCGTAGAACCGGTAAAAGACATTCCTGAAATATTATTTCCTGATATCGTAATGCCATTTTCAAATCCAACAAGAATTCCTCCAAGGGCAACATTGTTTGGGGAAGCAGTATTGATCAGGTTTTGATTAATAATAGTTCCTGTGTTTTTATTCGCAGCACTTGCCCCCTGTGAATAAATACCATACTGTGTTTTGCTAATATTGTTATTTACCAAAGAGTTGTTGCTATTCCCCGTTCCTAAACTGGAAGTACTAATTGTTGAGCTACCGGAACCAACTCCAAACAATGTAGTAGTGTTGCTGTTACCAACGAGGTTACAATTCTTTACCGTGTTATTGGTCGCCGCATCGGCACCTGCTGTGGTTTGCAGCCATACTACTGCACTTGAAGTACCTGCATTCGTATTTGTTATAGTAAGATTGCGTGAGGCACTTGTAGTAGGATTGCACACACTATTGGCTGTGCTTCCTGTTGAACCATCTATAATTATATAGTCGGCACCATTCAATACAATCAGGGCGCTGGCAGAAGAACCACTGATTGCGCATGTTCCGGTTGGCTTAATAGTTAATGTATTCGTTGCACTTGATCCGGTATTGGCATTGATGGTAATTGGGAATGTTTCGGAGGCGTATGTTGCGTCCGTTAAACTAAAAACCACCGCACCACCAATACATTTTGTATTGTAATCAGTAACAGCAGCCGTAAGAGTGGCATAAGTTCCACCTGCTCCTACAGTATAAGTACCTGCGGCCAATGTTGCAATATTGGTATAACTGCTTGGGGTAGTTGGAGGAGTTGAAGCTGCCGGAGGATTTGCCGTAAATCCACCTGCACCAGCAGAAGGAAATGCACCCACATTCGGAGTGCTTGCATTATCCTGGGCAACAACATAATAAGAAACAACATCGCCGCTCACCGAGCCCGCACCTACTGAAAATGTATAAGTATTGCCGCTTACAAAGCTTCCTGTGGAAGCTGTATAAGAGCCTGCATTTATTTTGAAATATAAAACGGGTAAGCCAACGCCTGAAGTTGGAACGCCACTGGCATCAGTAATCGTTGTAGTCAGGGTTCGACTTCCTGCGGCACACGAGTTACCTAAGGCAGTATAAGAAATGTTCGGAGCCGTAAAATCAGCAGCAACTCCTGCAAATTCATCTGCACCTATATCAGGAGTGGTTGCGTTACGTGTATCATTATCATAATCTACGGTTATTCCAGAAACAGTTATTCCTCCACTTTCAACTTGTGTTGTAAGTCCGTTCACCAGGTGCAAAAATGTTGTGGCTGTACCTGTTGCAGGCCCTGTAAAACTCTGGAAGAAAACTCCGGGTGTTGATGATACGGTTTCAGATACTGATGCTGTTTCACGCGGAGTTACGCGAGCTTTGAACGCTGCAAGAGTCTGATCAGAATTAGTTCCATCATAATAAATCAAATTGGTGGCTGAGGGTGTGCCTGCATAAAAGAAATTATTATTTGATCCCGAACCGTATGCAGTCAAAGTCGTTGAAGTTCTTCTTAAGGCAGAAGTATTCCAGGTTGTGGTACCTGTTGACAGATTGACTAAAATATTATCTATCAAAATTACAGTTGGAGTGGTAGAGGACATATATAATGCTGCGCTTGCAGAACCTGAAGCCGAGCTCGTCGCATTTAAATAGACTGTATTGTAAGATACATTATAAGTGGTTCCAACACTGCCGCAATAAATTCCGACTAAGTTAAATCCGGTGCTTTGAGAAGCGGTTAAATTTCCAACCAGATTATCGTACACATTATATGTAGTTCCTGCAGAAGTACCAAACAGTATCCCGTAAACTGTGGGTGTTGTTCCTGTTGAACTAAGCGTATGAACCACATTCTTAAAGATATTACCTGTGCTTGCATATTGATCTCTAATACCTACTACTGACGCCGAACCAGCACCTGAACTGTTAAAGGTTAGATTATTTATATTATTTCCGCTAATTGTTTTTACACCTGAAGCGGTAAGCATATAAATCCCATAAATTATGTTCGAAGTGGAAGTATTGCTTCCATTCATAGTCAGGTTATTGATATTATTGTTTGTATAGGTTTCTGTAACCGGGGAACTTCCGTCATAAAAACCATAAATACTTGAGGATGATGTACTCGCATTGTTAGGTATCGTATTGTTTGAAATAGTATTCCCATCATAGCTAAGTGTGGAAGTTGATGCTCTTACACAATACATGGTACCATAACTATTCTGTATACTATTTCCGGAAACCGTATTTGAGTTTGCTGTGAAATTGGTAGAAGAGGCTGATGCATAAATGCCCTGAAAAGTACACGAGTTGGCAGAGCCCGAAGTACCTATTGAATTATTGATAACCTGGTTACTATTTACATTCTGATTGGTTGCACTTGCGGCAGCCAATATTCCGGTAAATGTGGCTGTTGTTGCAGTAGTATAAGTGCAGTTCTGAATAATATTATTTGTTATAGTTACTGTATTTGAGCTTGCTGTGGCACCAATCACATTTTCAATACCCGTCAAAGCCGTTGTTGTACCAGCACCTTTTACAGTAATTGTATTGTTGCTGATAGTAATATTAGCACTCGTACCCGCTTGTCCATAAATGCCTCTTAATGTTGTCGCATGGTTTACACCCGAGCCGTTGTTGTTATTGATATTATTGTATTGAATATTAATGCTCCATTGGTTATTAGCACGAATACCAGCAGCCGGGTTTGTTACTGCTCCACCCCCGTAATTTAAAATAATATTTCCTGTACCCGCAGATGTTCCACCTACGTCATTTCCTAAGTCACCAAGGAATGTATTAGGATCTGGTGCAGGTCCAACACCTGAGGAAGCTGCATATCCGCCGAAACCAATTCCAATGTTTCCACCATTGATGGTGTTACCGTAAAACTTATTGTTTGAGTTGGTACCGTTTGTTGCAAGAGTTCCACCATTGGTTGGAGTAAGTGAAGTAGTAGCAGCCGCAGAAGTCGAGTTAACCACTTCAATTCCAACGGCACCGTCAAGCATGGGAGTCGTGCCTGAAGAATTATTCACCCGCTGCATATTGAAAGTGCAGTTCTGAATGGTGTTATTGTTACAACCGTTAGAAGCGCTTAACTTAAACATACCAACACCAAATTCCATTGCAACAGTTGAACTGGCTGAGTTACCATCCGTAAAGGTCAAACCATCAATAGTAATATAATCTGCTCCTGTTAATTTAAGAATTCCGTCAGGTGCTGCACTGCCTGCTGTTGCAGTTCCAACACCAGCATTTATGGTAACAGCGCCCCCGGATTTATTAATAGTAACCGTATTGGTTGAGCTGAGTACCGCATCAAGCGAAGCACTTCCAATAGTTAACCCCGTAGCAGGAGCTGTTTCAGAATTACCACCAGTACAGGTAAGTGTAACTGGTCCGCTCATGGCAGTGACCGCATTCAAATCGGTAAGCGCAAGCGACAATGAAGTATAGCTTGCGGCAAGATTAGGAGTTGTATTTGTGTTTCCTGTAACAGATACAGGAATCTGAGCAAATGCTCCATTAGCAAAAGCTAAAGCGAGAATCAACAGCAGGCTCATGCACGCTGCACGCAGAGTGTAATTATTTTTCATGTGTAAGAATTTTGGAAAGTTAAACTGAGGTTGGTGTTTCAGGCATGTGTATTTCTGGATCATCAATTTAAATTTAGTTATGGATCGGGGAATTTGTTAGCGAATGATGTAAAGGTATCCCATGCTTTATTCACGATAAATACATAATTGCGTCAATTCCTTACTTGTGTTTGTGTGGGTTTTTGATTTTCACTTAAAAAAACGAACATGGATATTTTCCAAAAATTTCCTGCCTCAGTTAATTCGGCGAAAGGGTAAAAAGCTTTGCTTTTTTTCTTCCCGTTTTTCTCCGGTAGCAACCCACGGGCTCATCAATAGCTTTCCGGCAAATACGCACTTATTTTGTATTTCCTATTTTGCGCTGCGAGGATTCCCTTCCATCACCTATGGCATTGCTACATTCATTTGTAAGTTTTCTCAATGAAGAAGAGAAGCAGCGCTTTGCCATAATGCCGCTGACAGGAAAAGAAAAATTACTGCGTGACATTCTGTTGCTAAGCACACCGGATGCTGTTTCAAAAACGGAACTGATGCACAAGTTGCAACTTTCTTCCACTCACTACGATAAGCTATGCACCCTGGTGCTGAAGAAAGCATACCGTCAAATTGCCGGCGATAACGACCTGGAGCAACTTAACTATCTCTCGAAGAAATTTATGTTTCGTCATCTATTTCATGATATCAGGCAGTTGCGGTCGAAAGTGCGCGGAGGTGACCTGCCGGCAGGAGATATGGAAAAATATTACCGTGCCTTTTTCGATTTCAGCATCAACGTGCCCGCCAAATATTTTGAAGAAAAGTTTGTGATGGAAAATGCCAAAGGGTATTTGAAGTATGTAACAAAAGATCATGCGGCGCGTGAACTGGAAGTAAAAGCAAAACTTCTTTTTGCACGACTCAATCTTCTTACGCAGGGCGCACCCAATGAGGCGGCCGTTCAAAAATTGGAACGCGAGATTATTGAAATAGAAAAAAAATATGCCCGTGTAAAGGCACCTGAGATCAAAGCCATCCTCTATCACACATGGGTGAATTTTTATCGCCTGGTACATCCCGACGGAAAAAAGCGGGCGCATTACTTACAGCTCATCAGCAAGCTGTACGGCGGTGAGCGAAACCTCCCGGTGTTTGAGCGGGCTGTGGCTGCGCTGCATGAAGCGGAAATGCTCTATGAAAAATGCGAATACAAGGCCGCTTACGCTGCCTACACGCAAACCTTTGCACACTACATGCCCATGCTTCGAAATCAATTTCATCACTTTGCGCGATGGATCGAGCTGGCGCTTATTCTTCAAAAGTATGAGGAGGCTTCGCGGCTGCTCGATTCACTTTTCAAAGTGTATGTTCTCAATCATCATGAATCCAATGGGGTTTTAGGTTCACTGCTGTATGCCCAGCATGATCTGCTTACCGGCAACCTCGACAGCGCCTATCAATACATTTCGCTGGCCAAGTCATTAAATTCCATCCAGGTTTATTTTAATTACGAGATTAAGCTGCGCATGCTGGAGATACTGTATTTCGCTTTCTCCGGCGATATTGAATTTGTTACACGGCTGGCACAACGCAACATGCGTTACATTCAGCTGCAGCAGCTGTCACTGAAAAAATATAAGTACGCTCACTTCTTTTTTGTTGTGAAGGATTTTACTGATTTGCGGCGTAAGTATCCCGCGCACCTTCCTCCAAAGATCAAAATTTACCTCCAGGAATTTGAAGACGGCTATGATAAGTTGTCCGGGATTCTCCTGCATAAGTTGCTGAGAGGAATTTACATCTGAGTCGCGAATCGTGATACGCGTATCGCAATTCGCGAAGTGGGTTGTGCAGGATTTGAACCAGCGACCCTCGCCTTGTCGAGACGATGCTCTAAACCAACTGAGCTAACAACCCTTTTGAAAAAGTAGGCAGTAGGCAAAAACCAGAATGCAATTTTCTTCCTTGCTTAAATGCAACTTGAAGCAATTAGTTTGCAGTTTACAAAGAAAAAAAATTCATTGTCAATTTTATGCCTGTTGGGCATTGCCTGTTGCCTGCCCTCTTTGCCTATTGCCAACTGCCTATTGCCTACTCTTTTCGTGGGACGTATTGGGATCGAACCAACGACCTCTGCTGTGTGAAAGCAGCGCTCTGAACCGGCTGAGCTAACGTCCCTTGTCGCGATTCGCGATACGCGTATCGCGAACCGTATTTTGAAGCACAAAAATAAAATTGGAGTTCGAATTATCAATCAAGGATCACGATGCACGATTCGCGTATCGCGATACGCGAATCGCGCATCGCGATTTCAATACCCGTACTTTTCCTTCCATCGCTTCTTTAAAAAATCCCTCAACTCTTTCTCCCTTGCATTTTCTCCCGGCTCGTAAAATTTCCTGCCGCTGATTTTTTCGGGGAGATATTCTAATTCAGTGAAGTTGTTTTCATAATCGTGGGCATATTGATAATCTCTTCCGTAATTCAATTGCTTCATCAGCTTCGTGGGTGCATTCCGAAGATGGAGGGGAACCGGCAGATCTCCGTTCTCCCTGACGGTACTAAGGGCCTCTTCAATCGCCATGTACGAGGCATTGCTCTTGGGTGAGGTGGCCAGATAAATTACGGCTTGCGACAAAATGATTCTGCACTCAGGATACCCTATCACATCCACCGCCTGAAAGCATGAGTTCGCAATTACGAGCGCAGTTGGATTTGCATTGCCGATATCTTCTGATGCAAGAATTAACATTCTTCTCGCAATGAATTTCGGATCTTCTCCTTCTTCAATCATTCTTGCCAGCCAGTACACAGCAGCATTGGGGTCACTGCCTCTCATTGATTTGATAAACGCCGAAATGATATCGTAATGCTGCTCTCCCGATTTATCATAAAGTGCAATTCGCTGCTGCGCAATCGTGGTGACTAATTCATCCGTGATTTCAATTTCTCGCGATGCATCGGTATTGCCAATGGTATCAATAATGAGTTCCAAAAGATTTAAAAGTTTTCGCGCATCGCCGCCGCTCAGCCGCAAGAGCGCTTCATTTTCTTCGATGGAAATTTTTTTCTTTTTCAGAAATTCATCCCGGTGGATGGCACGATCGAGAAGTTCAAGTAAATGTTTTTTCTCCAGCGAAGTCATCACGTACACCTGGCAGCGTGAAAGCAGGGGAGAGATTACTTCGAATGATGGATTCTCAGTAGTCGCACCGATGAGTGTGATGATTCCTTTTTCCACGGCACCGAGTAAAGAATCCTGCTGCGCTTTGTTGAAGCGATGAATTTCATCAATGAACAAAATTGCTTTGCCGGCTCTCTTTGCAGTGTCAATCACTTCGCGAACGTCTTTTACTCCGGAACTGATTGCACTCAGGGTGAAGAAAGGCATGTCGAGCTCACGAGAAATAATTTGTGCGAGTGTGGTTTTTCCAACACCGGGTGGTCCCCAAAAAATCATGGAAGGAATCTGTTTCTTCTCAATCAAGGTCCGGAGTACCTGCCCCTCTCCTGCCAGGTGTTCCTGCCCGATAAATTCATTTAGCGATTGCGGGCGCATGCGCTCGGCTAACGGGATTGATTTCTTTGCCACAGATTTCTTAGTTATTCAGATTAAAAAAACTTGCCACAGATTACACAGATTACTCAGATTAAAAAAAATTGAGTCGATGGGGATAAATCTTTTTTTGAGGTGCTGGAAAACTTTGCTACCGAAGGAATCACTACGAGACAACCACAATAAATCAAACATTATTTTTTCCTTTCTAACCTTCGTAGAATATGCTAACTAAATCCCTGCAACCTTATTACTTTATTTTGATCCCGTTTCGGGTAAAGTTCTTTTTGCGAAAATGTCTGTCAAATAGAACTACAGTTTTTTATGGGGCTGAAGTGATCCCGATCGATCGGGAGTGGCAACCTTTCAATGCGACTGCAATTCAACATGCTGATCAAATGGAAACCAGTGATTCCTTAAAATCATTTTCCAAATTCCTTTCTTTAATCTGAGTAATCTGTGATCCCGATCGATCGGGAGTCGCAACCTTTCAATGCGACTGCAACTCAACATGCTGACCATGCTGATGAAGAATATCCTGAGCATGCTCAATTTCCTTAGCTGACCCATGAATAATCAAAAGAAATTTTCCTTCTTTCAAATACCGGTCATATTTTTCATAGTGTTCCTTGTGCATCCCAATGGATAATGCACCTGCAATTCCACCACCAATCAAGCCCAAATCAAGGCCCGCCAAAGCTCCAACCAAAGCGCCCGCACCGAATAAAAATCCCAAACCGGGAATGGCAAAAACTCCGACCCCGGTTAAAATTCCCAAAGTTGATCCGGCCAGAATTCCAATTCCTACTCCTTTACCCGCCTGATCGGTTATGGCATCATCGTCAGCGTGTGAATGCGGGTTTTTTACATCCGCCTGCCCAAGAACTGACACATGCCTCACAGGAAAATTTGCGAGCTTCAATTCATGAATAGCTGCGACTGCCTGTGCATGTGTTTCATAAACTCCTATTGCTGTTGTCATGATGGATGATTTCTGTTTAGAAAAAAACAAAGCAACGAAAAAATCTGATCCGGTTTGCGTAAAGGTTCAAAATTGTAGGGGTTCAAAATTTTGAACCCTTACCACGGCGGGGAGTTATTTTTACACCAACTTACCGCAGTGTACAAGCGAATCATCAAGCCCCTCTTCTTTTTACTTCCGCCGGAAACAGCACATCATTTCACAGTTTCACTTCTCGATTTCATTTTGAAAATTCCCGGCGGCGAATGGACGATGAGAAAAATATTCTGCATTCAAAGTCCTTCACTTAAAAAAAACATCTCCGGAATACAATTTCCAAACGAGGTGGGCCTTGCTGCAGGATTTGATAAAGATGGAAAACATCTTCGTGCCATGAGTGCGCTCGGTTTTGGTTTCATTGAAGTGGGAACAGTTACTCCCCTTCCTCAGCCGGGAAACCCAATGCCACGCTTGTTTCGTTTGCCGAAGGATGAAGCGCTCATCAACAGGATGGGATTCAATAACCAGGGAGCCGATGTGGTTGCAGGGCGATTAAAAAACTTCCGCGCATCACCGCATCATTCTTTAATCATTGGCGGAAACATCGGGAAGAATAAAACGACTGCAAATGAAGAAGCGATTCATGACTATGAAATTTGTTTCGAAAAACTTTTTGATCACGTAGATTTCTTCGTCGTGAACGTGAGCTCTCCAAACACACCGGGGCTTCGTGAATTGCAGGAGAAAGAGCCATTAAAAAAACTCTCGCTTCGCTTGCAGGAGTTGAATCGGGCGCATGAATTTCAGAAACCAATTTTTCTGAAGATCGCTCCTGACCTGTCGAATGATCAGTTAGATGACATCGTTGAAATTGTTCTTGAAACAAATTTTGCAGGAGTGGTGGCGACCAACACTACTGTCCTGAGAAATAATTTGAGGGCATCGAAGGAAGAATTAGAAAAATCCGGAGCAGGAGGATTGAGCGGAAAGCCAATCGCCGAGCGCTCCACAGAAATCATCCGCTACCTGAAATCAAAATCGCAAAACAAATTTTCAATCATCGGAGCCGGCGGAATTCATTCTGCAAAAGACGCGCTCGAAAAAATAAATGCCGGGGCTGACTTAATTGAAATTTACACGGGGATGATTTACGAGGGGCCGGGATTGGTGAGGGGGATTTTGAAATCTCTTGTGAAGCAGTAGGCAGTTGGCAGTTGGCAATGGGCAATGGGCAATAGGCAATGGGCAATGGGCAATGGGCAGATAGCGGTTGGCAAAAACTCAAACGACTTTAAGCAACCGAAACTCCAAACTCCAAACCATAAACTCTTTTTCAACTCTTCTCTTCCTTCAGCGAGAATACATACTGAACGATGTTCGCTCCCATCTGCAGTGCCTTCTGACGAATGTCCTCGGGGTCATTGTGGATGTCGTCCCACCCATCACCGAGATCACATTCATAATTGTAGAAGCAAACTAATCTTCCTTCATAAAATAACCCGAAGCCCTGGGCGGGTTTTCCATCGTGCTCATGAATTTTGGGAAGGCCGTTGGGGAAATCATACTTGCCGTGGTAAATAGGGTGTGAGAAAGGAATTTCGATGAACTGCAATTCAGGAAAAACTTTTTTCATGGTCGGGCGCACGTAAGGATCAAGACCATAATCATCGTTGATAAAAAGAAATCCGCCACTCACCAGGTACGAGCGCATGTTCGCAGCTTCATCATCGGTGAGCGTAAAATTTCCGTGACCTGTCATGTAAACAAACGGATAGTTGAAGATGTCAGGGCTTCCGGGCTCTACAATCGCATGATCGGGATCGAAGTTGGTTCCAAGATTTTTGTTACAGAACTGTGCGAGGTTCTTCAGCGAGTTTACATCATTGTACCAGTCACCGCCGCCTTTGTATTTGAGGAGGGCGAGCTTGATGGTGGGTGATGTGAAGGAAGACGAAAGAAATAAGACGAAAGACGTAAGACAAAAAAGAATTGCGAATTTCCCGATCGAACCGGGACGGGTCGAATTGCGAATTGCGAATTGAAAATTCTTAGCCATAAAACAATTTAACTGTTTAGCAATTGAACAGTGTGCACCGCAACCATTCCTGCGGTTTCTGTCCTCAACCGATTCTGACCCAAAGTTACTGCGGAAAATCCGCTTGCCTCCGCTAATTGAATTTCTTCGGGAGTAAAATCTCCTTCAGGTCCAATCATGATCAAAGCATTTTCACCGCGGTTGTACAACGACTGAAGTGAGGAAAGATTCTCTGACTGGCAATGACAGATGAAGGCGTGAGTCGTGAGCCCCCGATTGATCGGGGCAAGCTGTGAGTCCCCGATTGATCGGGGCAGGCTGTGAGTAAAAAAGTTTTTGAATGGAACCATTGCATTAAGATTTGGCAACCACAATTGCAGCGATTGCTTCATTGATCCAATCAAAATCTTCCGCAAACGCTCATGTTTAATTTTGTTGCGCTCTGATCTTTGACAGATGATCGGAGTAATTTCAGTGACGCCAATCTCTGTGGCTTTTTCCAGAAACCATTCGAAGCGATCACTATTTTTTGTAGGGGCTATGGCAACGTGAATAGTTGGAGTTGGTTGCGGCTCCTGTTTCACGAGTTCGATGATTTGCAGCACACAATTTTTTTTATGCTCCTGAGTGATTTTAGCGCGAATGAGTTTTCCTTTTCCATCCGTCACCATCAACTCGTCGCCGACGGCGTGACGCATTACTTTGAATAAGTGATGTGATTCTTCTTCATCGAGAAAAAAATTATCGGTTTCTATTTGTGAACAGAAAAACAATTCCATTCAGCAAAAATAGAAACCGATAACTAAGAGGTTAGAAAGGAGGCGTGTGGCTTAGTAGTGAAACCATTCTTCCACAATCTTTCCATCCTGCACTTTATACACATCAATTTCCTCCATTGTAGATCTGCCTTGTCCTTTCATAGTTACATCCATACTCCAGGTAATAGTAAAATAATTTCCGACAACCATCGGATCAGAAATTTTTGCGCCATGGTGAGCTTCAATCATTTCTGCAAACTGATTTCCTTTTGCTCTCACTTCCTTTTTACCGGTAGCCAACAGATTTGGTGAGGGAGGTGATTCATGGCTTACGATATTATCAGCGTACAATTCCTCTCCGGCTTCCAGAACTTTTCCCTCGCGGCAGAGTGATACGAGGCGATTTGCAACTTCTTGCGTTGTCATTGTTTTTTGTTGCGTACTCATAGGTTTTGTTTTTTGTTTTTAGTGAATTAAAAGATGATTCATTTCTTAGAAGACGAACATGAATCTGATTTCAGGACAAATTCTGAAAAATTTATTGTTAAGAAAAAAAATTCTGAATCAATCAGGAAAATTAAGCCGCCTTTTGATTTCAAGAAATCTCGGGTCGCTCCGCAGATGCTTGAAGTAAATCTCATTTATCATACCGCCCATACCTTGCTTCTTCTCTATCATCTGGTTAAGGTGATAGAAAAATTTATCTGCATCACCGATTCCTGCCCACACAAAACACAAGTCAATGTCCATTGGAATGTTCGGCTCGTCAATGGCTCTTTGTTCCAGCTTTCTCACGCAATCCATCGCTTTGTCTGTTTGTCCTGCTCTTCCATAAGCAAAACCAAGAGATGATAATCCTTTTAAAGGATGCCCGGTTAATCTATAAACTTCCTCGAGGATTTCTATCGCTTTATCATTAGATCCCATCATCGTATAACACAAACCAATTCCTTCCAAACCTCTTCTTGAGGTGGGTTCTAATTCAAGCGCCTTCTGATATTGTTTGATAGCTTCTTCATAACGTTCTGCATTCAGGTATGCATCACCCAAGGCGGTAACGGTAACCATTGACATTGGATCAAGCTGGTTGGCGAGTGTCGCTTCCTCTACGAATGCATCTGTATTCCCTGAGAATGAATGATACAAAGCGAGGCATGTGTGCACTTCAGAAGCACCAGGATTTTTTTGAAGAGCAATACTCAGGTCTTCGTAAGCTCCTTTAAAATCGGCGTCTTTGAAAAGTTTCATCAGTCCTAAAGAAATGTAGGCGTAATGGAGAGAGGAATCTATTTCAATAGCCTTAAGCGCATGTTGCTCTGTAAGCCTGATGGCTTCCTGAGGATTGAATTGACCGGTAGCGCCTAAGAAAGAATATGCCGCAGAGGCAATCGAGTGCGCCACGGCAAAGTTGGGTTCAATCTCAATTGCTTCGTTCATGTATTGAATCGTTCTGCGCGCATCGTCAGGCGTATTTTTCTTCCAGTAATAAAGCCCCTTCAGGAAAACATTGTACGCTTCGAGATTGCTTGTGGGTGCTTTCACAAGATTTTGATTTGCATCTTTTTCATTCAGCTTCTCGCGGAGCTTATTAGCAATGGTTCGCGAAATTTCATCCTGCAATTCGAAGATGTCAATCATGTCACGGTTGTAAGTCTCTGACCAGAGATGATAGCCATCTGCTGCGTTAACCAACTGGGTAGTGATTCGCAATTTGCTCCCTGACTTCCGAACGCTTCCTTCAAGGATTTTATCTACGTTGAGTTTTAACCCGATGTCGCGGATGTCTTCATTCTTTCCTTTGAACGCAAAGCAGGATGTGCGAGCAGTTACCTGCAATCCTTCTACACGCGAAAGAGCATTGATCAGTTCTTCAGTAATACCATCGCTGAAATATTCATTCTCTGCATCGTTACTCATATTCACGAAAGGCAGAACAGCAAGCTTGTTCGTGGGCTCTTTTGTTTTTCCTTTCAGCTCTTCACGCGATGGTGTGATGAGTCCCTGGTTGATGATTGAAAATATCTGGACCGGTTGCTTTACATTTTTCAGTTCAAAATATCCTAACGACCGGGTGAGAATGTTCTCATGATTTTTTATTTCGTCATAAACTTTCTCAGAGATAAACACACTGCCCGGCACTGCCAATGATTCTATGCGGGAAGCGAGATTTACGCCATCACCATACACGCTGTCTTCATCAAGCATGACATCGCCGAGATGAATACCGATCCGCACATCTACTTTCGATTGAGCTTGCAACTGTTGCTGAATACTCACTGCGCAATTCACTCCATCCAGAGCGCTCTTGAAAATGGCCAGTGCACCGTCGCCATAAAATTGCAGGATGGTTCCATGAAAATCTTCGACTTTATGATTGAGAACTTCTTTGAATCGTTCGCGCCTGGATAGGGCCAGCGACTCATTCTCCTGCATCAGTGCAGTGTACCCGACCATGTCAGCAAAAATTATTGCGGCTAATTGCCTGGTAGCTGCAGTCATAATAAAATTGATTAGACCTCTTCGGAAAATGCTTTAATAGTTGATTGAAAAAGTCTTTGACAGGCTCAGACTGACAAAACTTACAACAACCGTCACCCTGAGCGCAAATTATTTTCAATCGAGTTCTTTGGCAATGACATTCATCCTCGCTGCACCTCTAACTCCTGAAGGAGAACCGCTCTCGCACTCGTGGGTGCGGAGGGACTCCCCTTTAGGGGTCGGGGGCTGTGGGTGGGTGTGTCATTAGCTTGTCGAAGGGTTCTTTTCCGAAGAGGTTTATTCTATAAAATTATTGCCTTTGCTGAATTGATTTGCAGCAGGTCAAACACAGTCTGACTTATCTACCCACAGGGTTCATCACTTTCGGCGCCGCATCCAATGTTTCTCTGCTCGCCGTCTTTTCAAACTTTTCGAAGTTCTTCACAAATTGTTTTGCGAGATCATTTGCCTTTTCATCGTAGGCATTTTTATCACCCCACGTGTTACGCGGGTTCAAAACGTCATCGGGAACATTCGGGCATGATGAAGGGTATGCAACTCCAAATACAGGATGCGTTTCAAACTGAACATTGTTTAGATCACCATTTAATGCTGCCGTGATCATGGCACGCGTATAAGAAAGCTTCATTCTTGATCCTATACCATACTCCCCTCCTGTCCATCCGGTATTCACGAGCCAAACGTTCGCTTTGTGATGCTGCATTTTATCGCCAAGCATGACTGCATACTTATTCGGATCGAGGGGCAGAAATGGGGCACCGAAGCAAGTTGAGAATGTTGTCTTTGGTTCCGTAATTCCTGCTTCTGTTCCTGCCACTTTCGCCGTATAGCCGCTCAGAAACCAATACATCGTTTGCCCCGGCGTGAGTTTTGAAACCGGGGGCAACACGCCAAATGCATCGCACGTGAGGAAGAAAATATTTTTCGGATGACCGCCAACGGATGGCTCGACTGCATTCGTAATAAAATTGAGAGGATAACTCACACGTGTATTTTCCGTAACAGAGATATCCTCATAGTTGACCCTTTTTGTTCCGGGGAAGAAGCGAATATTCTCCAGCAACGCGCCGCGCTTGATGGCACGAAAGATTTCCGGTTCCTTTTCTTCAGTGAGGTTCACACATTTTGCATAGCAGCCGCCTTCAAAGTTGAAAACACCATCATCACTCCAGCCATGCTCATCATCGCCGATTAATCCACGGTTGGGATCGGCGCTCAATGTTGTTTTTCCTGTTCCTGACAGACCGAAGAAGATGGCAGTGTCACCTTCTTTACCAATGTTCGCTGAGCAATGCATAGAGAGGACGCCACGATCCTGCGGCAATACATAATTGAGCACCGTGAAAATTCCTTTCTTGATTTCTCCGGTGTACGCAGTACCGCCGATGAGAATCATCTTGCGTGTGAAATTCAGTACGGCAAAATTTCCGCTTCGAATTCCGTAACGTTTCGGATCGGTTTTGTAAGAGGGTGCATGAACGATTACCCAATCCGGGTCAATGGTCTTCAACTCATTTTCACCCGGGCGAATAAACATATTACCCGCGAACATCGCCGCCCACGGCAATTCCGAAATCACCCTCACACTCAAACGATACTTCGGATCGGCACAGGCATAAGCATCTTTCACGTACACTTCCTTCTTCTGAAAATAATTCAGCAACTCATCAAACAAGGGCTGAAAATTTTTCTCATCGAACTGCTGGTTCACTTCACCCCAATACACCGTACCCTGTGTGGTAGCATCTTTCACAATGTATTTGTCCTTTGGTGCGCGACCGGTGAATTCTCCCGTGTCAACAGTAAGCGCGCCGCTGTCACTAATTTCGCCAAGCCCCTTTTCCACCGTGCGATCAATCAATTGATCCTGGCTCCAATTCCAATTCACGATACTTAAATCTTTAAAACCGTAGGAGGACAAATCGTGCTTGGGATTTTTTGTTCCTGTTTCAGTCATGTGTTATGTTTTGTTGAAAAAAAAAGCCCCGAAGGGATTCCTGTTGGATGAGGCGGGCAAATATAAGATACGGTTTCAAGTTTCCTGACAAAATCGGGGGAAAAGTCGTGTTAAAAACTACATGTGATTTTAGAAACTGCCCGGGAGTTACCGGAAGGTTAAAACTCTAAACAGAATTCCATTTGGCAGGATTTTTATTTGTATTTGTGTCATCAATTTCATTCGCAAATTGATTTTCATTCTTCACTATTAAAATTTAAACGTATGACGAACTCACAAAAAATTCTTGCCGCCGTTGCTGTTGGTGTAGTAGCCGGCCTTTTGCTTGCTCCTGACAAAGGATCAGCTACCCGTAAAAAGATTGTGGATACTACCCGCAAATCATTTGACTCGATGAAGGACTTTGCCAGCTCATCTCTTGATACTCTTTCTGAAATGAAGGAAAAATATTTTACTAAGAATGACGGGCATGGTAAACAACATGCTGAAGACCGCATTATGTAAAATGCGAAACGGGTATTAAGCTCAAATCAGAGCGCTCCGATTTTCATGGGAGCGCCCTTTTCTTTTTCAATAACTGTGTGGTTCATTGCGGATAATGAGAAAATGATTTCCCGAAGAATGAGTGGTGAATGAGTGAATGGGTGAATGGTGAATGCAATTATTGCTGTACCATTTTCACTGTCATCTTTTGCAAGCCGTTGCTAAGGGTGAGAAAATAATTTCCTGAAGACAGCGCTCCGATGTTGAGTATTTCTTTGTGCTCACCTGCTGTACGTTGCTCATTCGAAATAAAATTTTTGATCAGCTTTCCACTGACATCATACAATGCAATGGTGAGTGATTCATTTGTTGTTAGGGTGTATTCGAGGGTTTCGGTTTGGTGGATGGGGTTGGGGTAGATGAGGATCGATGCGGGTGAAGAAGTAAAGCTGATGTCACCGAGGGCCAGTTCATTTAGATAGCGAGCCAAAGCAAAATCATAATCCAACACATTATAGGATTGTCCCGCTGCAACGATTTTTCCATCCGGCTGTAATGCAACTGAAAGTGCCTCATCATTATTTGAACTTATGTCGGTGGTTACCATACCATCTGTGCTGAAATTGATGTCAGGTGATCCATTGGTATTGTACCGGACGAGAGCGAAGTCATTATACCCGGTAGTAATTGCGCTTCCTGCGACAACCATTTTTCCATCGGGTTGCAGCGCAAGTGAATATGCAAAATCATCATAGGTTCCAATGTCAGTGATTACTTTGCCATCTGTATTGAAGCTGGTGTCGAGTACTCCATCTGTATTGTACCGGGCTAAAGCGAAATCGTAATCGGTACCATTCCACGAATCTCCGGCTACCACAATTTTCCCATCAGGTTGCAGCGCCATTGAGTATGCATCATCATTCCATGAACCAATAGCAGTGGTTACTATGCCAGCAGTGCCGAAGCTGTTATCCAGCGTGCCATCTGCATTATATCGCACGATAGCGAAATCAGGATCTGAACCATTGAACGAAATTCCTGCAGCTACAATTTTTGCATCGGGTTGTAGCGCTACAGACCATGCTGCGTCGCCGTAAGAACCAACAGCGGTAGTTACTTTGCCATCTGCGCTAAAGCTATTATCAAGAGAACCGTCACTGTTGTATCGAACCAAAGCAAAATCTTCAGCTTCGTTTCCGTTCCAGGAATATCCGGCAACTATAATTTTTCCATCGGGCTGTAATGTTACCGCGAATGCCACATCCTGATCTGTGCCAATAGCAGTAGTTACCTTACCATCGTTACTGAAACTGTTATCGGGAGTTCCATCACTATTATATCTGGCCACAGCAATGTCCTTATCAGTACCGTTGAATGAAAATCCGGCCGCAATAATTTTTCCGTCGGGTTGTATTGCAAGCGCGTAAGCGTGGTCATTGCTCGAACCGATGGCTGTGATTACTTCACCACCATTGCCAAAACTGTTGTCAAGTGTACCATCGGAATTATACCGGGCCAAAGTGAAGTAATATTCATAAACACCATCAGAAGAATATCCGGCCGCTATAATTTTCCCGTCGGATTGTATTGCCATGGAACGTGCCCCATCATTGCCTGCACCAATAGCTGTGGATACGATACCATCGGAATCAAACGTACTGTCCAACTCCCCCGCCTGCGCAAATGCAGCAACAGAAAAAAATGTGATGATGAAAATTGCAGAGAATGTTTTCATTCGAGCTCTGGGATTATTGCTTCACGATCTTCACCGTCATCTTCTGTGAACCATTACTGATGGTGAGAAAATAATTCCCTGAAGTTAGCTCGCCGATGTTGAGTGTTTCTTTGTGTGCACCTGCTGAGCGTTGTTCGTCCGAAATAAAATTCCTGATCAGTTTTCCATTCACATCATACAAGGCTATGGTGAGTGATTCATTTTTTGTGAGGGTGTATTCGAGGGTTTCGGTTTGGTGGATGGGGTTGGGGTAAATGAGTTGAGACGATGAAGAAAAAGTAAGATTGAGAGTACCTACATTCAACCCTGATAAATAGCGCACAACAGCGAAGTCAATATTCAGACCCGTGTCAGATCGACCGGCCACTACTATTTTCCCATCGGATTGAATTACCAACGAGTTCGCCTCATCATTTCCTGAACCAATATCAGTAGTTACTTTTCCGTCGGCATTGAAGCTGTTGTCAAGAGTTCCGTCAGTATTGTAGCGAACTAAAGCGAAGATGTAATTTGTACCGTCCCATGAAGATCCTGCTGCCACAATTTTTCCATCAGGTTGCAATGCGACAGAGAATGCGCGGTCATATGCCGCGCTAATTGCAGTTGTAACCTTGCCGTCACTACTGAAGCCATTGTCAAGCGTACCATCAGCGTTGTATCGAACTAAAGAAAAATCATAGTTCGTGCCATCAGATGAGGATCCTGCAACTACAATTTTTCCATCCTGTTGAATTGCCACCGACGATGCCACATCAGTACCTGAACCAATATCAGTGGTTACTTTACCATCAGTACTAAAGGTGTTGTCAAGAGTTCCGTCAGTATTGTAGCGAGCCAAGCCGAAGTACGTTTCTGTTCCGCTGATTGAAATTCCGGCTGCAATAATTTTCCCATCGGGTTGTATTGCCAATGAGTTTGCCCCGTCAGTGCCCGGGCCGATTGCGGTCGTTACTATGCCATCGTTACTGAAGCTGCTGTCAAGAGAACCGTCCGTATTGTACCGAACCAGCGCGAAGTATTGAATTGTTCCATTGTGCGAAAATCCAGCGGCAACAATTTTACCATCGGGTTGCGCAGCAATTGATTCTGCAACAGAGTTGCCGGAACCAATAACGGTAATTGCTTTGCCGTCATCACTGAAACTACTATCAAGCTCGCCATCAGTATTGTAACGAACCATAGTGAAGTCATCATCAGGGCCGTTGAATGAAGCTCCCCCGGCAACAATTTTCCCATCCGCTTGTATAATCACTGAAGTTGCTCCCGCCCCGGACCCAATTGGAGTAGTTACTTTACCATCTTCACTAAAATTGCTATCAAGAGTACCATCAGTGTTGTATCGAACCAATGCGAACTCGCCGCCGGTAGCGTTGTACGCATATCCTGTAGTTACAATCTTACCATCGGGTTGTATTGCTACGGATATTGCCCCATCATCGCCCGAATTAATATCCGTCGTGATTTTGCCGTCTGCATCAAAAGTGTTGTCGAGGTCGCCCGCCTGCGCAAATACAGCAGCAGAAAAAAATGTGAGGATGATAATTGCAGAGAGTGATTTCATTTGTAAAACTTTTGAAGTTTATTGCTTCACAATTTTCACACTCATCTTCTCCCCGCCATTGCTAAGCGTAAGAAAATAATTTCCTGAAGTCAGTTCGCCGATGTTGAGTGTTTCTTTGTGCTCACCCGATGTTCGTTGTTCATTCGAAATAAAATTCCTGATCAGCTTTCCATTCACATCATACAATGCGATGGTGAGTGATTCATTTTTTGTGAGGGTGTATTCGAGGGTTTCGGTTTGGTGGATGGGGTTGGGGTAGATTAGAGTGGAAGATTGCGGGGAGGAGAAATTTATGATGCCGACGTTTAAGCTGGATAGGTAGCGGGCTAATTCAATCAAACCATTATCACCAGCAACTACAATTTTTCCATCCGGTTCAATGCTCATACATTTTGCGACACTATTGGCCCCGTCAAAGTCTGTGGTTGTTATTCCATTTGATCCGAATGAAGTATCAATTGTTCCATTATTGTTGAGACCAATTAAAGCGAAAAGATAAGTAGGTGTTGTACCCGCTGCAATAATTTTTCCATCTGCCTGAAGAGCAAATGAAGCTGTGTACCCAAAGGAATTAATATCCAAAATGCCATCAGTTCCGAAAGTCGTGTCTAAAGTTCCGTTGGAATTGTATCTAACCAGATAGAGATCATCGTTAGAATAATTAAATTTAGCATTGCTTACCAAAATTTTTCCATCCGGTTGAATGGACATTGAATTTATTCCATAAGTCGCAATTACAGATGTAGTAACAATTCCATCTTGATCGAAGCTACTATCAAGACTTCCATTTGGATTGTAACGGGCAAGTGCAAAGTCAGCATTTGCTCCCAAATAAGAAGCACCCGCAGCCACAATTTTTCCATCAGATTGAATCGCTAAAGAGTTAATAGCGCTTGCTGAACCAATTACGGTTGTAACAAACCCTGTAGAGTTGAAACTGGTGTCAATTATTCCATTTGAATCATATCGTGCAATCTCAAACACACTATTAGGCCCAATGCTACCACCCGCTACAATTTTATAATCAGATTGTAATCCAACTGATGTTGGAGCAAAAGAGTTGGAATATGAATTTATGGTAAAGCTGGTATCAATAGAGCCATCTGAACTAAATCTCTTAATACTATATTCCGGGTCCGAAAATTCGCAAACAACAATTTTCCAATCCTCTTGAACTGACAAAGAAAAAACTACGCAACTGGTTTCACCACCGACAATAATCCAACCCGAACCATTGAAGCTGCTGTCAATTGAACCATCTACATTATATCTTGAAACGATACAGTCAGAGTAAAGTGCGGAAATTCTTATAACTCCCCCAATCAAGATTTTTCCATCCGGTTGAATTGCAGTAGCAGTTATTTCACCCCACCAAGTTGACCCGCCAGGAAACCAATCAATTACTTTCCCACCTACACCAAAAGAATTATCCAGATCACCTGCTACCTGCGCAAATGCAGAAGCAAAAAAAAATGTGATGATGATAATTGCGGAGAGCGATTTCATTTGAAAGAGTTTTGAAATTTATTGCTTCACCATTTTCACACTCATCTTTTGCTCGCCATTGCTGAGCGTGAGAAAATAATTTCCTGAAGTTAGTTCAACGATGCTGAGTGTTTCTTTGTGAGCTCCTGCGGTACGCTGTTCATTCGAAATAAA
>Ga0134121_10000296_pt1 | contig 58645 bp, 55 predicted proteins | sample KB301_FD_96463 | JGI IMG/M metagenome (GOLD analysis project Ga0134121, IMG submission 96463) | Terrestrial soil microbial communities without Nitrogen fertilizer from Kellogg Biological Station, Michigan, USA - KB3-0-1 | ecosystem: Environmental > Terrestrial > Soil > Unclassified ...
CGGATGAACGAGAGTCTCGACCAGCTCCTCAAGCGATTCAAGAAGGCCTGCGAGAAGGAAGGTTTGACGCGCGACATCAAGCGCACGGCGTTCTACGAGAAGCCCAGCGAGAAGCGCCGCCGGCAGGAACGCCAGCTGATCCGGAAGATGCAGAAGGAAGCCAACCTCGGCCGGTAGGGTCGCGGGTTCGGGAAGCCACGGAGGAAGGGTCCTCAGGGCCGGAAGGCTTGACGACTCGTTTTTCGTGGCTTTTTTTCTAGGCGAAGGGGAACGATGGACCCCGTCATCCAGACCGAAGGGCTCACCAAGGTTTACAAGGATTTCTGGGGAAGGCCCAAGCACAAGGGCCTCGACAATCTTTCGATCTCGATCAACCCGGGCGAGGTCTTCGGGCTGATCGGGCCCAACGGCTCGGGGAAGACCACGACCTTCAAGCTGCTCCTCGGACTCATCTTCCCCACCTCGGGCAAGGCGACGATCCTCGGCCGCTCCCCCACCGACGTCGGCGCCAAGGCGCGCCTCGGGTTCCTCCCCGAGGAGTCCTACCTCTATCGGTGGCTCAACGCCGACGAGACGCTCGACTTCTTCGGCCGGCTCTTCGACCTCGACGCCGAGACCCGGCGGAAGCGGTCCGACGAGCTCATCACCCGGTTCGGCCTCGCCCACGCCCGCAAGCGCCAGCTGCGCGAGTACTCCAAGGGCATGACCCGGCGCGTCGGCTTCTGCCAGGCGCTCATCAACGATCCCGAAGTCGTCATCCTCGACGAGCCCACCAGCGGCCTCGATCCGATCTCCTCGCGGCAGATCAAGGACCTCATCCTCGAGCTCAAGCAGCGCGGGAAGACCGTGCTCCTCTCCAGCCACCTCCTCGCGGACGTCCAGGACGTCTGCGACCGGATCGCGATCCTTCACCAGGGCCAGACCAAGGTCTACGGCGCCGTGCGCGACATCCTCGTCAAGCGCGACTCCGTCTCGCTCACGTTCAAGGACCTTTCGGACGCCACCCGGAAGAAGATCGAGGATCTCGCGAAGGCCGAAGGGGCCCACCTCACCCACTCCGAGAATACGCTCGAGACCCTCGAGGACGTCTTCCTCCGCACCGTGCAGGACAGCGGAGACGGGCTGAAGTACGACAAGCGCAGCCCGGAAGAAAAGAAGCCATGAGCGCCGTCGGCCGGATCTGGGCCATCGCGAAGATGACGCTGCTCGAGGCGAGCCGGCGCAAGGTCTTCACGATCCTGCTCCTGTTCGGCGTCGCGCTCCTGAGCTCGATCCTTTTCTTCCCGTCCGTCGACGACATGGACTCGCGGCTGCGGCTGATCGAGGTCTGGTCGCTCCGCGCGTCCGCCCTCTTCACCGCGATCGTCGGCCTCTTCCTCGCCGGCTTCTCGCTCCCGACGGACTTCGAGCAGAAGCGGATCTACATGATCGTCACGAAGCCCGTGTCCAAGTCCTTCGTGTTCCTGGGCCGGTACGCGGGCTACGTGCTGCTCCTGGCGGTCTTCATCGGCTCGATGGGGCTGATCACGGTCCTCTTCCTCCGGACCGTGAGCCTGTTCTCCGGCGAGAAGTTCAAGCTCGCCGCCTACCCGCGCGTCGTCGCCGACCAGCTCTCCCACGCCGGCGGCGAGGCGGTGACCATCGGCAACGACACGTGCATCGCCATCAAGTTCGGCCCCGACCGCAAGATCGTGTGGCTCTTCGCCGGGCTCCGGCGCTCGCACTTCGCCGACCAGGTCGAGGTCCAGGCGCGGCTGGTGTTCGGCGCGGAAGGAGACTCGTACCGCTCGTCGGGCGCCGTCAAGGTCCGCGTCGTCAACCCGGCGGGCAAGTCGCATGAGCTCACGCTCCCGATGAACACCAACGAGGAGCGCAAGTTCCAGTTCCCCGCCGACCTGATCGGGGACGACGGCAACCTCGCGGTGGAGTTCCAGGCGGGCGACAGCGACGGCATCATCGCGGCCGCGCCCGAATGGCTCCTCCTCTACGAGAAGTCGATCCTGTTCGAGGTCTCGTTCGCGCGCGGGCTGCTGCTCGTCCTCCTCCAGTCGATGATCGTCCTCTCCATCACCCTGATGGCCTCGACGTTCCTCTCGGCGCCGCTCAGCATCCTTCTGGGCATCCTGCTCTACCTGGTGGGGTCGATCTACGGCTACATCCGCGACGGCACGCGCGACATCGACCACTCGCTCGCCGAGATCCGGCTGGCCAAGGACAAGAAGATGCGCACGCCCGAGAATCTTCCGGCGGGAGTCCTCTGGTTCTCCAACAACATGTCGAAGGCGGTGCTCGCCGTGGTGCCCGACTTCGCCCACTTCGACTTCTCGGTGTGGCTCCTCAAGGACCACGTCGTCTCGTGGCGCGAGCTCGCCGCGGCGAGCGCCAAGGCGCTGCCCCCGATCCTCGTCCTCGTCGTCCTGGGAACGCTGTTGATGGTCTTCAAGGACTTCGACCGATGACGTCCCCCCGCTGGATCTGCCTGGCCCTGGTCGTCGCGATGCTGCTGGGCGTCCAGCACTACGGCCTCGAGCGCACCGCGGAGACGGTCGCCGAGGCGCCGCTCAAGCACGTGCCCAACCTGAAGGCCAGCACGATCCTGCCGACCTACATCGCCACGCTCTTCTTCGGCGCGTTCCGCGCGGTCGCCATCGACATGCTCTGGATCCAGCTCCGCAAGGTGAAGGAGGAGAAGCGCTGGTACGAGATGAAGGAGGTCACCCGCTTCATCTCGTACGTCCAGCCGCGCAACCCGGAGGTCTGGTCCCACCTCGCGTGGGATTCCGCGTACAACATCGCCAACGGCTTCACCGACAAGGAAGAGTCGTGGAAGTGGGTGAAGTTCGGGGTCCAATGGCTCCGGCAGGGGATCAGCACTCTGCCGAACGAGCCCTACCTCAAGCACCAGTTGGGCTTCACCCTGTGGCACAAGATCACCTGGAGGGACGGCGAGCTGGACCTCGATCTCCTCCGGCGATTCGAGGCGGACACGGCGCTCCAGGCGGAGCTCCTGCCCGACGGCGTGAAGTGGGAGCGGCCCCTCACGCCGTTGGAGCTCGCCCTCCCATGGCTGGAGCTGGGTCGCGAAGAACTGATGGACAAGGAGTACCAGATCACGCAGATGGGGCTGATCATCTATCCGGAGACCTTGGACGGCTTTGCGCGCAGCTGCATGGTGGCCCAAGGCATGTACGACTGGCAGTCCGGCCGGCACGAGAAGGCGAAGGAGTGGTTCCGCCGGGCGAAGAAACAGGTCGAGGACATGATCGCCCGGACACCCGATTCGCCGAAAACACCCGGAATCGAGAAGAAGTACAAGAACAGCATGTCGCCGATCCTCCTGGACTACCTGAAACTCTATGAGCGCTATCCGGAGATCGTCGACCTCGAGCTCAAGGCGCGGAGCAAGAAGCCGGAGGACGAGATCGCGCTCCTGAAGCTGGTCCAGGGACTGATCGTCCAGGTCGGGCCGGTCGACGAGCAGTGGCTTTGGACCCGGTACAACCCCCACGCGATGCTCAACGCCCTGAAGATGAAGCTGGCGAAGGGCGAGGACGTGCAGGAGTGCAACGACTCCATCGAGCTGGCGTCGGACTTCCCCGAAGGCAACCTGGCGACGGCGAACCTGGCGCCCGAGGGGCTGGACGTCGACGTCTACGCCCTGGGGCTGATGCAGGACCCCCGTCAGCAACCGCAAGTCCTCAACCCGCCCCGGCCGATGACGGTGACGATGACCTTCAAGCGGCCCGCGTCGGCGGGGCTCGACCTGAAGATGACGGTGTACGATCCGAACCGCCGGGTGCTGATGGAGCAGCTCCTCGACCCGAAGACGCTCGTGTCGAAGGACGGCCTCGTCCTCAAGTTCCAGGCGCCCGACTACGGCCGCTACTTCCTGAAGATCGAAGCGGCCAACCCCGCCCTCCTGCCGTGGCCCGCGGACACGCGCTACCGGTTCCAATACTCCGTGGAACACTAATATCGCCGCGAGTCCCTCCGTCGCGTCGAGTATTGTTGACAATCGGTCCCGGGTCCCGTTAAATACCGCGCAACTTACCGGAACCCCATCTTTCGATCTTACTCATAAGGAGGCGTTCGTGAGACGCAGGTTCGGCGGCATCTTCGCCACATCGCTGCTTGTCCTCGTGGCGTTCCTCTTCCTCGGCGGCGGCGTCGCGCTCGCCGACGAGTCGCAACTGGCGATTCCCGACCTGCACAAAGGGACCTTCACCATCGGCGGCAAGGTGATCACCGCCTGGAACCTGCTGTTCTACGGAGCCTTGGTCATCACGGGAACGCTGGGCATCAGCCTGTACCTCCGCCACCAGGTCCGCATCCTCCCGGCCCATTCGTCCATGCTGAAGATCGCCGAAATCATTTTCGCGACCTGCAAGACCTACCTCATCCAGCAGGGCCGGTTCCTGCTGATGCTCTTCGCCATCATCGGGTCGGCGATGACCTATTACTTCATGGGCCTGCAGCACGAGACCTTCGGCACGGCGCTCCTCGTGCTCTTCTTCTCCGTCGTCGGCATGGCGGGCTCATACGCCGTCGCCTGGTTCGGCATCCGGGTCAACACCTACGCGAACTGCCGGACCGCCTTCGCGGCGCTGCGCGGGAAGCCGTGGGACGTGGTCTCCATCCCGCTGCGCGCGGGCATGTCCATCGGCCTCTACCTGATCTCCCTCGAGCTGGTGATGATGGTCATCATCCTGCTCTTCCTGCCGCGAACGATCGTCGGCTACTGCTTCCTGGGCTTCGCGATCGGCGAGTCGCTGGGCGCCTCGGCCCTGCGCATCGCGGGCGGCATCTTCACGAAGATCGCCGACATCGGCGCCGACCTCATGAAGATCGTCTTCAAGGTGAAGGAGGACGACCCCCGCAACCCGGGCGTCATCGCCGACTGCACGGGCGACAACGCCGGAGACTCCGTCGGCCCGACGGCCGACGGCTTCGAGACGTACGGGGTGACGGGCGTCGCGCTGATCTCCTTCATCACCCTGGCCCTCACCGGAAGCGTCGCGAAGAACTACGAGGAACTGCAGGTCAAGCTGATCGTCTGGATCTTCGCGATGCGGTTCCTGATGGACTTCATGTCGGGCTGCTCCTACTTCATCAACGAGGCGATCTCGAAGGCGAAGTACTCGGGGATGAAGACGTTCGACTTCGAGCAGCCGCTCACGCGCCTGATCTGGATCGCCGCGATCCTCTGCATCACCACGTCGTTCGGCATGAGCTGGCTGCTGATCGGCGACATGTCGGTGACGAAGGTCAGCGGCGAGGTGATCAAGCTCCCCGCGCTCTGGTGGCAGCTCGCGGCGATCATCAGCTGCGGGACGCTCGCGGCGGTGCTCATCCCCGAATTCACGAAGGTGTTCACCAGCTCCCATTCGAAGCACGTGCATGAGATCGTGACGGCGTCCCGCGAAGGCGGCGCGTCGCTCACGATCCTCTCGGGACTCGTGGCCGGCAACTTCAGCGCGTTCTGGAAGGGTCTCCTGATCGCGGGCCTGATGGCAATGGCGTACTTCATCAGCGGCCACGCCCTCCACGACGTGCTGGGCTACACGGCGGCGACGTTTGCGTTCGGCCTGGTGGCGTTCGGCTTCCTCTGCATGGGCCCGGTCAACATCGCGGTCGACAGCTACGGCCCGGTGACGGACAACGCGCAGTCGGTGTTCGAGCTCGCCCAGACGGAGCATATCCCCGGCATCAAGGAAGAGATCAAGAAGGACTTCGGGTTCGAGCCCGACTTCGAGGGCGGCAAGCACTACCTCGAGGCGAACGACTCGGCGGGCAATACGTTCAAGGCCACGGCCAAGCCGGTGCTGATCGGCACCGCGGTCGTCGGCGCGACGACCATGATCTTCTCGATCATCCTGATCCTGTCGAAGACGATCATCGACGGCAAGCCGCTGCTCGCCCTGAGCCTCACCGATGCGCCCGTGCTCCTGGGCTTCATCTGCGGCGGCGCCGTGATCTACTGGTTCTCCGGCGCCTCGATGCAGGCGGTGACGACGGGCGCCTACCGCGCCGTCGAGTTCATCAAGAAGAACATGAACCTGAACAAGACGGAAGCGGACATCGAGGACTCGAAGACCGTCGTGAAGATCTGCACCCAGTACGCGCAGGCCGGGATGTGGAACATCTTCATCGCCCTGATGTCGCTGACGCTCGCGTTCGCGTTCTTCGATCCGAACTTCTTCGTCGCGTACCTGATCTCGATCGCGGTGTTCGGCCTCTACCAGGCGATCTTCATGGCCAACGCCGGCGGCGCGTGGGACAACGCGAAGAAGCTGGTCGAGGTCGACTTCAAGGAGAAGAACACGCCGGTCCACGCGGCGACGGTCGTGGGCGACACGGTCGGCGACCCGTTCAAGGACACGACGTCGGTCGCGCTCAACCCGATCATCAAGTTCTCGACCCTGTTCGGCCTGCTGGCGGTCGAGATCGCGCTCAAGATCAAGGAGTCGGCGGACCACCACAAGACGACGGACTTCGGCCCGTACGTCGGCGCCGTGATGCTGGTCGTCGGGCTGGTGTTCGTGTGGCGGTCGTTCTACGCGATGCGGATTCCGAAGAAGGAAGGCGTGCCCGTCCCCAGCGGAGCGCATTGATCCGTGGCCACGACTCCCCGGCAACTCGCCCTGCTCGCGGCGGAAGTCTGCGACGAGAAGAAGGCCAAGGAGATCGTCGTCCTGGACGTCCGGAAGATCACGTCGATCTCCGACTACTTCGTCGTCTGCTCCACCTCGAACGAGCGCCAGGCGCGGGCGATCGCCGACGACCTGCGCGTGCGGATGAAGGACCTGGGCAAGCGCGAGATGGGCGTCGAGGGCATCGAGGACGCCCGCTGGGTGCTCCAGGACTTCGGCGACATCGTGCTCCACATCTTCCACGAGTCGCAGCGCGAGTTCTACGACATCGAAGGCCTCTGGGCCGACGCCAAGCAGGTCCGCTGGAAAAAGCCTTCCAAGAAGTCGTAGACTTCATTGTTCAGGCCCCTTGCGCTCGTTGCGCGCGTCGGGCCTGAACGAGAGAATAGAGAATGGAGAATAGAGAATCCATGCTCGGGAGAAGAGCCCTTCTCCGTTCTCTATTCTTTATTCTCACCAAGGCAGGCGCCGGAGGCGCCTGAACGGCTGGAGAAGCCATGTCGCTCGAAGACGCCTGGTCCCAGGCCATCCGCGCCACCGCGAAGCGGCTCTGGTCCGTCGACCTCGAAGGGGCGGTGCTCGAGCCCCCCGCCGACCCGAAGTACGGCGACGCCACGTGCAACGTCGCGATGCGCCTCGCGAAGCAGCTCAAGAAGCCGCCCCGCGCGATCGCCGACGAACTCGCGGCCGACCTCCGCAAGGCCGGCCTTCCCCACCTCGCCAAGGTCGACGTCGCCGGCGCCGGCTTCGTGAACCTCACCGCGGCGCCCGAGTTCCACCAGGAGGAGGTGAAGCGGATCCTCGATCAGGGCGAGAGTTACGGCCGCTCGACGCTGGGCGCAGGGCGGAAGGTGCTGGTCGAGCACTGCTCGGCGAACCCCACCGGCCCGCTCCACATCGCCCACGGCCGCCAGGCGGCGGTCGGCGATTCGCTGGCCAACGTCCTGGACTTCGCCGGCTACAAGGTCTCCCGCGAGTTCTACATCAACGACACGGGCAACCAGATCGAGATGCTCGGGAAGTCGATCCAGTGGCGCATGGGTTCCGATCCGAATCCGCCGGACGAAAACGCCTACCGCGGCGAGTACATCAAGACCATCGCCGTGGAGATCAAGGCCCAGGGCCGGCCGTTCTCGATGGACGAGATCAAGCGGTTCGGGAAAGACCGGCTGCTCGGCGAGATCAAGAAGGACCTGGAGATGTTCCGCGTCCGGTACGACAGCTGGGTCAGCGAAGAGTCGCTCCACAAGAGCGGAAAGGTCGACGAGGTCCTGAACTTCTTCAACAGCTGGGGCCTGACGTACTCGAAGGACGGCGCGACGTACCTGAAGACCACGGACCACGGCGACGTCGAGGACAAGCCGATCGTCAAAGCGGACGGGCAGTTCGTCTACCGGCTGCCCGACATGGCGTACCACCGCGACAAGTACGCGCGCGGGTTCGACATCCTGATCGATCTCTGGGGCCCCGACCATCACGCCCACATCGCCACGATGAAGGCGGGGATGTCGGCGCTCAATTTCAACCTCGCGTCGATCGAGGAAGTGCGCCCCGGATCGTCGGAGCCGCCCGAGCAGAAGAAGGTGGCGTTCGAGGTGCTGATCATCCAGCACTGCAAGCTGATCCAGAACGGCGTCGAAGTGAAGATGTCGAAGCGGTCGGCGAGCTACGTCACGCTGCGCGAGCTGATGGAGGAGGTCGGCGTCGACGCCACGCGGTTCTTCTTCGTGATGCGGAAGACCAACAGCCATCTCGACTTCGACATGGACGTCGCGACGAAGAAGTCGCTCGAGAACCCGGTCTACTACGCCCAGTACGCCCACGCCCGCATCTGCTCGATCTACCGGAAGGGGATCGAGGAGGGAAAGGTCTCGGCGGCCGACGTGAAGGGCGGCCAGTGGGCGGGCAGCTACGACATCTCGAAGCTGGGCGCCGACGAGGTGGAGATGATCAAGGTCGCGCGCCAGTTCCAGCGGCGGATCGAGATCGCCGCCCGGGACCTGGACCCGGCCGCGATGACCGACTACCTGCGCGAGCTTTCAGGCGCCTACCAGCGGTACTACGAGTACGGAAACCGGGACGTCGCCCGCCGGGTCCTTCACGAGGACGAGGCGGTGCGGCGCGCCAAGCTCGCGGCCAGCGCCGCGGTCCAGCAGGTGCTGCGCAACGGCTTCCGGCTGCTGGGCCTCAGCGCCCCCGACCAGATGTGAAGCGGGCCTTTAAAACAACGGGAGCGGGGCTCACACCAAACCGCCCGGCGACGTCCTGCCGCCGAATTGCCCGGTATAAGCCCCGCCACCAGAGTTAGGGGTCTGTTTCGATCCCCCAGGGGTAATAAAAATGGCCGGGCAGTCGTGCGACTTACCGGCCATCTGTCTGGGGAGAACTGGGGGTTTTGGGTAGTCAAGTCAGGAAAGTTTTCTATCACCCCGGGACCCCGCGGCCCGTTTTCTTGTCTCTCTTATTTTCAAACTCCGAAGGTTAGACGAACATTCCCCCCGAACGTTGCCCCAAAAAACGAAGATAAATGAAAATGTGGGATGAAATGCAACATACTTGAGGGCAGGGGGTTACGCCGAAATGACCTACGGCTTCGGCTTGCGCATCCGCTTGGTTTCGTCCATCACGTTCTTCGTGAAGTCGGGCGGAACGTCGATGCGGATCTTGGTGGTGTCCTTGACGACCTTCTTCAGCTGCTCGAACTCCGACCGCACGCGGCCGTCCGATTGGAGCCGCTCGTTGAGGCGCTTGGTCTCGCTCTGATTGGCCTCGCCGTCAAGCGCCTTGTGGATCAGCTTCTTGTCGTCCTTCTTCATCGTCATCGCCTACCTCTTCTTGCTGCCCATCTCGAAGTTTACACCACTTCGTCCTGATTCATCGACTTCATTCCTTCCGGCCTTTGCCCTTTTCTTTTGCCGCCTTCTCGCGCCAGAACGTATCGACGTTCGGCGCCATGCTCTCGCGCAGCATTTCGCGCGCCCGGTAGGCCCTCACCCGGACCGTATCGGCCGGCACGGTCGTAATCGTCGCCACGTCCTCGTACTCCAGCCCCTGCAGGTGGCGCAGCACGAACGCCTCCCGGTAGAGCACCGGCAGCTTGTTGATCGCCTCGCGCATCTTCCCCGACAGCTCGTCCTGGATGATGATCCGAGGCGCCTGGTCCTTGGGATTGCCGTCCATGTTCGCCAGCTGCTCGTCGTCGGTCGGACGGGCGTGGCGGGACTTCGCCTTGAGATGGTCCTTGCAGAGGTTGAGCGCGATCTGGTAGAGCCAGCTGGAGAACTTCGCCTTCTTCTGGAACTTGGCCAGGCCCTTGTAGGCCCGGACGAACGCCTCCTGGGCGACGTCTTCGGCGTCGTGGCGGTTGCCCATCATGGCGTAGCCCAGGTTGATGATCCGGCCGCTGTACTTGTCGACCAGCTGACCATAAAACTCCGCCTGTCCGCCCTGGCACTTCCCGACGATGGTGCTGTCGTCCAACCTGAACCGCCTTTCAAAAGACGACTGAGTGGGTTCAGTATAACACTGTTCCTGAGACGTGCAACGAACGGGGAATCGCTGGGACGGACTGTCCCTTTCAGCGCCCTGAAATCGCGTTATTCACGGGCACGCGTGTTGCTTGGACGCGGGGTGTCTTATGCTTGACACTACATTGCTCATTCATAGAATACGGGCACTCCGGGGGCTCCATGAATTCGAACGGCCCCAGTTACCGTTCGATAATGAATCTGATGACGGTCGGCACCACCCTGGTGGGATGCATCGTCGTCGGATACTTTCTGGGGAGCTTCCTGGATCGGAAGTTAGGGACGAGCCCGTGGCTGGTGGTCGCCGGAGTGCTTCTCGGCACCGCGGCCGGGTTCGTGGGGCTCTTCCGGATGGTTTCGCGTAATCTCAAATGATCGACAGCAGGCACCTCAAGCGACTCCTCCTCGGTGCGGCGGTGCTGTTGCTGGTTTCGGCCGGCGTCACCCTCGCCGCGGGCGTCCCCGTTTCCTTCGCGGGCGGACTCGCCCTCGGCTACGTCCTCGGGGCCGCGCCCTTCGCCTCCTGGAGCTGGATCGTCTCCCGCGCCGTCGGCTCCCGCCGCGGCCGGATCCTCGCCGTCGTCCTTCTCGCGGTCAAGCTCGCGTTCTACGCCGGCGCCCTCTACCTCGGCATCACCCGCGCGCTGGTCAGCCCCGTCGGCGTCATGATCGGAATGACGACCGTGGCGCTCGCCCTGGTGCTGGGCACCCTGTGGACCGCGACCTCCCCCGCAAAGGAGGTCTCCTAGCATGCTCCTCGCCCTGCTCCAGCACGAGACCGAGAAGGCCGCCCACGGCGGCGGTCACGAAGGCGGCGGCGGCGGCCATCACGCGCCGCACTCGATCTTCACGAAGCTCTGGGAGTCCGTCTCCCACACGAGCCTCGGCCACTGGTACGGGTTCGACCACGCCGAGCTGGGCCAGTTCTGGTTCGACGCCATCGGCTTCTCGCTGATCGGCGCGATCCTCCTGCTCGTCCTCGCCTCGACGGCGACCAAGCAGTACAACCGCGTCCCGCGCGGCATCCAGAACGTGTTCGAATGGGCCGTCGGCTTCCTCCGCGGAATGGTCCAGGGCTTCATCCCGGGGCCGCAGGGAGACCGCTACCTGCCCTACCTGGGCTCGCTTTTCCTCTTCATCTTCACGCTGAACATGCTGGGCGTCATCCCCGCATTCCGGTCGCCCACGATGACGCTCTCGACGACCGCCGCGCTCGGCCTGACCACGATCATCATGGTCCAGGCCTACGCGATCCGCGACACCGGCCTCTGGCCGTACTTGAAGCACTACACGGCCGGCACCGCATTCCCGCTCCTGCTCCTCATGATCCCGGTCGAAATCATCGGCGAGCTCGCCAAGCCGATGTCTCTCTCGCTCCGGCTCTTCGGCAACATCTTCGGCGAGGACAACGTCATCGAGCAGCTGATGGGGCTCGGCGGCTGGATCCCGGTCCAGATCCCGATGCTGCTGCTCGCGCTCTTCACCAGCTTCCTCCAGGCGTTCATCTTCACGACGCTGTCGACCATCTACATCGCCTCCAAGGTCGTCCACGAGGGCGGCCACGACGAGGAACACGGACACGGCGACGAACACCACGACGAGAAGCATGCGCACGGCGCGCATCATTGATTGAAATTTAACGAAAGGTATGGAGGGTTTCTGATGCTCAAGAAGGGTTTGGCAGTGCTCGCCATCGTGGCGATGCTGGGACTTCCGGCGTTCGCGGCCGACGCGGCCACGAAGGAGACGCCGGCGGCCCAGGAGAAGACGGAAACGGGAAAGACGGGTTCTTCTTCCAGCCTCGGCCTCGCGCTGGGCTTCGGTCTCGCGATCGCCGCGTTCGGCGGCGCGCTCGGCCAGTCCAACGCCATCGCCAAGGCCGTCGACGCCGTCGCGCGTCAGCCGGAAGCGGGCGGCCGCATCCAGGGCATGATGATCATCGGCCTCGCGCTGATCGAAACGCTGGTCATCTACATGCTCCTGATCTGCTTCATGTGGGGCAGCAAGGTCGTCTAGTCGATGATCGCCTCGCTCCTGGCGTCCGGCGGTCTCCTCGACGACCTGGGCATCAATTTCAAGGTCGTCGCCACGCAGGTGGTGATCTTCGTGACCACCTTCCTGCTGCTGGGTCGCATTCTGTTCAGCCGCGCCCTGTCGCACATGCAGCGGCGCGAGGCGGAGATCCAGAAGGCCCATGACGGCATCGCCCACGACCGGGCCGAGGTCGAGCGGATGACCAAGGAGTACGAGGCTCATCTGGCGAAGGTCGACAAGGAAGGCTACGACAAGACGCAGGAGATGCTGAAAGAGGCGCTGACGGCGGCCCAGGCCTCCGTCGCCAAAGCCCAGGCGGACGCGAAAGCGGAGACCGAGCGGGCGACCGCCGAGATCGCCCGCGAGAAGCGGGAAAGCCTGGCCCAGCTGAGGTCGGAAGTCACGCGCCTCACGCACGAAGTCGCCGAGAAGGTTCTCGAAACGAAGCTGGATCCCGCCGCCTCCGCCGCGGTCGTTTCGAAGTTCATGCAGGGGAGGAGCTAGTCCGTGGAACCGATGATGCTGGCCAGCGCCGGTCCGCTGCAGACGTTCATCGTCCAGCTCCTCGGCTTCGTGGCCCTCGTCCTGATCCTGGTCAAGCTGGCCTTCCCCGCGCTCGGGAAGATCCTGGGCAGCCGCACCAAGGGGATCGAGGAGACGTTCCAGAAGATCGACTCCGATACGCAGGAGACCGCCAGGCGCATCGCGGAGGTCAAGGAGAAGCTCGCCCAGCTGGACCAGGAGTCCAAGCGCCGCCTCGCGGCGGCCCTCAAGGATGCTCAGGCGACCCGCGACCAGCTGATGGCCGACACGACCGCCCAGGTCCAGACCGCGGCCGAGAAGCCGAAGCGCGAAATCCAGATCGAGCGCGACAAGGCCGTCCTCGAGCTCCGGCAGGAGGCGACGACCCTGACCCTCCAGGCCGCCGACCAGGTCGTGCAGTCCGCCATGAACGACGCCCTCCAGGACAAGCTCGTGACCAAGTACCTGTCCGAGCTCGACGGGGTGAAGAAGACGTGATCGAAAAGACGCTCGCCAAGCGGTACGCGGCCGCTCTCCTGAAGGTCACCGACGCCGAGGGGAGCACGGAGGAGACGGAGTCCTTCCTTCTGGCGCTCAAGGACGCGTACACCTCCCAGAAGGACTTCCGGGCCGTCCTCTCCCAGCCCCGGGTGCCGCGCGCCCTGAAGAAGCGGCTGCTCGCGAAAATCTTCGAGGGGAAGGCGAAGAAGTCGTTCACCGACTTCCTCCAGTTCCTCGTCGACAAGAACCGCCAGGACATCCTCCCCGAGATCGCGGACATGTTCGACCGGCTGGCCGACGCGTCCAAGGGCGTCGTCAAGATCACGGTCAAGAGCTGGAAGCCGCTCAGCGAGGCGCACCGCTCCAGCCTGCAGTCGAAGCTGGAGAGACTCACCGGCAAGAAGATCGCGATCGACGCCCGGGTCGATCCGGCCGTCAAGGGCGGCATGCTCGTGATGTTCGGCGACAACGTCATCGACGGGACGGTCGACCATCGCCTCCAGGCGATCGGCGAGAGGTTCCGAGAGTTGCAGAAGAGATAACCGAGGAGACCGCAGATGCCCGCTATCCGCCCCGAAGAGATCAGCGCCGTCATCCAGAAGGAGATCCAGGGCTACCAGACCGACCTCAAGATGGAGTCGGTCGGGGTGGTGCTCACGGTGGGCGACGGCATCGCGCGCGTCTACGGCCTCGACCAGGTCCAGGCCGGCGAGCTCGTCGAGTTCCCCGGCGGCGTCTTCGGACAGGCGCTCAACCTCGAAGAGGACTCGGTCGGCTGCGTCATCCTGGGCTCCGACCGCGGCATCAAGGAAGGCGACATCGCCAAGTGCACCGGCAAGATCGCCCAGGTGCCGGTCGGCCCCGAGATGCTCGGCCGCGTGGTGAACGCGCTCGGGCAGCCGCTCGACGGCAAGGGCCCGATCCCCGCGAAGAAGTTCCGCAACGTCGAAGGCCGCGGCATGAACGTCGTCGAGCGCCAGCCGGTCAAGGAGCCGCTCCAGACCGGATGGAAGTCGATCGACGCCATGATCCCCATCGGCCGCGGCCAGCGCGAGCTGATCCTCGGCGACCGCCAGACCGGGAAGACCGCGCTCTGCGTCGACGCCATCATCAACCAGAAGGGCACCGGCGTCGTCTGCATCTACGTGGCGATCGGCCAGAAGGCCTCGACCATCGCGAACGTCGTCGACACCCTCACGAAGAACGGCGCGATGCCCTACACCTGCGTGGTGGCCGCCGGCGCCGAAGATCCCGCCCCGCTCCAGTTCATGGCCGCTTATTCCGGCACCTCGATCGGCGAGGACGTCCGCGACGGGGGCGGCCACGCGTTCGTGATCTACGACGACCTGACGAAGCACGCGTGGGCGTACCGCCAGATGTCCCTCCTCCTGCGCCGTCCCCCGGGCCGCGAGGCGTACCCGGGCGACGTCTTCAACCTCCACTCGCGCCTTCTCGAGCGCGCGTCGAAGCTGAACGACCAGCTGGGCGCCGGCTCGCTCACGTCGATCCCGATCATCGAGACCCAGCTGGGCGACGTGTCGGCCTACATCCCGACGAACGTGATCTCGATCACCGACGGCCAGATCTACCTCGAGCCCGACCTCTTCAACGCCGGCGTCCGACCCGCCATCAACGTCGGCATCAGCGTCTCGCGCGTCGGCGGCAACGCCCAGACGAGCGCCATGAAGAAGGTGGCCGGCAAGCTCCGCCTGGAGCTCGCCCAGTACCGCGAGCTGGCGGCGTTCGCCCAGTTCGCGAGCGATCTCGACAAGAACACCCGCGACCAGCTGACCCGCGGCGAGCGCCTGGTCGAGCTGCTCAAGCAGGACCAGTTCGGCCCGATGGCGTTCGAGCAGCAGGTCATGGTCATCTACGCCGGCACGTCGGGCGCGCTCGACGACCTGGCCGTCGGCCAGGTGAAGGCGTTCGAGAAGGGCTTCATCGCCTTCGCGGCCGAGAAGCACCCGGGCATCGCCGAAAAGATCCGGCAGTCGAAGAAGTTCGAGCCCGACACCGAGACCGCCCTCAAGGGCGCGATCGCGGAGTTCAAGGCCCAGTTTACGGCGAAGAAGGCGTAAGAGAATGCTCGCCACAAGGGCACAAAGGCCGTCCTGTGTCCCCCTTTGTGGACTTTGTGTCTTTGTGGTGAAGAAGGGATAAATGGCTGCGATCCTGTCCGTCCGGGCCATCAAGCGTAAAGTCCGCTCGGTCTCCAACATCAAGAAGATCACGCGGGCGATGCAGATGGTGGCGGCCTCGAAGCTGAAGAAGGTCCAGGTCCGCCTCATGGAGCTGCGGCCCTACTCGGACAAGATCCGCGAGTTCCTCCAGGGCCTCGCCTCCCAGGTGAAGGACCTGAACTATCCCCTCTTCCAGCCGCGCGAGCAGGTGAAGAAGATCGCGGTCGTCGTCGTGATGGCCGACAAGGGCCTCTGCGGCAGCTACAACTCCAACATGATGCGCTTCGCCCAGAAGTTCATCGACGAGCAGAAGAAGCCGTTCGAGGCGGTCGCGGTCGGCAAGAAATCGGTGGAGTGGTTCCGGAAGCAGGACGTCAAGCTGCAGGGCGAATACCAGGGGCTGCCGACCGAAATCCCGTTCAGCCAGATCAAGGCGATGACGAAGCAGCTCGTCGAGATGTTCCTCTCGGGCGCCGTCGACGAGGTCCACCTCCTGTTCACCCGGTACGTCAACGCGCTGACCTTCAAGCCCGGCTCCGTGAAGTTCCTGCCGATCGAGCCGGAGAAGACGGAGAAGAAGCTCTCGCACGAGTACGAGTTCGAGCCGGAGCCCGCGCTGATCCTCGACAAGCTGATCCCGCGCTACGTCGAGGTGTCGTTCCACCGGCTGCTCCTGGAGTCGATGTCCAGCGAGCACGCCGCCCGGATGAACGCCATGCGGAACGCGACGGACAGCGCGAGCGACCTGATCAGCTCCCTGACCCTCCAGTACAACAACGCCCGCCAGGCGGGCATCACGAAGGAACTCCTGGACATCGTCGGCGGCGCCGAAGCGCTGAAAGGATAAAGCATGGCCAACATGGGCAAGATCTCGCAGGTCATCGGACCGGTCGTGGACGTCACGTTCGAGACGACGCTCCCTCCCATCTACTCGGCGCTGAGGATCAACGACGACGCGCGGAACATCCACATCACGTGCGAGGTCGCGTCGCACATGGGCAACAACACGGTCCGCTCGGTCGCGATGCACGCCACCGAAGGGCTGGTGCGCGGCATGGCCGTCGAAGACACCGGCGGGCCCATCAAGGTGCCGGTCGGCAAGGCCACCCTGGGGCGCGTCATGGACCTGCTCGGCAACCCGGTGGACGGCGGCCCGCCCGTCGTTCCCGACGAGTACTATCCGATCCACCGGTCGCCTCCCCCGCTGGTCGACCAGGAGCCCACGCCGCGCGTGTTCCAGACGGGCATCAAGGTCGTCGACCTGCTCTGCCCGTTCCCCAAGGGCGGCAAGATCGGCCTGTTCGGCGGCGCCGGCGTCGGCAAGACCGTCATGGTGCAGGAGCTGATCCGCAACATCGCCGTCGAGGCCGGCGGCGTCTCGGTGTTCGCCGGGGTCGGCGAGCGCACCCGCGAAGGAAACGACCTCTGGCTCGAAATGAAGGAAGCCAGCTTCACCGACGCCTCGGGGAAGAAGGCGCACGTCATCGACAAGACCGCGATGGTGTTCGGCCAGATGAACGAGCCGCCCGGCTCGCGCCTCCGGGTCGCCCTCTCGGGCGTCACGTTCGCCGAATACTTCCGCGACAAGGAGGGGCAGGACGTCCTCCTGTTCGTCGACAACATCTTCCGGTTCGTCCAGGCAGGCTCGGAAGTGTCGGCCCTGCTGGGCCGCATGCCGAGCGCCGTCGGTTACCAGCCGACCCTGGCCTCCGAGATGGCCGCCCTCCAGGAGCGGATCACGTCGACCAAGAAGGGATCGATCACGTCGGTCCAGGCCGTGTACGTCCCGGCCGACGACATCACCGACCCGGCGCCCGCGACGACGTTCTCCCACCTGGACGCGACGATCGTGCTCGACCGGCGCATCACCGAGCTGGGCATCTACCCGGCGGTCGATCCGCTGAAGTCCACCTCGCGCCTCCTGGAGCCGAAGGTCGTCGGCGAGGAGCATTACAAGGTGTCGCGCGATTCGCAGCGCATCCTCCAGCGGTACCAGGAGCTCCAGGACATCATCGCGATCCTGGGCATGGAAGAGCTCTCCGACGAGGACAAGCGGGTCGTCGCCCGCGCGCGGCGCATCCAGAGGATGCTGTCGCAGCCGTTCTTCGTCGCCGAGCAGTTCACGGGATCGAAGGGCAAGTTCGTCTCCCTCAAGGAGACGGTGCGCGCCTTCAAGGAGATCCTCGAAGGCAAGCACGACAACCTGCCCGAGCAGGCGTTCTACATGGTCGGCGGCATCGACGAGGCCGTGGAAAAAGCCAAGAAGATGGCCTCGGGCTAGGAAGCATCCTCCCCACAAAGGCACAACGAACACGAAGCGGCGCCGATGTGGGAGGTCGGAGGCGGAAAGCCCGCCTTTGTGATCTTTGTGGCTTTGTGGTGAAATAGCAGTGTGAAGAAGTCTCTCGGCACGGTCATTTTCGGCGCAGCGGCTCTTGCAGCCGTGATGATGAAGATCGTGACCAAGAGCTGGTTCGGTCCGGCGATCGTGCTGGTCCTGGCGGCCCTGTACTTCGTGTTGACGGTGGTATCGGAGTTCTTCAAGATCCATGGCGAAAAAGTTCAAGACCGAAATCGTCACCCCTGAGAAGATCGTCTTCTCGGAGGACATCGAGTCGCTGGTGATTCCCGCGGAGCGCGGCTACCTGGGCGTCCTGGCGGGCCACGCGCCGCTCCTCACGACCCTCCAGCCCGGCGAGATCACGATCAAGGGGACGTCGAAAGGCGAGCTGCACTACGCGACGAGCGGCGGCTTCATGGAGGTCACGCCCGGCAAGGCGGTGCTGCTGACCGAAAGCGCCGAGGAAGTGAGCCAGATCGACCTGGCGCGCGCCGAGGAATCCAAGAAGCGGGCCCAGGAGCGCCTGGCCCCCGCCGTCGGCAAGGACGTCGACAAGAGCCGCGCCAAGGCGGCCCTCGAGCGGGCCCTCAACCGCCTCAAGATCGCCCAGAAGTACAAGAAGTAGGCGTCCGGCCCCAGGCAACCGCCCCAGCCCCCTTCTCCGGAGATCCCCTGTCTGCGGGCGGACCCTGAATTTCATTTAAAATAAGAAGGGGCGGCCGTGGGTGAGACGGGCCGCCCCGGACTAGATGGGTAAGAGGCCATTACCCATAAGGGCGCATAATGGGTGCCGTTATGGGTACACTCATATTACACCCGGGCCGGAGGAATTGTTCCGAAAATCGTGTGGAAAAATCGTGAGCCTTCCGGCGGGCGCCGGCGGCCGATGAAAAATTGTCCGCGGGAACGCTACGTTCGAAGCTGGCCTTCGCCGGTGATCACCCACTTGACGCAGGTCAGCTCCTCGGCGCCCATCGGGCCGCGCGCGTGGAGACGCTCGGTCGAGATCCCGATCTCCGCGCCCAAGCCGTACTGCCCGCCGTCCGCCAACCGCGTCGAGCAATTCCACATCACCGACGACGAGTCCACCTCGTTCAGGAACCGCCGCGCGGTCGCCTCGCTCGAGGTGATGATCGCGTCCGTGTGGGCCGAGCCGTAGTGGTTGATGTGGCGGATCGCTTCGTCGAGGTCCTTCACGACCTTGACGCTCATGATCAGGTCGAGATACTCCTCCGACCAGTCCGACTCCGCCGCCGCCTTGATCTCCTTCACGAGCCGGCGCGCGGCGTCGTCGCCCCGCAGCTTCACTCCCGCCTTCACCAGGCGCTCGGCGATCTGCGGCAGCAGCTTCTCGGCGACCTTCTCGTGGATCAGCAGCTTCTCGGCGGCGTTGCACGTCGCCGGCCGCTGCGTCTTCGCGTTCACCACGATCGTCCGCGCCATGATGGGATCCGCCGCCTCGTCGACGTAGACGTGGCAGTTCCCCTTGTAGTGCTTGATCACGGGGACGCGCGACTTCTCGACGACCGAGCGGATCAAGCCTTCCCCGCCGCGGGGGATCACCAGGTCGAGGTACTGATCCAGCAGCAGGAGCTGGTCGACGGCGTCGTGGCCGCCCTCCACCAGCTGGACCGAGTCGACCGGCAGCCCTTCCTGCGCCACCGCCCCCTGGAGGATGGAGGCGATCATCCGGTTCGTCCGCAGTGCCTCGTGACCGCCCTTGAGCAGCACGGCGTTCCCCGCGCGGAGGCAGACCGCCGCCGCCTCGGCCGTGACGTTGGGCCGCGACTCGTAGATCATCAGGATCACGCCCAGCGGCACCCGCACCCGCTTGCAGATGATGCCCGAGGGCGCCTTGCGCCCCTCGACCACCTTGCCCACGGGATCGGGCTGGTCGGCGACCGCGTCGAGCGCCTTCGCCAGGTCGTCGATGCGCTTTTCATCCAGCTTGAGCCGGTCGAGCTTCGCGTCGCTCAGCTTCTCGGCCCTCGCCTGGTCGAGGTCCGCGGCGTTGGCCTCCAGGACGTCCTCGAGGCGCGACCGCAGCCGCGCGCCCATCGCACGGATCGCCGCGGACTTCGCCGTGGGAAGCGCCTTCCGGAGCGAGATCGACGCCGCCTTGGCGCGCTTGGCCTGATCTTCAACGAGACTCATCGGTCACCCGAAAAAGTGGAGACTCCAATTATCTCAAGTCGGGGTCGTGGGGTAAACCTTTACGGAACCAGGACGACCAGATTGTCGCGGTGGATGATCTCGTCCGAATTCCGGTACCCGAGCACCTTCTCGATCTCGTCGGCCTTCCGGCCCATGATCCGCCGGAGGTCGGCCGCCGAGTAGTTCACCAGCCCCTTGGCGATCGCCGCCCCCGCCGCGTCGCGGATCTCGACCGGGTCGCCGACGTCGAACGCGCCGTCGCACGCCGTCACGCCGACCGCGAGCAGGCTCTTTCCGTTCTTCCGGACCGCCGTCGCGCCGCCGGCGTCGAGCGTGATCGATCCCGCCGCCTTGAGCGTGTGGGCGATCCACCGCTTCCGGTGGTCGAGCCGCGTCCCCGTGGGCAGGAAGAGCGTCCCCGACTTCCCCTCGAGCGCCTCCCGCAGAGTCACCTTCTTCCCGTTGATCAGCAGCAGCGAGCCGCCCGCCGCGGTCACGGTCTTCGCGCAGCGGATCTTCGAGATCATCCCGCCGCTGCCCAGGCCCGTCGTCCCGCCCGCCGCCGCCTCGACCTGCGGCGTCACCTCGCGGACCTCCGGCTGGACCTTGCCGTCCATCAGGAAGCCGTCCACGTCGGAGAGCAGGATCGTCACCTCCGCGTCGACCGCGTTGGCGACGAGGCCCGCCAGGATGTCGTTGTCGCCGAACTTGATCTCGTCGACCCCGACGGTGTCGTTCTCGTTCACGACGGGCAGCGCCTTCCGGGTCTCGAGCACCGCCATCATGTTCCGCAGGTTCAGGTAGCGGCGGCGGTCCTGGAAATCCTCGTGCGTGAGCAGGATCTGGGCGACCGCGTAGCCCATCGGCTCGAGGAGCGCGTTGTAGACCTGCATGAGCCGCGACTGCCCCACCGCGGCCGCCGCCTGGAGCTCCTCGATCGACTCGGGCCGCTTCGCGAATCCGAGCGGTCCCAGACCCGTGCCGATCGCGCCCGACGAGACGAAGATCACGCTCCGGCCCTCGGTGCGGAGCGCGACGATCTCCTCGAGCAGCCGGCGGATCGTTGCCAGGTCGGGCTTCTGACCGTCGTCCAGGAGCGACCGGGTGCCCGCCTTGACGACGACGCGGCGCGCTTTGTTCAGGGAATCCCGCGACATGGCGGCGCATCATATCCGCGCTCGCAAAAGGAGTCAACCCGTGCCACGGAGGCGCGGAGCCCCGGATTCGTGTCCTGGAATTCTCCGTGCCTCCGAGGCTCCGGGGCGATATATTTCCCGGATGGCCGGACCGAGCGCGGCGGAGGTCGTCCACGAGCGGCTGAAGGCGTTCCTCGTGTTCCTGAAGCCCCGGCTCCTCCAGGAGAACGTGGACGGCGTCCGGCTCGACCAGCTCCGCCGCCTCAGTGACGTCCGCGTCCGCAAGTTCGCCGTCACGAAGCCCCGGATCACGGGGGCGGACCTGTGCGGGCTGCTGGCCGATCCGAGGACCGGCCGGTTCGACGACCTGGCGGACGAGGCGGGGATTCTGAAGAAGGCCCATTTCTCGGCCGTCCTTCCCACCCTGGGCGAGGACATGGCCTATCTCATCGAAGCCTGCCTCACGCACCAGGTCGTGGGGACCGCCGGCATGAAGGGCCACGCGAAGGCGTTCGTGGAGAAGCACGGCGCCGTGGCCTCCGCGCCCGGAGCCGCTCCCGCCCCGAAGCCCGCGGCCGCCGCCGCGCCGCTGCCGCCCGGCGTCGCGAAACTCCTCGCGCCGCTCAAGGAACTGTGGGCCCTTCCGCCCGCGACCCTGAAGGCGATCAGTCTCCTCGCCGCGCCCGATTCGCCGCCCGACGCCGTCTGCGCCGAGATCGACCGCGACCCCGCGTTCGCCGCCCGCGTCCTCCGGTTCGCCAACGCGGCGACCCCGAACAAATCCTCCTCGATGAAGAAGGCGATCGTCGCGCTCGGCTATCCCCTGCTGCGGCGAACGGTCATGACCGCCGCGCTCGCCGCCAGGCTCGGCCCGCCCCACGCGGAAGCGGGGTTCGACGAACCGGCGCTCTGGACCCGGTCGCTCGCCGTCGCCCACGCCGCGTCGCAGGTCGCGAAGGCGACCCGCCTCGGCAACCCCGACGAACATTTCTCCGCGGGGCTCCTCCATCGGATCGCCCGGCTCGCCGCGGCGAAGGCGGGCGGACCGACGCCGGAGGCGCCCATCGGTGCCGTCGGCGCCGCGATCCTCGAGCGGTGGCGCTTCCCCGCATCGGTCGTCGAAGCCGCGCGCCACCACGCGGACACGGCCGAGCAGCTCGAAGAGCTCCAGATCCCGCGCGAGGCGATGGTCGTCACGGCCCTCCATGGACTGATGGAAAACTCCGGCGAGGCGCGCGCCTGGGCGGGCTTCCTGCGGGTCGCCGCCGACTCGCTGCCCGCGATCCTCGATCAGGCGGCCGCCGCGGCCCGGGCCGGCGCGGCCGAGCTCTGCGGATGAGGGTCCTCCTCGCGCTATTCCTGCTGATCCCGAACGCCCCCGTGAAGACGGGACTCGAGGTCCTGGCGCGCGACGGATTCAAGCCGCTCCAGGGCAAGCGCGTCGGACTGGTGACCAATCACAGCGCCGTCACGCCCGACAAGACGTCGATCATCGACGTCGTCGCCGCGGGCAAGGGATTCACGCTCGTCGCCCTCTTCAGCCCCGAGCACGGCATCCGCGGCACGGAGGACGCCCACGTCGCCGGCGGCAGGGACGAGAAGACCGGCCTGCCGATCCACAGCCTTTACGGGAAGACGCGAAAGCCCACGCCCGAGATGCTGAAGGACCTCGACCTCCTGGTCTTCGACATCCAGGACATCGGCGCGCGATACTACACCTACATCTCGACGCTCGCGCTCGTCCTGGAAGCGGCGAAGGAGAACGACAAGGCCGTGCTCGTCCTCGACCGCCCGAACGCCATCGGCGGCGACGCCGTCGAGGGCCCGATCCTCGAGGAGGGCCTCCGCGGCAGCTTCATCGGCTATTTCGGACTTCCGACCCGCCACGGCCTGACGCTCGGCGAGCTCGCGCGGCTGTACAATTCGGAGTTCAAGATCGGCTGCAGGCTCGACGTGGTGAAGATGGAGGGATGGAAGAGGTCGATGTACTTCGACGACACGGGACTGCCGTGGATCAACCCGTCGCCCAACATGCGGTCGCTCGCCGCGGCCGTCGCGTATCCCGGCCTCGGCGCGCTCGAAGGGACCAACCTCTCCGTCGGCCGCGGCACCGAGAAGCCGTTCGTCTGGTACGGCGCGCCGTGGCTGGACGGCGCCCGCGTCTGCGCCGACCTGGAATCCCGAAAGCTGCCCGGGGTCCGCTGGAAGCCCGTGAAGTTCACGCCCGCGAAGCAGCCCGGGATGCCGCTCTACCCGCACACCGACAAGGAGTGCGGCGGATTCGAGGTCGAGATCGCCGATCGCGCCGCGTTCCGTCCCGTCGCGGCTTCGCTCCACGTCCTCGACACGCTCCACCGCCTCCATCCGAAGGACTTCAGCTTCGGCAAGTCGTGCGGGATGATCGGGCTGCGGTCGATCGAGGCCGATCTCCAGGCGGGAAAATCGCCGGCCGAGATCGAACGGGCGTGGCAGCCGGAGCTCGACGCGTTCAAGGCCGCGCGCGCGAAAGTCCTGCTCTACTAGGCCAGCGCGCTCTGGATCGACCGCGTGACCCGCTAGGCGGTCTTCCAGCGGTCGTGCATCCAGAACCACTGATCGGGGTGTTCGCGGATGAAGCCCTCGAGCCTCTCGCTGTAGGCCTGGGTCAGCGCCCGGACCGGATCGGCGCTTCCTCGGAACGTCTCGGGATAGATCGGGTCGGAGCACACCGCGTAGTTCAGCGCGTCTTCCCGATAGGTGTTCACCAGGACGATCGGAGCGTCGTATTTGAGCGACAGCGTCGCCGGAGCGCGGTGGGTCGAGGCCGGACGGCCGAAGAAGTCGACATAGATGCCGGACTGGCGCGCGTCCTGGTCGATCTGCACGACCAGCATGCCTTTGCGCTGGAGGACGCGGATCATCTCGCCCAACGCGCGGTCGCGCGGGATGATCTTCTGTCCCGTCACGGTCCGGAACCTCCGGAGGTAGTCCTCGATCCAGGGATTCCGGATGGGCTTGGCCAGCGACTCGATCGGGTACCCGGCCAGCGTCGTCGCCACCCCGCCGATCTCCCAGTTGCCCATGTGGGCGATGACGACGATCACCCCGCGGCCGGCCTCCGCGAGGCGATCAAACACGTCGTACCGGATCAGCTTGACGTAGCGGGGGATCGCCCGAATCCTCAGAAGACGGGGCACCATCAGCATCTCGACGAATCCGAGGCCGACGTTCTCGTACATCCTCTTGATGAAGGCCGGGATCCGCGCGGACGGGCAGACGTTGACCGAGCGCGTCAGGTTCTTGATCGCGATGCGCACGTGCTTGCGGTCGATCGTCCGCACCGCCCACGCCACCAGCTTCGCGATCTTCGGCGCCATGCGGTAGGGGAACATGTCGACGACCATGGCCAGCGCGCGGAGACCGAGATAGAGGAGGAACTGGACCGGACGGACCTCGTGGAGGCGAAACTTGTCCCGACGGCTCATGCTGCACCTTCAAGGGGGAGACGGGCGTTCAGCTCCTCAAAGAACGGTGCCTCATCGTATCATCCCCCGGCTCCTGCCGCCGAGCCGCGACGGAATCCGGTGAAAATCGTGCGGGCGGCAGAATCGTCCTTGTACCGGCGGTCCCGACTCGATAAAGTGAGGGCAGTTGGGAAGTATGGTTCGACCGTTCGCTGACTCACCTCATCGATCCTTCCGACCCCCCTTCCCTGTGGCAGTATCGTTTCAATTTTCTTAAGGAAGTAGATGGTGAACATCTACGTCGGCAATCTGTCGTACGAGGCGACCCAGGACGACCTCCGCCAGGCCTTCGAGGCCCACGGGGAAGTGTCGTCGGTCTCGATCATCATGGACAAGATGACGGGCCGGTCGCGGGGATTCGGATTCGTAGAAATGCCGGACAACGGCGCGGGCCAGGCGGCCATCAGCGCCCTTAATCTCCAGGAGATCCGGGGTCGGGCCATGACGGTCAACGAGGCCAGGCCCAAGACCGACAGCCCGAATCGCGGCGGCGGTCGCGGAAGCTACGGCGGAGGCGGCGGCCGGGGCCGCAGCTGGTAACGTCGAATCGTCCGAAGGGGCGTCCCCGAACGGGGGCGCCCCTTCTCTTCTCACCTTCACTCCAACAGATCGGAACAACTTCATGATGTATACGGACAAGCAGCTGGCGTGCGTCGATTGCGGCGCCGAGTTCACCTTCAGCAGCGGCGAGCAGGAGAAGTACGCCCAGCTCGGCTTCACCAACGAACCCAAGCGGTGCGGCCCGTGCCGCGCGGCCAAGAAGGCGTCGCGCGGAGAGGACCCCGGCAGGAGCCGGCGCCCCTCGAGCGGAGGCCCCCGGGAGATGTTCCCCGCCGTGTGCGCCCAGTGCGGGAAGCAGACCCAGGTCCCGTTCCAGCCCAAGACGGATCGGCCCGTCTATTGCAGCGACTGCTTCAGCAGTCGACGCTAGGCGAACAAATTATCTTCCCGGGACCGGCTGGGGCGGCGACACGTCGACCAGCCGGCCCTCCGGGTCGAAGGTCAGCTGGATCTGGGCGGGCGGACCGTCCCCGCCGCCTCCTCCCCCGCCGATGCCTCCCCATCCGCCGCCCCCGCCGCCGCCGCTCGCCGCGGCCACCAGGACGACGATCAGGACGATGAAGAAGATCACCAGGAAGACCGTGCAGACGGCGTTCGCGCCGCCCTCATAGCGGTAGAACCACGAGGTGTCGCTGCCCGGGTCGCCGCGGACGACGAGGTCGGGATCGCCGAGCTCCGCCCGGACCTCCGCCATCGTCATCCCCGGCCGCACCCGGGCGCCGCTCTCGGCCGCGTATTGCACGCCGGTATAGCATCCCGACGCCGCCAGCGGAATGCACGCGGCGAGCAGGAGCGTGACGGGCAGCCGGAGCGCTCTCATCGTCACTTACTTCTTTTTCAGCTTCGCGATGATTTCCTTGATCTGGGCCTCGGAGGTCTCGATCGCGAGCTGGCACGTGCCGGCGCCGAAGTGGCCGCCGCCGCCGTACGACGCGCACAGGTCGCCCGCGCTCACCTTGCAGGTGCGGTTGAAGATCGAGTGCCCGATCGCCACGTTGCAGGTCTTCCCTTCCTTGCCCCGGAAGATGCGGACCTCGACGTTCGCCTTGGGGTACATCGTGTAGACCAGGAACCGGTTGCCCGCGGGAGCGTCCTTCACGGCGCGGAGGTCGGTCACGATCACCGTGCCGTCGAGCTTCGAGTTCTTCTTGATGACCTTCTTGTACTCCGCGGTCTCCTTGAGGACCCGGTCGGCGCGCTTCTTCACCTCGGGGTGCTTGAGGATCTTGGCGATGGGCACTTCCTTGACGTACTCGACCAGCCAGCGGAAGTACTTCTGGAACTCGGGGCCCAGGCCCGTGCGCGGGTCGATCGTGTAGCCGAGGAGGATCCAGCCCTTGGGCTTCTCGACGTCCTCCTTGGTCAGCTGCGCGGCGTCGAGCTTGTCGGTCGCCTCGAGGAGCTCGTCGTACTTCTTGAACTCGCCCTTCTTGTAGAAGTTCGCCACCACGCGCGCGGAGCTCGGGGCGACTTCGAACGCGCCCTTGAAGGCGCCGATGTCCGGCAGCTTGCCCTGCTCCGAGACGTGATGGTCGAACCAGAGGCCGCACCCCTTCACGTAGGGGAGGTTGACGACGACGTCCTCCGCATCGCACGGGATCTTCCCGTCCTGGACGTCCTTCGGGTGGGCGAAGCGGATTTCCGTGACCTTCTCGACCAGGCTGATGAGTACGGCGCTCGTAAGACCGTCAAGGTCGCCCCGGGTGAGCACGCGCATGGAAGTCCTCCGTTTGGGTTCTCGAGCCAGTAATGAGCTAGGAAATTGTAGCCCCCCCTTCGGCATGTGGGGGAAAAACCGGCAAGGATCGCCGGCCTCGGGATTTATCCGAGGCGCGACCGGGCGGTCTTCTGGCAGACGTGGAACGCCAGGCCCAGCCCCGCGCCGAATCCGGCGCCGTAGCAGACCCCGTAGAGGAGCATCGCCGCGGTCAGATGGGTCTTCACGAGGGCCAGCTCCACGGCATTCCCGAGGTAGTAGCCGGCCAGATTGAGGAGGAACAGTGCCGCAATCGACGGCAGCGCCGCGCGACGTTCGTCGAAGGCGGCGGCGAAGAGGCCGCCCATGAGCGCGCTCCCGGCGAACAGCCCCACGATGCCGCCCACGTGTCCCTTCAGCCCCATGTACGCCGCGACCCACGCGCCGGCATAGAGCGCGAACGCGAGCCCGAACAGCTTATAGAAGCGCGGGAGGGATCCGGGACCGAGGATCAGGCGGTGAAGCAGCGGCCCGCTGAGCCCGATGAAGACGACCGCGCACGCCGCGTACATCCCGCCCGTGCCGATCCGCTTCCCCAGCCCCAGGATCCAGGGAAGAAACCCCGCAACGCTCAGGATCGTGAACCCGACGACGCCGCGCAGGATCGACGCGCCGAGCGACGGGATCCGCGCCGGCGCGCCCGACGCCTTCACGCGAGCGACGATGCTCTGCGGATCGAGCCCGAAGAGGCCCATCAGAACGTCAGCCCCAGCTGCATCATGAACATGTGGTCGTTCGGCTCGCGGCCGCCCGACGTGTAGTTGAGCTGGAGCGTGCCCTTCACGAAGAAGTTCTGCGTGAAGAAGTACCCCCCGCCGAGCTCCACGCGATTCAGGTTCCGGCCCCATTGGCGGGCAATGCCGCCCGCGTCGTCGACCTCGCCGTAGACGTATTGACCGAAGCGGGCTGCGCCGAACAGCCCCGGCAGGAAGCTGTACTTCCCTTCCACGTACCAGCACCAGAGATCGAGCGGGCCGGTGTTCGGCGTCTTGAACCGGTTCCAGTAGGCCTCCGCGTAGACGTTCAGGTGGCCGAACATGTAGTGCACGTCGACCCCCGCGATCGTCTGCGGAAAATCGCCGGTGTCGCGGCCCGCCGGGATGCCGCCGGCGTCGCGCCGGTCGTACGGTCCGCGCGACGCGGAGGCGCCGACCGTCACCCGCGGATCGAGCGCGTAGCTCGCCCGGACGTAAACCACGGGATCGCGGAAGTCGCCCGCATGGAGAGGCCACTGGAACACCCACTCCGCGGGCGCGGAGTTCGTCGCCGCGAACCAGTAGCTCAGCTTCTCCCACGTGCCGAACAGCATGCCGCCCGTGCCGTAGACCTCGCGGTAGATGGGGACGCGCCAGTCTTTGACGGGGGACCGGTCGCGGCGGGCGAGCAGGGTCGCGACGGTATCGGTCTTCTTCATGAACGTCGTGACCTGGTCGTACAGGATCGGCCAGGTGGTGAGCGGATTCTTCTGGGGCATCGACCGGGGGATGAAGTTGCCGATCGGCGCCGCGAACTTGCCGAGCTGGAGGTGGACGAGCGACACGTCGGGGATCGAGAAGCGCCACCAGTACTGCTCCAGCCGCGCGCCGACCGCCTCCCCCTCCTCCGCCGGCGCGCCGTGGTCGACGCGGCCCTCGACCCGCCAGTTCAGCCACTCCTGGAACGCGCCGTCGATCGCGACGGTCAGCCGCTCGACGCCTTCGGGGCCGTCTTCCAGGCGCGTCCGCTTGTAGTGGTTCGACCGGAGCGGCGCGTCCTCGAGCGAGATCCCCGGCGCTTCCTTTCCGAAGACCAGCAGCTCCAGGTCGAGCTCGCCGCTCAGCTCCGCCGTGAAATCGCCCCACGTGACCGACAGGTCGAGATCGTCGAGCTTGCGGGCCCAATCGAAGAGATCGGTCGGCTCGTCCTGCACGGTGAGGCATGCCGCCACGAGCAGCGCGATCATTCGAGGACCTCGTAGACCTTGATCGGATAGCTGAGCCCCTTCACCGACACCGGCTCGAGCTCGCGCCCCTTCACCGATTCCTTGACCTGATCCCAGGTCTGCTTGGTGACGAGGACCTGCTTGGGCGCCGCCTTGCCGCAGATCCGCGACGCGAGATTGACCTCTTCGCCGATGAGCGTGTATTCCATGCGGTCCTGCGCGCCGACCCGGCCGCACATGGCGATACCGGTGTTGATGCCGATGCCGCTGTAGAAGCTCGGCAGTCCCCGCGCGATGCGGCGGTCGTTCCACCGCTCCATCCACTTCTGCATCTCGAGACCCGCCCGGACGGCCTTGAGCGCGTGGCCGTCGAGCGGCTTGGGCGCGCCGAACATCGCCATGAGGCCGTCGCCCAGGAACTTGTTCACGATGCCGCCGTTGCGGACGATCGCGCCCGAGAGCAGATCCATGAGCTCGTTCAGCAGGACGACCACGTCGCCCGGATCCATGCCTTCCGTGCCGCTCGTGTAGCCGCGGATGTCCATGAACACGATGGTGACGATGCGCCGGTCGGGGCGCCGGTCGGTGCCCTTGAGGAATTCCTCCGCGACGTCCTTCGAGAGCGTCTTGTCCATGATCTCCTGCCGCTTGCGCAGGCCGTCGGTCATCTCGTTGAACGCCCCCGCGAGGCGGCCGATCTCGTCCGCCGTCCCGATGTCGACCTTGACCTTGTAGTCCCCCGCCGCGATCTTGTGGGCCGCGTCGACCAGCTGCTCGACGGGCCTCGAGATCCCGCGCGAGACGAGCACGCTGACGAGCGACGCGACCAGCAGCGCGACGAGGATCCCGCCCGCTCCCATCAGGAGGGCCGACCGCCGGTCCTCATCGACCTTGCTCATGTCGGCGAGGAGGATGACGTATTTCAGTTCCGAGAACGGCGGATCGCCCTTCGTCACGAGATAGCGGTCCTTTCCCAGAAAGACCGTCCCTTCGCTGCTCATGTCCGGGGTCCACTTCGACTGGGCCGGGTACACGCAGCCGGAGGCTCCCACCAGCGTGAGCTGGATCTTGAAGCTCTTCACCAGGTCGTCGAGCAGCGGCGTCAGCAGGTTGCCGATGACGAGCGTCCCCTTCTCGTGCTCGAACCGGATCGCCAGGAACGGCTTTCCGTCGAACTCGGTCAGCGCCTTGGCGGGATCCTTCCACTTCTGGACCGGCCCGGCAACGCCGGGGCCGCCGCCGCTCTTCCGGAGCAGCACCTTGTCCTTCGTGTCGCGCAGCTCGTAGAAGGCGGGGATGTGACCCACGAGCTGGAACAGATACTCCAGCTGCTGCCGAAGCGCGGCGAAGTCGCCGGACTGGACCGCCTCGCTGATCGCGGCGTCGAACCGGGCACCTTCGAAGGATTTGCTGAGTCTCTTCAGCTGCTCCATCTGCCCGGCCAGCGTGCCTTCGAAGGCGTCTCGAGTGCTCGCCAGCTGACCCTGCGCCGTCTCCTCGTACCGGGACGTGATTCCCGCAAGGGCCGTCGCCACCGCGGCCGCCACGAGAGCGGCGGAGGGCAGGAGGATGGCCAGGAAGATCTTTGCTCGAAATCTCACCGGGCGTCGCAGCAGGCCGCGCCGACCGTTCGGTCGGCGGGACGATCCAGGAGGACGGACAGGGTCACGTCGACCTTCGCCCCGTCCACCTTGACTTCGACGTCCTGGCGGACGGGATCGAAGAACTCCTTCCACGCCACGAGGGTGTACTTGCCCGGGGGGACCTTGGGGATCGAGTAGGTGCCGTCGGCCGCCGCGACGGCGAAGTAGGGATGGTCGAACACGTGGACGAAGGCCCGCATGTGCTTGTGCACGTCGCACCGCACGTCGACGAGGCCTTTCTTCTCGAAGGTGAAGCTCTTGGATTCCCCCTTGGGATAGCTGCCGAGCTCGATGCGGGTTCCCTTCGCGTAGGAGAACACGTTGTGGAAGAGGTCGTCCTCATTGGGAAAGTCGACCTTCGACCCGACCGTGATGGCGACGGCCCGCGGGCGGAATTCGAGCCCTTCCTGACGGATGGCGGCGGTCTTCGGCTCGGTCTTCGCGGCGGCCACGCCTTCGAGCCAGACCACGGCGAGGGTGGGGTCGGGATCCTTCCGGCCCGCGACCGCCTCGCCGGAATAGAGCTTGGCGCGGAGCCGCTTCTGCGCGGTCCCCTCGGCGGCGGCGACCTTTCCGGAGACGGTCGCGCCCTCCTGGGGGGCGGAGGCGAGGAGAAGGAGAGCCAGGCAGAGTCTCATGACGGAGGAATTCTACCCCTCCGTCATGGACCCCGCAAGGTGCTCACGGTTCGAGCTCGATCTCCCAATAGGCGCGGCTGAGGAACTTGTCCCAGGACTCGCGGCGATCGCGCGCCGGGACCTGGACGAGCGCCTTCCACGTCGGCTTCTTGGGCGACCGGCGGAGCTTGAGGCCCGACTGGGCCGGGCTCCGGTCGGCCTTGAGCTTGTTGCACTCCACGCACGCCAGGACGCAGTTCTCCCATGACGACACGCCTCCGCGGCTCCGCGGGACGACGTGGTCGACGGTGAGCTCCTCCGGTCCGGGCTGGATGCCGCAATACTGGCACGTGTAGCGGTCGCGCTTGAACAGGTTCTTGCGCGAGAAGACGACCGCCCGTCCGCCCTGGCCGTCGTAGGTCATGAGCAGGATCACCTCGGGCGGCACCAGCACCAGCCGAGGCGAGCGGATGGCGAGGTCGCCGAACCGGAGGCGCGCCCGGCTCACGTCGTTCCACGACGCGAGGTCGTGGGTCTCGAACGACTCGGGCTCGATGATCACGGCGGTGCCCTTGGCCACCAGGCCGATGGCATCCTGGACCGGGGTCGTCCGGATCGGCGTCCACCGCCGGTTGAGGACCAGGGTGGGCCGCTGGAGCACCTGTTCCGCCGTCATGGCTTCACCAAATTTTACCTTAATTCCATCCACAATTCCCGGGCCGGAAGCGAATTTCTAGACCCCCCGCAAGGAGTCGCACCTTGACCTCGACGTTCGTAGCGTCGGATGCGTCTGCTACACCACAGGGGGGGAAGGACCAGTACCGCAGTACTCAGGACCCAGAATGAGGGCCGAACATCAACGAAGACGGCGCGCAGCGCCGAAACCCCATGGCGGATCCCCGTTCAGCGATGTCCGATGTCGCCGATCCCGCAAGAGGGCGACGTCGGACCCTCCGCCGGGGTACGGAGTACCGGGTACGGGGTACGGGTTCTATTTCCCGGGAAGGAGTCGCACCTTCCCCTCCGGCTTCGGACGCCGGCGTGCATCTGCTACACCACCGGGACGCGGGACCAGACCCTCTTCCCGGGTACGGGGTACGGTTCTTAGTCAGGGACCCCGGACTTGCACCAGGCCTATGCCTGCTTCCGAAACAGGTGGGGCGCTGCCTCCCCATGTCCCTGGAATTCAGTGCGGCTGAGAGGAGTCGAACCTCCATGCCTTTCGGCGCCTGGCCCTCAACCAGGTGTGTCTACCGGATCCACCACAGCCGCGAATCGTTGGTGCCCAGTGAGGGAATTGCACCCCCATCGTCTCGATGTGAGCGAGACATCCTGCTGTTGGAAGAACCGGGCGGAATATTGGAAGCGGGACTCCGAGTTGCACGGAGCTTACGTGCTTATGAGGCACGCGAGGCGGCTGCGCCTTCCCTCCCGCAGAATGACAAAGTGGACCCGGTGGGATTCGAACCCACAAACTCCGCGTTCTGAGCGCGGCGCGTCTGCCGTTGCGCCACGAGTCCGTTTAGTGGTTCCGGGAGGAGTTGCACCTCCAAGCGACCCCGTCCAGGGTCCCCCGCTCTTGAGGCGGGTGCGTCTGCTGGTTGCGCCACGGAACCGAGAAGAATTTCGGTAGTGCCCCCGTCAGGAATCGCACCTGCTTCTCCGGTTTAAGAGACCGGCGCTCATCTGCTAAAGCATTCGGGGGCCTGGCTCCGATCTGGGTACTGTGTGCTGCGCGCCGTCTTCGTTGACCCGTGCTTGATCGTCCCCCCCGGGGGGACAGGAGAGGGGACCCTTCCTTCTGGGTACTGAGTACTGCTGTACTGTGTTCTGGTCCTATGCCCCCGTCAGGTATCGCACCTGCTTCACCGGTTTAAAAGACCGGCGCTCATCTGCTAAAGCGTTCGGGGGCTGGCAGCCCGCTCCGGACTTGCACCGGAATCGTCGGCTTGAAAGACCGACATCCTGCTCTTAGACGAGCGGGCCGTGAAAAAGTACCCTCAGCGGGAGTTGAACCCGCATCTCCGCCGTGAGAGGGCGGTATCCTGAGCCGTTAGAAGATAAGGGCCGATGAAGATTGCTGGACGGAGCCGCGCGGCGGTTATGTAATGTCGCACATGACCATCACGATCACCGACGTCGTCGCCCGCGACATCCGGTTTCCCACGTCGAAGCACCTGGACGGCTCCGACGCGATGAACGTCGATCCCGACTACTCCGCCGCGTACGTCGTCCTCAAGACCGACAGCGCGACGACCCCGGAGGGCTACGGCCTGACGTTCACCTGCGGCCGCGGCACCGAGGTTTGCGTCGCGATGATCCGGGCGCTCAAGCCGCTCCTGGTCGGCAAGACGCTGGAGTCGATCACGACGGACATGGGCGCCTTCTGGAGGCGGCTGACGCAGGACAGCCAGCTCCGATGGCTCGGCCCCGAAAAGGGCGTCGCCCACATCTCGCTCGCGGCCGTGATCAACGCCCTCTGGGACCTCTGGGCCCGGTCGGAGAAGAAGCCCGTCTGGAAGCTCGCGGCGGACCTCACGCCCGAGCAGTTCGTGTCGCTCATCGACTTCCACTACATCACCGACGCCCTCACGCCCGAGGAGGCGCTGGCGATCCTCCGGAAGAACGCCCCGACGAAGGCCGCCCGCGAGGCCGAGATGGCGCGCGACGGCTTCCCCGCCTACACGACCTCGGCCGGGTGGCTGGGATACGACGACGCCAAGATCCGGCGCCTCTGCCGCGAAGGGCTCGCGGCCGGCTGGGCTCACTTCAAGATGAAGGTCGGCGGCGACCTGAAGGACGACCTCCGCCGCCTCACGATCGTCCGCGAGGAGATCGGCCCCCGGCGCAAGCTCATGGTCGACGCCAACCAGAAGTGGGACGTCGGCGAGTCGATCCGCTGGATGAAGGAGCTCGCGCGGTTCGATCCCTGGTGGATCGAGGAGCCGACCAGCCCCGACGACATCCTGGGCCACGCCGCGATCGCGCGGGCGATCGCGCCGATCGGCGTCGCGACCGGCGAAGCGTGCCAGAACCGCGTCATCTTCAAGCAGCTCTTCCAGGCCGAGGCGATCAAGTTCTGCCAGCTCGACAGCTGCCGCCTCGGCGGCGTGAACGAGATCCTCGCGGTCATGCTCATGGCCGCCAAGTTCGGCGTGCCCGTCTGCCCGCACGCCGGCGGCGTCGGCCTCTGCGAGTTCGTCCAGCACCTGTCGCTCATCGACTATATCTGCATCGGCGCGTCGCTCGAGAACCGGATCCTGGAGTACGTCGACCACCTGCACGAGCACTTTTTCGATCCGGTCGTGATCCGCAACGGCAAGTACCTGCCGCCGACGGCGCCCGGCTACTCGATCCGGATGAGGCCCGAGTCGCTCGACGCCCACGAGTTCCCGAACGGCAGGGTGTGGGCGAAGTAGGAGCTGTGGGGGTGGGAGTCGAACCCACACCATGGCGGATTAACAATCCGCTGGGCTACCGTTACCCGACCCCACAAAGATTTGGAGCCGACGGCGGGAGTCGCACCCACATCGCCTGTTTACGAAACAGGCAGTCTGCTGTTGACCTACGCCGGCAGGAAGTAGAGAGCGCGGCGGGTGCTGCCCCCGCTCTGGCGGTTTTGCGGACCGCCGCGTTTGCTGATTCGCCACGCGCCCGAGGATCTAGAGGAGAGGACAGGAGTCGAACCTGCATGCCCCGGGGGGCATCCCGTTAGCACCGGGACGGCTTACCGTTCGCCGCACCTCTCCGAAAGGAAGCGGCAGGAATCGAACCTGCGACCCCGTGAAGGGCAGCCGCTTTCGAGGCGGTGTGGCACGCCAGCTGCCTTCGCTTCCGCGCTGGTGGCTTCCCCCGGACTTGCACCGGGACGGGCGGCTTATGAAACCGCTGCACTGCTGGTTATGCGAGGAAGCCGGCTGATTTCGGAGTGGGCACGGCTGGAGTCGAACCAGCACCTCGATCGCGTCGGGATCACGGTCTGCCGTTGACCTACGCGCCCCAGGAATCGGGCACCGTGGACTTGCACCACGCGGCTCCAGTCTCCCAGACTGGCGGGACGCTGTCTTCCCATGTGCCCGTCATCGAGTCGGCGCGTGAGGAATCGAACCTCCTATCCTCAAGGGCGGCAGTTTTACGGACTGCCCGAATTCCCACATTCAAGCGCGCCGGAGAGTGGACCTCCGGGGAATTGCACCCCGATCGCCGGTGTGCGGGGCCGGCATTCTGCTGTTGAACTAGAGGCCCGTTGGACCAGGACCCAGAAGATCACTCATCAACGACGACGGCGCGGTGCACCGAGACCCCATTGCAGGGTCTTCGTCGGCGATGTCCGATGTCGCCGATCCGGCAAGAGGGCGACATCGGACCCTCTGCTGGCGTCCTGTGTCCTGCCGTACTGGGTTCTGTTCCGAAATGCAGCTCCGGAGAATTGAACTCCGCCCTTCACGTCTTCAGCGTGACGTGCGACCGATACACTAGGGCTGCTTCTCCGTATCCCGGTCCCCGTACCCCGTACTCTGTAACCGATTGGGGTTCCCCTGCCGTCCCCCCCGGGGGGACAGGAGGGGGGACCTCCGGCGTACGGGGTACGGTTCAGGAGACTGCCTCGGGAGGACTCGAACCTCCGTCTCGATGTTCAGAGCATCGCGTCCTGCCCTTGGACGACAAGGCAAGGAGAGAGCGGTGCCAAGGGGTGCCGCCCCCCTACCTTCCGTTCGACAGACGGACGTGCAGATCTGCTACACCATGGCACCGGAAGTGGCTCGGGGGACTCTCCGTCTGGGTCCTGAGTACTGCTGTACGGAGTCCTGTTCCTTAGCGGGCCGCCGAGGGGTCGCACCCCGCTGCGCGGTTTTGGAGACCGCCCTGGTCGCTGGACCGCGGCCCGAGAGCGCCTTGCGGGAATCGCACCCGCATCGCCGGTGTGGAAGGCCGGAGCTCTGCTCTTGAGCTAAAGGCGCGCATGAAGAATTGCGGATCGCCGATTTCGGATTTCGGATCCAATCCGCAGTCCGCAATCCGAAATCCGCAATGGATCGCCCGGAGGGGCGGACGGAGTCCTTCCGCCCGCGCCCTCCGCGCGAATTCGCTTCCGGCCCGATTGTCACACAGCTCCTCGATCCGCCCCCGGGCGTGCCCGATGGCGGCGGATCGAGTGAACTCCAGAAAACAAAAAAACCCCGCGTCCTTCCGGGCGCGGGGTTTTGACGAAGGGTAATGTTTCGATCAGATCATGCAGCCACCCCGCACCCGGTCTGCCGCTCTTCCGCGGCCAGGCGATCCAAGCTCGGATTCTTTCGTCCGAGGAATCGCGCCGCGGCTCGAGGGCAATAGGAGATCCGCCCGGCGGATTTCCAACCCGGGAGGACTCGTGCCGACATTGGGGCGGTCGCGCGGATCATGGAAGTTTCGATCTCCTTCGCCCGCTTAAACAGGGGTGCCGCGCGAAGGTTCGGGGGAATCGACGGCGGATTTTTCTTTTTCGATCCAGGGCGTGCGCCGCTCGCGGAATCCCAGCAGGAATGCCACGAAGACCACCGCGAGGCCGACCGTCGGAACGAGCCAGATCGACCTCCAGGCCGCCACCCCGGCGACGGTGAAGTGGGTCACCAGGCCGCCCATCATCAGGTTCCCCAGCACGGCGCCGCTGCCGTCGACCAGCACGCTGAGCAGCCCCTGCGCGCTCGCGCGGGCGTCCCGGGGACAGACCTTGTCGACGTAGATCGTCGCCGCGATCCGGCCGCACGCGAAGCAGAGGCCGTGGAGGCCCACCGCGCCCAGGAGCAGCGCATAGCTTCGCCCCTGGGTCCAGCAGGCGAACCGGAGCACCCAGGCGCCCAGGCCGAGCGCCATCGTCCCCTTGGCCCCGAGACGCCCGTAGAGGAACGGCAGGAGCAGCACGACGAAGATCTCGACGGTCTGGCCGATGCTCATCAGCGACGAGAGGCTCTCCTTCGAGATCCCCGAGTCGAGCAGGAACACCGGGCCGCGCGCATAGTAGGCGGTCCCGAAGAACTGGACGAAGAAGAGCAACCCCAGGAACAGGGCGAATCTCGGATCCCGCAGCATCCCCGCCGCCCGGCCGATCGCGCTCCGCCCCGCCGGGTCGTGCCGCGGCGGCGTGTGGGGCAGCGTGAGCGCGACCGCCCCGCTCACGAACGCCAGGAGCCCCGAGAGGATCAGCGCATCGGAGAACGTCCGGTGCGTCATCGTCAGCCAGACGGACAGCAGGTTCGCGCCGCAGACGTGGCCGAACGTGCCGCACGCGCGGATGGCCGGGAAGTCGCGCGCCGCGTCGGGCAGGTTCTGGAGCGCGATCGAGGTCGCCATGGAGAAGAGCGGAACCGTCAGCAACATCGCGAAGAAGAACGCGCCGAGGAACGGCACGAAGCCGTGAAGCTGGACGACGCCGAGCAGCACGACGCCGCACAGCGCGTTCAGGATCGCCAGCAGGCGCTCGGAGGCGATCCAGCGGTCGGCGGCCTGGCCGACCATGATCGGCGAGATCATGGTCGCGATGTTGCTCGACGCCAGCGCCGCGGCGACCTGGAACTCCGAGAAGCCGAGGCTCTTCAGGTACGGCGGCAGGACGGGCTGATAGGCGCCGAAGACCGCGCCGGCCAGGAACATCTGCAGGCCGAGCCGCGTCCGAAGGTAGGGGTGCACGAAGCGCGGATTGTATCGGGAACGGTCGGGGGATTCCAGAGCCCGGCGGAGGCTACCGCTTCGCCTCGGAGGCCACCAGCGGCCGCGTCGCCGCTTCAGGAAGAGGATGGCGAAGCAGGTGTCCCACACCGGCTGCGAGGGGCGGCTGCCGGCCCACGAGCCGTCCTTCTGCTGGGCGTCGAGCAGCACCTTCGCGCCCTCGGGGTACCAGAGATGGCCGCCGATCTTGCCGGTGTCGTACAGCATCCCCAGGCGCTCCAGCGCATAGAGGTAGTAGTACAGGTACGAATTGGCCGCGCCGTCCTCGACCTCCGACGGGCCGATGTTCTCGGTCACCGACCAGTTCTTCGCGAGCCACGCGAGGCCGCTCCGGACGTGCTCGTTCTTCTTCCAGTCCTTGCCCGAGATGTACTCGTAGATGACGATCGTCCCCGTCGCGCCCGTGGTCATCGCCGCGTACGCGGGGCCGCCCTTGCAGACGCCGTACGTGTCGCCGTAGCACCACCCGCGCGGGGCCGCGGGGGGAAGATCCGGCCCGCCGCCGGGGCCGCTCGCGACGCCGGGCGCGACCTTCTTCGCCGCCGCCCCGCCCGCCTCCGTCGCCGGATGCTGGGTGTCGTACCAGAACTTCTTCGCGAGCTCGATCACCGCCGCGGGGATCTTGATGCCGGCGTCGTGGCACGCGCGCAGTCCGAGCGCCGCGTACTGGCTGTTCGAGTTGTCTCCGGCGGTCCCGTCCTTGGTCTTCTGCACCGAAAGCTTCCGGATCACCTTGGGCTTGATCCGCTCGCCGGACGCCATCGCGGCCAGGATCTCGGGCGTCACCGGCCGCGCGCCCGACGCGACGTCCGCCTTCCCGCCGCCCGTCGGGACGTTCTTCACCGCTTCGGTGGGCTGGCCGTAGCCCCACTGGCCGCTCGGCGCCTGGTTGTCGACCAGGTACTGCGCGCACTGCCAGATGCGGTCCTGGTACTTGACGCGGTCGAGCTCCTCGAGCGCCATCGCCTGGAGGACGACCTTGTAGGTCCGCTCCAGCGGCGCCGCGAGGACGCCCGCGAGCAGCTTCTGGAGGGCGGGATCGTTGTCGGGAATGCGCGCCTCGACGAGCGTCAGGAGGACCAGCTCGTCGGTGTTGGTCATCTCGTGGTGGGTGCCCGGCGACGGCGTCTTCTTCAGGAACTCGACGCCGGCCTGGATGGCCTGGCTGACCTTGACCTGGTCGACCTGGTCGAAGCCCTTCTGGTCCTGAGCGGACGCGGAGAGGGAGAGGAGCGCGACGGAAAGCGAGACGAGGATCCGCGCCATTACCGGCCCCGATCGTCCTTGGACGCCACGAGCGGCTTCGTCGCCTTCTTCAGGAAGAGGATGGCGAAACAGGTGTCCCACTCGGCGTTCCACGCGCCGTTGGCGCCCTGCTTCGACAGCAACCAGGAGGCGCCCTCCTGGTACCAGTCCCGGTTCCCGAACATCTTGGTGTCGTAGAGGACGCCGACGCGCTCGAGGCCGTAGAGGTAGTAGTAGTGCCACGCGCCGCCCTTCCTGGGGTTCGAGTTGATGTCGTAGTTGGCGGTGATCCAGGCCACGCCATTCTTCACGATCGTGTCCTTCTTCCAGTCCTTCTTGGTCATGTAGTCGTAGATCGTGAGCGCGCCGACGGCGCCGACGGTCATCGAGCCGTACGCTTCGCCTTCGCCCGAGCCCTTGTAGCCCCAGCCCTGGGGCTTGCCGGGCGCCTCGCCGGGGCCGGTGCCGACGGCGTTCGCGCCGACCTTGTCGCCGCCCTCGATGGGATGGGCGGACTCGTTCAGCCACTTCACCGCGAGCGTGATCGTCTCCTCGGGGATCATGATGCCCGCGTCGAAGCAGGCGCGGAGGCCGAGCGCCGCGTACTGCGTGTTCGAGTTGTCGCCCGACGCGCCGCCGTCGCGCTGCTTCTTGATCGCGAGCTTCCGGACGACCTTGGGCTTCTCCTTCTTGTCGGCGGCGCCGAAGTCGCGCGCGCCCGTGGGCAGCTTGGGCTTGTTCGGCTCCGACGCGACGGCCGTGGGGATGTCCTTCGGCGGCGTCGTGGGCGAGCCGTAGGACCACTGGCCGTTCTGGCACTGGTTGTCGATGAGGTGCTGCGCGCAGTACGCGATGCGGTTCTGGTACTTCACGCGGTCGATCTCCTCGAGCGCCATCGCCTGGAGCGCGACCTTGTAGGTCTGGTGCGGCTCGTCGGTGAGGACCCGTTCGAGCAGCGCCTTGAACTTCGGGTTCGTCTCGGGCACGCCCGCGACGACGAACGTGTAGAGGATCAGTTCGTCGGAGTGGGTGGCCTTGGAGTGCTCGTGGCCGGGCGAGCCGGCGGTCTTGAGGTACTCGATGCCGCGGTGGATGGCCTGGTCGATCTTCGACTGCTCCTGCGCGGGAACGGCCGGAGCGAACGCGAGAAGAACGGCGGAAACGGCGAAGACAGCCTTCATAGATCCCCTCCATGCAGGAGCTCCGCCCCGCGGAGCTCGCCCCAATTGCTACTTACTACGTCTCCAGAGGAGGCCAAGGTGACGGAATCCTGTTTTCGGAGACGGACCGAATCTCGCACCGAATCGGATTCACCACAGAGACACGGAGACCCCCGAGCCGTCCCATTCCGGATTCTTCTCCGTGGACTCCGTGTCTCCGTGGTGCTTTTATTTCCGGTCCTCGCTCGCCACGAGGGGCCGGGTCGCCTTCTTGAGGAAGAGGATCGCGAAGCAGGTGTCCTGGGTGTTGCGGTCCTTGTCCTCGGCCTTGGTGTGGTGGCCCCACGAACCGTCGGCGTTCTGGTCCTTGAGGAGGAACTTCGCCCCCTCCGGGTACCAGAAGTGGTCGCCGATCTTGTCGCCGCCGAAGAGGATGCCGGTCCGCTCGAGACCGTAGAGGTAATAGTAGTTGCGCCCGATCGTCCAGTGGCGCGCGAGCCAGGCGAGGCCCTGCTTCACATGGACGTCCTCCTTCCACCGGCGGCCCAGGATGTAGTCGTAGAGGATGAGGCTCGACGAGCCGCCGGCGGTCATCGACGCGTACGGCGCCTTGTCGGGCTGGGCGGTCTTGTCCTTATAGTTCCACCCCTCCGGCTTCTCGCTGAAGCCGCCGGTCGCGACCGCTTTCCCGTCCTTGTCGACGTCCCCCTGCTGGCTCTCGCGCCACCACTTCACCGCGAGGACGAGGACGGCGTCGGGGATCACGATCCCGGAATCGTGGCACGCGCGGAGGCCGAGCGCCGCGTACTGCGTGTTCGAGTTGTCGCCCGCGGCCGGCCCGTCCTTCTGCTTCTTGATCGGGACCTTCTGGACGACCTTCGGCTTCTGCTTCTCCCCCGCCGCGCCGAAGTCCCGGGTCGAGCCGGGCGCCGCGGGCGCGGGGGTCGCGACCGACTTCGTCTCCGGCACCTTGACCTCGGCGGCGAACGGCGTGGGATTGCCGTACGACCACTGCCCGTTCGTGCACTGGTTGTCGACGATGAACTGGGCGCACTGCGCGATCCGCTCCTGGTACTTCACCCGGTCGAGCTCCTCGAGGATCATCGCCTGCAGCGCGACCTTGTAGGTCTTCTCGAGCGGCCCGTCGAGCATCTTCTTGAAGAGCTTCTGGAAGTCGGGGTCCGAGTCGCGCAGCCCGGCGTGGACGTAGGTCCAGACGATGAGCTCGTCGGAGTCCTTGATGCCCGCGTGGGCGCCGGGCGACGGCGCGGTGCGGAGGTAGGCGACGCCCTTCTTGATCGCGGCGTCGACCTGGGCCTCGTCCACCGGCGGCGCCGCCTGGGGCGGCGCGGCCGGCTTCGCGTCCTGGGCGGCGACGGAAAGAAGCAGAGCCGCGAGCGTCAGCATGGGGAGCCTCCTGTCCTAAGTGTAAACCCGGGGACCGGAGGATGGGTTGCGTTGTCCGCTACTTCTTGAGTTTGGCTTTGTCTTCGCTGGCGACCAAGGCCCGGGTGGCTCTCCTCAGGAAGAGCACCGAGAAGCAGGTGTCCCAGGTGGTGTTGAACCAGTCGGTGTCCTTGCCCCAGGAGCCGTCGGGCTTCTGGGCGTTGCAGAGGGCGTTGGCGCCCTCGGCGTACCAGAAGTGGTCGCCGATCTTCTCGGTGCCGAAGAGGATGGCGGCGCGCTCGAGGCCGTAGAGGTAGTAGGTGTTCCACGCCGGGATCTCGTAGTGGACCGTCAGCCAGTTCATGCCCGCCTTGACGAAGGAGTCGTCCTTCCACTTCCGGTCGAGCATGTAGTCGTAGATCACGAGCGCGCCGACGCCCCCGGCGGTCATGGCGTGGTACGGCGCCTTGTCGGGCTGGCTGACCTCGTCCTTGTAGTTCCACCCCTCGACCTTGCCGCTGATGCCGGGGCCGGAGGCGATGGCGGGCTTCTTGTCGTCCTTCTTGGGGTCCTTGAACTGGCTCTCGCGCCACCACTTGACGGCGAGGACGACGACGCCTTCGGGGAGCGTGACGCCCGCGTCGAAGCAGGCGCGGAGGCCGAGCGCGGCGTACTGGGAGTTGGAGTTGTCGCCCGCGTCGGGGCCTTCCTTCATTTTCTTCACGGCGACGTGCTGGACGACCTTGGGCTTGCCGTCCTTGGCGACGGTCGTGCCGGCGCCCGGGGCGCCGCCCGCGGAGGCGACGGCCTTCGGGACGGCGGGGACCTTGACCTGCGCGGCGAACTCGGTCGGGCTCCCGTAGTTCCACTGCCCGTTCTTGCACTGGTTGTCGACGAGAAACTGGGCGCACTGGGCGATCTTCTCCTGGTGCTTCACCCGGTCGATCTCCTCGAGGCACATGGCCAGGAGGGAGACCTTGTAGGTCTTCTCGAGCGGCTCGCCCATCGCGGTGTCGAGGAGCTGCTTGAACTTCGGATCGTCCTGGGGGACGCCCGCGTGGATGAGGGTCCAGAGGATGAGGACGTCGGAGTTGTGATAGGCGTTGTGGAAGTCGAACGACTTGGCGGTGCGGAGGAACTCGACGCCCTTCTTGATCGCCTGGTCGACCTTGGCCTCGTCGACGGCCTGGCCGCGGGCGGCCGCGGAGAGCGCCAGGGACAGAAGTAGCGCCCGAGTCAGCAGTGCCCGCATGGATCGACCTCCAACCCTATCCTATACCGTAAACCGGAGGCCGCCCGTTCTCACGTCCGCTCCGCGCTATTTGCGGTCGCCGGTCGCGACGCCCCGGGTCGCCTTCTTGAGGAAGAGGATCGCGAAGCAGGTGTCCCAGGTGTTCTCCTCGGGCTTGTCCTGCTTGTTGCCCCATCCGCCGTCGGCCTTCTGGGTATTGACGAGGTGCTTCGCGCCCTCGAGATACCAGTCGTGGTCGCCGAACTTGACGGTGTCGTACAGCATGCCGGCGCGCTCGACGGCATACATGTAGTAAAGATTGTCGTTCACGGCGAAGTGCTTGCCCAGCCAGTTCACGCCCGCGCGGGTGACGGAGTCCTTCTTGAAGTCCTTGCCCATCATGTACTCGTAGATGACGGTCGCGCCGATTGCGCCCGCGGTCATCGCATGGGTGGGCCCGCCCTTGCCCTCGCCCTCGTTGGGCTTCTGGTAGTTCCAGCCCTGGATCTTCGTGGTTTCGCCGCCGGAGCTGACGGCGTTCTTCCCGGCCGCCGCGCTGCCGCCCTCGTCGGGGAACTGGGCCTCGACCCACCACTTCCGGGCGAGCGCGAGGCACTCCATGGGCAGCTTGATGTTGGCGTCGAAGCAGGCCCGGAGGCCGAGGGCGGCGTACTGGGAATTCGAGTTGTCGCCCTTGTCGCCGGTGTGCTTGGTCTGGGGGACGATGATGGCCTTCGACGGCTTCTTCCGCTCCCGGCCGCCGCCGAAGTCGCGGGCGCCGCCGGGCCGGGCGCCGGTCTCGACCTTCTTCTCCCGCTCGACGTAGGGGTAGTTCTTCACGTCGACCGGGGCGCCGTAGCTCCACTGGCCGTTCGTCGCCTGGTTGTCGACCAGGAACGCGGCGCACTGGGCGATCTTCATCTGATACTTCTCGGCGTCGAGCTCCTCGAGGGACATCGCCAGGAGGGCGACCTTGTAGGTCTTCTCGAGCGGCGCCTGGAGGCAGTGGCGGAGCAGCTCGTCGAACTTCGGGTTGGTCTCGGGCACGCCGGCGACGATCAGCGTGAGGAGGATGAGCTCGTCGCAGTTGGCGTGGAGCCAGCCGCCCGTCGACGGCGCGGTCTTCAGGTTTTCGGTCCCCTTGCGGATCGCCTGGTCGATCTCGCGCTGCGTGACCGCGTTGGGATCCTGGGCCCAAAGAGAGGTGGACGCCAGCAGGGTGCACAGGAACAGAACTCGTGCCATGGCTCGCCCTCGCAAATTTCTCGCCTTAGGTGACGCGCCCCAGAATACTCTTCCGGGCCAGTTGTTTCAACGACGACGTAACGGACAGGTTCATCGACTTTATCCGCCAGGCCGCCCGCGCCGTCCACGACGGCCCGCCGCCCGCGGGCCCCGCCGCCCGGATCCCGAGCGCCGCATAGCTGGAATTGGAGTTGTCCTGGTCGACGGGGACCTTCGGGACCTTGACCTTGATCTTGTTCGTCACCCGGGGCTTGACCCGGACCGCCGGCAGCACGGTCGCCGGAGGAGGGGGCGGTGGAGGCGCCGGCCGCGACGGCAGGTCCCAGCGGAACGCCGCCCCGAGGACGGCCGCCAGGACGCCGAGGACCGCGATGGTCTGCCCCACTGCCCTCCCACGCCGCGGCGGCCCCGGAAGGTGACATCATTTTCCGCTTGACACAAAAAGCATAATGATATACTTTTTAAGCGTGACGCTCGAACGGCAGCCGTCGGCCCCGACCCTCTACTCCCAGGTCGAGGCGCGGCTCCTCGAACGCATCCGGCGCGACTTCCGCCCCGGCCAGCTCCTCCCCACCCAGCAGGCTCTCGCCCGCGAGTTCGGCGCCAGCCTCATCACCATCAAGCGCGCCCTCCACGACATCGCCCGGCAGGGCTACCTCCAGTCCACCCGCGGCCGCGGCACCGTCGTCACCCGCCCCGTCGTCTCCGACGACCGGAGCGAAGTCTCCAGCTGGACCGACGCCATGACCGGCCTCGGCCGCGAGCCCCGCACGGTCTCCTCCGCCGTCCAGCTCCGCGTCCCCTCGCGCGAGCTCGGCCGCCTCCTCGGGCTCCGCGCCCGCGCCCGCACCGTCCGCCTCGAGCGGCTCCGCACCCTCGACGGCCGCCCCTTCTGCCTCATGACCAACGAGCTCCCCGAAGCGCTCGTCCCCGGCCTGCCGGAGCACGGCCTCCCCGAGGAATCCCTCTACGCCTGGCTCCGCCGCCGCCACCGCCTCGTCCCTCACCGCGCCGACGAGGAGGTCACCGCCCGGCCCCCCCTCCCCCGCGAGTCCAAGTTCCTCGGAGCCGACGTCCCCATCGTCCTCGTCGTCCGCCGCCACACGTTCCTTCCCGACGGGCGCCCGCTCGAAGTCGCCGAAATGGCCGCCGACGCCCGCCAGTACCGTTACCGCGTGGAGATCTCGAAAAAGCCATGAGCAACGCCGCCATCGCCTACTTCGAACGGACCACCGCGCTCCTGGAATCGCTCCGGAAGACCCAGCTGCCCCAGATCGAGCGGGCCGCCGACCTCTGCGCCGACCGCATCGCCAGGGGCGGCCTCGTCTTCCTCTTCGGCAACGGCCACTCCCGCATGATGTGCGAGGAGATGATCCCCCGCCAGGGCTGCTACCCCGGGTTCGTCGCCCTGGTCGAGCTCGCCCTCTCCAACCACGCCAACATCGTCGGCACCAACGGCCTCCGCGCCCCCCTCCACCTCGAGAAGTTCGAAGGCTACGCGGAGGAGATCCTCAAAGGCTTCAAGTTCGGCCCCCACGACGCCATGATCGTCATCTCCACGTCGGGCATCCGCCCCGTCATCGTCGAGATGGCCCTCGGAGCCAAGAAGCGCGGCCTCCCCGTGATCGGCATCTGCTCCGCCGCCCACTGCCGCCAGGCCGCCGCCGGCCATTCCTCCGGCAAGAAGCTCCTCGACGTCGCCGACTTCGTCATCGACAACCAATGCCCCCCCGGCGACTGCATCGTCGAGCTCGACGGCCTCGAGTGGCGCACCGGCCCCACCTCGACCGTCACCGGCGGCATGATCATGAACATGATCCGCTGCGGCACCGCCGAACGGCTCCTCGCGAAGGGCGTGAAGCCCACGCTCCTCCCCAGCCACCAGTTCGTCGGCAACACCAGCGCCGCCGAGCAGCTCGAACGGTTCTACGAGGCCTATCGCAAAAGCCTGAAGCACCTGTACGAATGAAGATCTTGCACCACAAAGACACAAAGGACACAAAGGGCCGGCTTTGGGCCTTTGTGGTGAGCCGCCTTCTTGGGAGAGAACTGTGAAGACCGTCAACATCGCGATGCTGGGGTCGGGGTTCGTCGCCGACTTCTACATGCAGGGGCTGGCCAACGTCAACGGACAGCAGGTGGTCGTCAACTACTCGCGCTCGAAAGAGCGCGGCGCCGCGTTCGCAAAGAAGTGGCGCATCCCCGAGACCACGGCCGACCTCGACGCCGTCGTCGCGCGCAACGACATCGACCTCTATATCATCGCCCTCCCCAACGAGATCCACCTCCCCGTCAGCCTCAAGCTCTCCAAAGCCAGGCGCAACCAGGCGTGCACGAAGCCCCTCGCCCGGAACGGCCGCGAAGCCCGCGCGATGTTCGATGCCGCCAAGAAATCGGGCGCCCTCCACGGATACGCCGAGACCGAAGTCTTCGCCCCCGCCTGCGTGAAGGCCCGCGAGATGATCGACGCCGGCGGCCTCGGCCGCGTCCTCTGGGTCCGCTCCCGAGAATCCCACGGCGGCCCCCACAGCGCCCACTTCTGGGACATCACGAACACCGGCGGCGGCGCCATGGCCGACCTCGGCTGCCACACCATCGAGATGGCCCGCTACGCCTTCGGAAAAGAGAACAAGATCGTCGAAGTGATGGCCTGGGGCGCCAATCTCGTCCACACGAAGAAGACCAGGGGCGAAGACAACGCCCTCCTCGTCCTCAAGTTCTCCTCCGGCGGCATCGCCCACTGCGAGCTCTCCTGGACCACCAAGGGCGGCCTCGACCTCCGCAACGAGATCCACGGCACCGAGGGATCGATCTTCACCGACGTCACCCGCTCGACCCCGATCTCCGCGTTCACGACCAAGCCCTCCGGGTACGTCATCGAGAAGGCCGACCTCGATTTCGGCTGGACCAAGCCCCTCCCCGAGGAGGCCCTCACCTACGGCTATCACGGCGAGATGCGCCACTTCGTCGAATGCGCCCGCGACGAGAAGATGCCGCGCGAGACGTACGAGGACGGCTGGATCGTCAACCACATCCTCGACGCGGGCTACAAAGCCATGAGGAGCAAGCGGTGGGAACGAGTCCGCTACTAGACAAGGTCCTCCTGATCACGGGCTCGACCGGCATCGCCGAGGCGACCGCCGAGCTCGCCGCCGAGGCCGGCGCGAAGCTCTTTATCACGAGCAGAACCCCGGAGAACGCCGAGGCGCTCGCGAAGAAGACCGGCGCGAAGTTCCTCGCCGCCGACCTCGTCCGGAGCGACGCCGCCCCGCGCGTCGTCGACGCGTGCGTCGCCGCGTACGGCCGCCTCGACGCGCTCTACAACGTCGCCGGGATCAGCGGCCGCAAGTTCGGCGACGGCCCGCTCCACGAATGCACCGAGGAAGGGTGGGACACGACCCTCGACGCCAACGTCAAGTCGATGTTCCTCATGTGCCGCGCCGCGCTGACCCGGATGATATCGCAGCCGGTCGCGCCCAACGGCCTGCGCGGAACGATCCTCAACATGGCGAGCGTCCTCGGCTTCTCCCCCCAGGCGCAGTACTTCGCCACCCACGCGTACGCCGCGTCGAAGGGCGCGATCCTCGGGATGTCGAAGTCGATGGCCGCCTACTACGCGCCCCACAAGATCCGCGTCAACGTCATCGCCCCCGCGCTCGTCCGGACCCCGATGTCCGCCCGCGCCCAGACCGATCCGAAGATCCTCGAGCTCATGAAGACCAAGCAGCCGCTCGCCGAGGATCTCCTCGACGCCGTCGACGTCGCCCGCGCGTCGATCTTCCTGCTCGGCGACGACTCGCGCCGCATCACTGCCGACGCCCTCACGGTCGACGCCGGCTGGAGCGTCTCCGGATGATCGAGACGCTCGCCGAGACCGACGTCCTGGTCGTGGGCTCCGGCGCCGCCGGCTCGACCGCCGCGATCGCCGCCGCCCGCGCGGGCGCCCGGACGATGCTCCTGGAGCGCTACGGGTTCCTCGGCGGCACCTCGACCCTCGTCCTCGACACCTTCTACGGCTTCTACACGCCGGGCTCGAAATCCCTGAAGGTCGTCGGCGGCATCCCCGACGACGTCGTCGGCGAGCTCAAGCGCTTCTCCGCCTGCTTCGAGCGGCCGAACACCTACGGCGCCGGCACGGGGGTCACCTACCATCCGGACTACCTGAAGGTCGTGTGGGAAAAGCTGGCCCGCGACGCCGGCGTCCGCATCCTCCTCCACGCCTGGGTCCAGGACGTCGAGACCTCCGGCGACCGCGTCACCGGCGTCGTGGTCGCCACGAAGATCGGCCTCCGCCGCGTCGCCGCGAAGATCGTCGTCGACGCCTCCGGCGACGCCGACGTCTGCTATCATTCGGGCGTGCCCTTCGAGCTCGCCGGCGACCGGGAGCCTGCGCAGACGCTGACCACGACGTTCCGCATGTGCAACGTCGACGTCGCGAAACGCCAGGCCGTTCCCAAGGCGAAGTTCCACGAGCTCATGGCCGAGGCCGCGGAGAGCGGCCGCTACGACCTCCCCCGCAAGGAGGGCAGCGACCACGCGATGCCGGTGCCCGGGATGACCTCGACCATCATGACGCGCCTCCAGTCCTACGAGAAGCGGGACGGCGTCGTCGTGAACGCGACCGACCCCGAGCTCCTCTCCCGCGCCGAGATGGACGGCCGGCGCCAGGCGCTCGAATACGCCCGGTTCCTCCACGACCGCGTCCCGGGCTACGAGGAAGCCCACCTGGCCGGCTTCGGCGTCCAGATCGGCATCCGTGAAACCCGGCGGATCCACGGCGAGGTCCGGCTCACGAAGGAGGACGTCCTGGCCGCGCGGCAGTTCGACGACCAGATCGGCCTCTGCGGCGCGCCCATCGAAGATCATCACGGCGGCGCCGACACGAAGTGGCAGTACCTGCCCGACGGCACCTGCGTCGGGATCCCCTACCGGACGCTGCTCCCCCAGAGGATGACGAACCTGCTCGTGGCGGGCCGCTGCTTCTCCGCGACCCACGACGCCCACGCGTCCGTCCGCTCGATGGCCCAGTGCATGGCGATGGGCCAGGCGGCCGGCGCCGCCGCGGCGACGGCGGCGGAGAAGTCGATCTCGCCCAAGGACGTCAAGGTGACCGGGCTCCGAGACCGGCTCCGTAAGGCCGGCGCGGTGCTCGACCTGAAATGAGCCGAGCTCCGAAGGACATCGTCCTGGAGCCCGCCGTCGACTACGTCCTCGGCTTCGACGTCGGCGGCACCCGCATCAAGGCGGGCGCGGTGACGCAGAAGGGCAAGCTCCTGGGCGAGATGATCATCCCCACGGGCGCCGACCACGGCCCCGAGGCGCTCGTCCAGTCGCTCCTCGCGCTCGCCCAATCGATCGAGAAGAAGATGGGCTACGCGGCGCTGGCCGCAGGACTCGGGCTGCCGGGCGCGATCCAGCCCGATCTCGGCATCGTCCTCCTTCCCGGCCGCCTCAAGGGTCTCGAGAAATTCCCCATCGTGCCGCGGCTGAAGAAGGCGCTCGGGGTTCCCGTGATGGCCGACAACGACGCGCGCCTCGCAATGATCGCCGAGAAGGAGTTCGGGCTCGCCCGCGGAAAGAAGTGGGCGCTCACGCTCACCATCGGCACCGGCCTCGGGTCGGGCGTGATGCTCGACGGCAAGATCCTGCGCGACCCGCACCTGCAGTTCGGCACCCAGGCGTCCCACATGGTGATCCAGGCGGCCGGGGGACGGCTCTGCCTGACGGGCGCCCGCGGCACCGCCGAGATGCTCTGCTCCGCCACCGCGCTCGCCCAGCAGGTCCGCGACGGCCTCGCGCGCGGCATCCCGTCGATCCTGTCGGAGCGGAATCCGACGAGCGTCGACTTCGCCGCCGTCCTCGAAGGCGTCGCGCGGCGCGACCGCCTCTGCGTCGACGAGCTCGCTCACTGGACGACGAACCTCGGCTGGTTCCTCGTCTCGGCCGTCCACGCCTACGCGCCGGAAGTCGTGATCCTGGCCGGCGGCGCCACTCACGCGGCGAAGCGGTTCCTCAAGCCGCTGCGCGATCACGTCAACCGCCACGTCTTCCGCTGGCCCGTCGGCGAAGCGGTCCCGATCGTCGTCTCCAGGATGAAAGACCACGCCGGCGTCCTGGGCGCCGCCGCCCAGGCGTGGCTGATGGCCTAGACCCGAGGAACTCCATGAGCTTCATCCGCACCGTGCTCGGCGACGTCGCTCCCGGCGATCTCGGCCGCTGCTACGCCCACGAACACGTGATCATCGACCGCAGCTACACCACGCAGCTCTTCCCCGACATCCACCTGCCGTCGGTCGAGAACGCGGTGCGCGAGCTCGCGGACTTCAAGGCCGCGGGGGGCGGCGCGATGGTCGACTGCATGCCCTGCGACGCGGGCCGCAACGTCGAGAAGCTGGCCGAGATCTCGCGCCAGAGCGGCGTCCACCTGATCGCCCCGACGGGCCTTCACCGGGTGAAGTTCTATCCCGAGGGCCACTGGCGGTTCACGAGCGGCCCCGCGCGCCTGGCCGACCTGTTCGTCGACGAGATCGAGCGGGGCATCGACGCGAACGACTGCGCGGGCCCCGACGTTCGCCGCACCGCCCACCGCGCCGGCGTGCTCAAGATCGCGAGCGACGCCGCGACGCTCGACGACGCCGAGCGGGCCGCGTTCGAGGCGGTCGCGGCCGCCCACCGCCGGACCGGCTGCCCCGTGATCACCCACTGCGAGGCCGCCCGCGGCGCCGAGCAGGTGGCATTCCTCTCGGCGCGCGGCGTCGAGCCGCGCCGCATCGTCCTCTCCCACACCGACCGCCACCCCGATCCCGCGTACCACCGCGAGCTCTTCCGCACCGGCGCGTTCGTCGAGTACGACCGCGCCTTCCGCGCGAAGCTCGACGACGCGAATCCGACGCTCGTCCTGTTCGCCGCGATGGTGAAGGAATTCCCCGGGCAGGTCATGCTCGGCACCGACGGCGCCCGCGCCTCCTACTGGCGAAGCTACGGCGGCGCGCCCGGCCTGGACTATCTGCTGCGGGAGTTCTCGGACCGGGCGCGGAAGCTGGGCGTGACGGACGCGGAGCTCCGGAAGGTGTTCGTGGACAACCCCGCGCGCGCCTACGCCTTCGCCCGCTGAGCGCCTATCTCTCGACCTCCAGCACGATGTCGCGTCCGTAGGTCCATCCGTCTTCAACTCCGCCCTGATCCAGGCGGTCCGCGCCCACGCTCCAAACCCGAAGCTTGTTCCCCTGCACCGTCCGCTTCAGGCGATCCCCGAAGGGATCGGACAGGTCAGGCACTTCGCCCGTCGCGAGAAAGCGGGCCCCCGTCCGGAGAACTCTCATCGTGGCCCGTTCGCAAATCGCGGGGCTGGCGGACGTGTAGTGCCGGAAGGCTCCCTCCAGCACCGGGTCCGGCCACGAGAGCGCCGACCAAGAGCTGAGCGACGGATCATCCGACGAACGTCCCTCGGACTCCTGAATCATCAGGCGGACGACCAGGTCGGCGCGCAGGAAGGTTGACGCCGCGCGGAACCGCGCGGAGTACCCCCATCTCCACGAGCGGAAGGACCGGGCTTCCCGGCCCAGGTACATCAACGACCCGATCTCCGCTTCCTCCCGGCATCCCCGCCCGAAGCCCAGCAGCTGATTCCGCAGCGTCGGCACGCCGCTGGGCCAGTTCCCGTCCAGAACGCCCAGCTCCCGATCGAGTCTCTGCAGCGCGGCGGTCGAGAGGCCTTTCGACGTCAACATCCTGCGGAACTCGAAGGACAAGGTGTAGAGCACCTGGACGCCGATCTTGCATCCGTCGATGTCCGTCCCGTTCAGGGCGTCGAGTCCGAACTGGCAGAGGTCCATCAGGAGGGCGACCGCCTCGTCGCTCTGTCCGCGCTCGATCAGGAGGCGGGCCTTGACGATGCCGGCGTGCGACATCTCCCAGACGGGAACCCATGCGCGATCCAGTTCCACCATCAACGGAGTGAACCGATGCTCCCAGACGATCGTCGGACGAATCTCCCCCCGACGGGTGCCGAGGCGAAGGCGGTCGAGGGCCGGGTCGCAGGGAGCCGCCCAGGCCTCCATCTGCGGGAGGGTCGCCGTCACCGGAGCGAGCGAGGCCGGAAGCCATGAATCTTCGAAAAAGTGGATGATGGTGGAGTTGCGTGCCATCTGAGGCACCTGCGCGAGCGCCTGCGCATAGTCCGCCCAGGCATTTCCCGGCTCCGGAGATCCCCGCAACGTGGGCCGGATCACCGGCTCGGCCTGCCTCTCTACTTCGAGCTCGGCGATCCTGGCGGTCATGCGGTCCCACTGCTCGTTCGCCACGGCGCGGATCCACAGAAAAGAGCCGACGACGACCAGCGTGAGAACGATCAGGGCGATCCGGACGATCGGCCAGAGAGAAGTCCGAACGCGGCCTGCCATGGAAGGAAGTGTATCCCGGGATCGCCGCGCTAGACCTTCGCGCGCTGAGCGGGCGGCTCGATCAGGTCGAGCCAGGGCGACAGCAGGTCCGACGCCGACGGCGAGAGGATCGGCCGCACGGTCTTCACCGTGCGCGACATGAAGCCCCCCGTCCGCGTCTCCGGGAGGCGGTGGCGGAGGTCGCCCGAGAGCGCGAGCGCGGCCGCCGTGAAGACGATCGCGAGGACGAAACCTTTCGCGGCCCCCAGCAGGAAGCCGAGGTGGCGGTCCCACGCCCCGAGCTGCGGCCGCTCCAGCATCCGCCGCGTCGCCGTCGCGACGAGGAAGACCAAGAGCGTCACGAGCGCGTAGAGGATCGCGAACGCGGCCCAGCGGTCGAGCGGCGCGCGGAGGGCCAGGTGGGGCGCGAGGCCCGCGGAGAGCGGCCACGCGGTCGCGAGGCCGGCGATGGGCGCCAGGATCGCTCCCAGCTGCCAGGCGAAGCCCTTCCACGCGCCGATCCCGGCCAGGAGCGCCACGAACACCACGACCAGCGCGTCGAAGATCATGTCCTCACTTCTAGTATACCTGAGACGTCGTTTCGTGACGCGACACCTGCATCTTCAGGGCGACAGGGGATTTTCGGAAGTCGGGGATTGGGATTTCGTTGGGATTTGGGTTTTGGGATTTCCGCTCTAGGCGGCCTTGTCCCGGAGCATCGTGCGGAGCGAGGTCATCGCCTCGAACGTGCGGCGCGCGACGTCGCGCGCGGCGTCGGGGCCCTGCGCCATCGCGTCGAACATCTCGGCCACGAGCTGGTCGTCGGTCGCGACGGCCGCGAAGATCGCCTCGCCGTCCGTCACCGGGGTCTCGGAGGCGCCGGGAGCCGAACGGAGGTACCCGTGGTAGGCGTGGCGGAGATCGCCCGACCGGTCTTCCCACGCCGGCTTTTCGGCGTGGATCAGCTTCTCGAGGTTCTGCTGGGCCTGGTGGTACCCTTCGCCCCCGCGGCGGCGGATGCCCTGGGAAACCAGCTCTTCGAAGCGCAGCTCGTTCTTCCGGAGCGCCCGGGCGACGCGCCACGGCTCGACGCCGCGCCGCAGGTCGGGGAACACGCGGAAGGCGACTTCCGAAAGGCGCAGGGCGTCGAGCGACGCGCCGACGGCGTCGAAGAGGCCGTCCTCCTCGGAGAGCACGACGACGGCCGTCTCCTCCTCGAGCGCCTCGAGCATCTCGTGCCGCTTGCGGGCGAGCGCCTCGAGGCCGCCTTCAATGAGGAGCGCCTGGCTGTCGGCCAGGAATTCGCGCGCCTCAGGATGGGTGCACATCATGATCTTCACGGTGGACTGGATCAGCCGTTCCCGCTGGGACGGCAGTTCCAGGATCGCCGCCACGGCGTCGATCGCATCGTCGAGGGTCCGCAGGTACTCGCCCATATTTGCACCCATGCTACCCGGATCCACCCATAGGCTCAAGGTTGCGCGGAATAAAAAAAAGACCCCGGCGGACGGCCGCCGGGGTCGGATTTGCGGTTCCTTAAGCCTTGCCGATGTTGACCCAGGTGTGGACGTGGGGCGACCCGCGGAAGTACCACGACATCGTCGGTCCTTCCATCTTCCACCGGTCCCAGACCTTGTCGTCGCCCAGGTCGTTGTCCTGGTAGAAGGCGAGGTGGATCCTGTCGAGGCCGCCCCCCTCCTTGATGAACGCCATCGCCTCCTCGACGTCCGAGGCGCGGTACGGCGCGAGAAGGTCCTTCATGGTCTCCTCGACCAGCCCCTTCTGGTCCTTCGAGAGCTCCCCCACGCAGAGGCCGTTCCAGGGGCCGTCCTTCTTGATCTTGATCGACTTGGCGTCGTCGGCGGGCGACTTCGCCAGCAGCGCCTTTTCCTGCTGCTTGCCGTCGAGCGCCGCGAACACCTTGTTCGCCAGCTGCGCCTGCTTCCAGAAGACGTTGCCCGGATGGTCGGGCTTCTCCTGGTCGTTCGGGCCGGCCTGGTGGCCGTAGAAGATCGGCCCGCCGAACGCGACGCTCTCGTGCGGGCTGGCGTCGCAGCGCATCGTGAGGTGGCGGCCGGCCAGCACCCACTCGAACTTCGCGGTCGAGGGGTCGCCGAAGACCGCGACCGTGTATTTCTCGAAGCCGCCGTAGTCGTCCATCATCTGCTTCTGGAACCGGCCCCAGCCGTCCTCGCTGACGATGCCCTTGAAGATGTCCTTCAGGACCTGCTGCTGCTCGCCGGTGTAGAACGTGCCGATCTTCTGCGGCACGATGTCCCAGTTGTTGGAGACCTTCTGCCGGTTCTCGTGGTCCCAGCCGAAGCACATCTTTTCCTTCTGCTCGGGCTTCAGGCTCTCGTAGAACCGCTTCACGAGCGCCTCGGGTTTCTCCACGCGCCACGTCGACGCCCAGACGGGCGCCTTCGCCAGCGCGGCCGCCGCGGGAACGGCCGCCGCGGTCTTCAGGAAGTCCCGGCGCGACACGCCGTCGCCGCAGTCGGGACAGATCTTGTTCGAATCCATGAACGGTCCCTCCACCTTATTCATGTAATACGCCCGGCCCCTGATGTAACGTATCAGGATTCATGTTCCATCTGCTGATTGCGCTGCTCGCCCTTCAAGAGCCCACCGTCCCCGAAGGGTTCACGATCACCAAGGCCGCGGACTCGACCTTTCCCATGTTCGCGACGTTCGACGACCGCGGCCGCCTGTACGTCACCGAATCGTCGGGCGGCGATCTCTACCTCGAGCTCAAGAACCAGACGCGCGGCTGCAGGGTCCGCCGGTTCGAGGACAAGGACGGCGACGGCATCTTCGAGACGTCGACCGTCTTCGCCGAGAACCTCACGCCGTCCATGGGGATCGCGTGGCACAACGGCAAGCTCTACGTCGCCGATCCTCCCGACCTCGCCGTCCTCGAGGACCTCGACGACGACGGCAAGGCCGACCGCCGCCGCGTGATCCTCACCGGCTTCGGCCACACGGACAACGGGAGCCTCCACGGCCTGCTCTTCGGGCCCGACGGGCGGCTCTACGTGACGACCGGCGAGCCCGACGGCTACAGCCTTCCGGGCCGCGACGGAAAGAAACTCGCGGGGATGAGCGGCGCGCTGATCCGGTGCAGGCCCGACGGCAGCGACGTCGAGATCGTCGCGCGCGGGTTCGAGAACCTGATCGAGGTCGTCTTCCTTCCCGGCGGCGACATCATCGGCACCTGCAACTGGTACCAGCAGCCGACGGGCGGCGTCCGCGACGCGCTGATCCACCTCGTCGACGGCGGCCTCTACCCCTACTGCCCCGACAAGGGGACGCCCCAGCCGGTGACCGGCGGCTTCATCCCGCCGCTCGCGCTCTTTCCCGCGGTCGCGATGAGCGGCCTTGCCCGGCTGGAGACCGCGACCTTCCCCGAGGCGATGAGGGGCAATCTCTTCAGCGCGCAGCACAACACGCGGAAGGTGATGCGCCACGTGCTCGCGCGGAGCGGCTCCTCCTACACGGCCGAAAGCTTCGACTTCGTCTCGTCGGAGAATCCCGACTTCCATCCCTCCGACGTGCTCGAAGCGCCCGACGGCAGCCTGCTCGTGGTCGACACCGGCGCGTGGTACGTCCAGCACTGCCCGACCGGAAAGATCCGCAACTCGCGCGCGCCGGGCGGCATCTACCGCGTCCGGTACGCGGGCCCGAAGCCGGGCGGCAAGCGGGCCGAGCCGGCGCGGATTCCCGTCGGACTCTCCGTGGAGCTCCTCCAGAAGTGGCTGCCCGATCCTGCGGCGTCGCGGGCCCTGGCGCGGCTCGCCGACCCCAAGGCCGCGGCGGCGCTCGTCGCGGTGCTCCAGACCGGCACGCCCGCCCAGAAATTCGCCGCCGCCGAAGGGCTCGCCGGCTGCGGCACGGCCGAGTCCCTCCCGGCGATCTGGGAGGCGCTCGCCGCCGAGCCCGACCGCTTCCTCGAGCACGCGCTCGTCCATGCCGCCTGGCGGATCGCCGACGCGAACGCCCTCCAGGCGGCGCTCCGTCACGCCCATCCCCGCGTGCAGAAGGCCGCGCTCGTCCTTCTCCCGCAGAAGACCGAGCTCGAGGCGTCCGTCGTGCTCGAGAAGGCGGGCGCCGCCGATCCCGCGCTCCGCCAGGCCGCGCTCGAGATCCTCCAGAAGCGTCCGGCGTGGGCCTCCTCGGGCGCGCTCCTGGTCGAGCGATGGCTGGGCAAGGAATCGCTCGCGGAGGAAGAGAAGACCGCGCTGCAGTCGCTGATCCTCGCGTTCCAGGGCGACGCCCGGATCCAGTCGCTGGTCGGGTCGGCCCTCGAGAAGGCGCCGCCCCCCCGGCGCGCGCTCCTGCTCGAGACGGTCTCCCGCTCGACCCTGAAAAAGCTGCCCGACTCGTGGACGGAGGGCGTGGCCGCGGCGCTCCAGCACGCCGACCCGGCGCTCCGCGGCACGGCCGTCCGGACGGCGGCCGTCCTCCAGATGAAGGATCAGGACGACCGGCTCGCGCAGCTCGCCGACCGCTCCGACGAGGCCGCCCCGATCCGCCTCGACGCGCTCCGCGCGATCGTCATCCGCCGGCCCAGGCTCTCTCCCCGCGCCTTCGAGTTCCTGAGGACGCAGGTGGCCGTGGGCGGCGACGCGGTTCCCCGGCTCGCGGCCGCGGAAGTCCTGCGGTCCGCCGCGCTCGACGACGCCGATCTCGCGCGAATCCTGGCCTCGATCCGCGGGGACGGGCTCGTCTCGCCGTCGCTCTTCCTCCCCGCGCTCTCGAAGGCCGGCGCCGCCGCGACCGGAGAGGCCGCGCGCGCGATCCACTCGGGGTGGCGGCCGTCGACGTCGGAGCTCGGCCCGATCCTCGAGAAGCTGCCGGCGGACGCGCGCGCCATCGTCGAGAAGAGCGCCGAGGAAACGGTCGCCCGCCTCGCCCGCTTCGAGCGGCTCCTGAAGGGCGGCGATCCCGTGAAGGGCCGCGAGATCTTCGCCGGGAAGCGGGTCGCCTGCTCCACCTGCCATAGCGTGGGCACGCAGGGCGGCAAGGTCGGCCCGGATCTCACGAAGATCGGCGCCATCCGCGCGGGCCGCGACATCCTGGAGTCGATCCTCGCGCCGAGCTCGACGTTCGCGCAGGGCTACGAGCCGTATCTCCTGCTCACCCAGGACGGGAGCGTGCTGACGGGGCTGATCGCGCGGCAGTCGGCCGACGCGGTCGTGCTGCGCGACGCGGGCGGCAACGAGATCCAGCTCCGCCGCGACCGGATCCAGCAGATGAAGCGCGCGGAGAAGTCGGTGATGCCCGAGGGACTCGAACGGGCGATGACGGAACAGGAGTTCCGCGACCTGCTGGCGTTCCTGCAAAGCCTGAAGTAGTTACCCGAACGCCACCGCCTCCAGGTGATGTTCGGCTTTGTAGACTTCCTTCCATTCCACCGCGTCCTTCGAGAGCAGGATCCGGCCCTTCCAGTTCGTGCCCACGAAGACGCCGGCGCCGAACGCGGCGATGAGCGGCGCGTCCTTGTTCTCCTTCCGCGTCCATTCGAGGCCGTCGGGCGAGACGTAGGTCGCGCCCTGTCCGACCGCGACGAAGCGGTCGCCGGTCCAGATCACGGAATTGATGTGCTCGCCTTCCTCGCCCGGGAACCGGTGGGGCCACGCGAGGCCGTCCTCGGTCGTCGACCGGAGCCCGTGGAGGCCGACGCCGACGAAGCGGCCCGCGCCGAACGTCACGTCGACCAGCGTGTCGATCGCCTTCGTCGCCGCCGCGTCCTTCCACTCCTTCCCGTCCGTGGAGACGGAGCGCCGGCCTCGATCGCCGACGCCGACGAACCGGCCGCCGCCCCACGCGATGCGACGGAGGATGTTCCGGCCGGCGATGGGGACATAGTCGCTCCAGGCGACGCCGTCGGCCGACCGGACGACGAACGGCGCCGAGCTGCCGACCGCGCCGGGATCGCCGCCGATGCCGAGGAACTCGCCGTTGCCGAACGTCATCCCGCGGAGGAAGTACCGGTACTGGCCGTCGCGGGTCGAGACCTGCCACGACGCGCCGTCGCGCGTCGAGGCGAAGATGTTGCTGCCGCCGAAGTTGCCGACGGCGACGTGGACGCCGGCGCCGAAGGCGACCGCGCGGTAGACCTCCCCTTCCTTGCCGAGCTGGAGGTTCTTCCAGTCGGCGCCGTTCTCCGAGACCACGCGCTGCCCGTTGTGGCCGACGGCGACGAAGAGGCTCATGAGAGTCCCGGCAGGCGCCCGTCGAACGCCG
>Ga0134121_10000297_pt1 | contig 58634 bp, 39 predicted proteins | sample KB301_FD_96463 | JGI IMG/M metagenome (GOLD analysis project Ga0134121, IMG submission 96463) | Terrestrial soil microbial communities without Nitrogen fertilizer from Kellogg Biological Station, Michigan, USA - KB3-0-1 | ecosystem: Environmental > Terrestrial > Soil > Unclassified ...
GCCCTGATTCTTCAGGACATTTCCAAGGTTATTCAGGCAGCTTGCCATGATTTCAGGATCATTTGTTTTCTCAGCAATGCTCAGGGCAAGGTGATAATAAAGAGTTGCCGAATCGTAAATACCTTTATTTCTAAAAACCGTTCCGATATTCATGAGCGTCCTCGATTTGGATTGGTCATCATTCTCAGAAATTCCCGCTGCAAGACTTTCTCTGAAATAATAGAGTGAGGAGTCAAGGTCACCGCTTGCAAGGTAGCCTCGCCCGATGCTATGCAGGCTTTGGGTCACCCCTTTATCAGAGTGGAGTTGCCGGGATATTTCAAGCGCCTCTCTGCTATAGGCGATAGCTTTTGCAGGATTACTAATTTCAGCCTTATGTGCAACAGAAATCAAACTGTTGATCTTACTTGTATCATCAGGCATCTTCCCGAGTCGTATCTCCAGGCTATCGGAGTTTGATCGGGTTTGAGCATGAGCAATGAGGTAAAAAAATAGTAAGATGGCGGATAAAAAGAATTTCATTTAAGGCCAAATGGTGGGAAAGCAGTAAAATCTTACCCTAAAGATAAGAAAAAAAATTCCGGTACTTAGAAACTGTTTGGAAATGAACTATAAAGTCTGCTGAGCCCCGCAAAACCCTTCGACAAGCCCTGGGTGACAGCACGCGGAATTCATGTTGAGCCCGTCAACATGTCTCGTCCCGATGCATCGGGATTCAGGAAACATTGGGGCAGCAAATTATTTCAAGGATTTCCAAACAGCTTCTAAGTAAGATATAAAAATTTTACCACGATCCATATTAACCGACGTCGTCAGCATTCTGGTATTCCGTATCGGTCAAACCTTTTCTAACCGGCTTACTGGGATCGGAGGTATCAATTACCTCGAACTCGATGGTAGATATATTGGCTGGCTGAGAATGATCACCTACACTACCGTCAGCCACAGAAGGGGTGGAAGTAAGATGCGCTTCAATTGCGAACTTATAAGTTCGTACACCGGCGGTAGTATCATCGTATGGACCCTGAAGTCCTGCGCTGACTCTGAAATTAGCAGGGATACTTATGGTAAAAAATTCATTGTACTGTGAGCTTTGTTTTCTTAACCAAACGTAGGGTCGAAAGGATTCCATGATTATTGTGTGGGGGTTTAAATTGTGGGAAAGGAGTGGGTTTGCAAGGCAAAGATTGAGGATTATTAGTATTACAGCATCCCCACTAAAGGGGATTTTTTAAAATACTGGTATATGGGGAGAGCTGAAGTTTTTTATGGTGGAAACTTCGTGCGGGTGTTGGTGTTTGTCAACCATCCTCATTTGCATAGCTAAATTCCTCTATCATCAAACAATAAAAACCATTGCCTCAATGGTACAAATTTTTACCGGATCATTAATTTATGAATGCAGTGTAATTCCGGCGAGTTAAAGATCGCGCAGTACATCCCATCCTTTATATGAGAAACAGGTATAGGTTCTATAGTTGAAGAAATTTTTTGACGGTACACAATCTCACCTGTTACATCACATAGTATAAAGTCAGCGTCTCCGGAAATTTCCTTATCAAGGTAAATGGTGATGAAATCACTTGCAGGATTCGGGTAAATTATTAGGCAGGAGGCATTATCCATTTCGCGGTTCACTGATACTACTTGTGAATATGTAAAGCGGTCGTCAAAATCTGTTTGCTTTAAGCGATAGTAAGATAATCCCGGGTAGGGATGTTCATCCGTTAATGAGTAATTCAACGCTGCAATGGAATAACCATGCCCGTCTATATTACCAACCTTTTCAAAATGTTCACTGTCCTTGCTTCGTTCTGCTGTGAAAAAATCGTTATTGATTTCTGATGCGGTCTGCCAATTTAAAACAACAAGCTTATATAGAACTTCTGCGTTAAAGGATACCAGCTCAATGGGCAAGGCACTTACATTACACAAAACAACATTTTGCGTGGGGGGATTAAATGTATTGAGAGTAACAGCAGCCGACGAACCGAAGGTATTTATGTAAAGCGTTAAGGGATATCCGGAGATACCGGATGCCGCTGTAGTATAGCCGGGTGCTAAAAGATTACAGGTTCCTACAAGGTTTCCTTGCTCATCGGTTTTACTCAAAATAAAATTTCTAAAACCGGGACCTTGAGGGTCGCAAGAGGTAAAACCAGCAACTGCATAGCCATTATCGGTTGTCTGCCAGATTATATAACCATTATCATCCTTCACGCTGCCCATGGTCTTCATGAATTGAATATCACCTGTGGAATTAGTTTTGAGCAGAAACAGGTCTTTCCCGGTTGAAATACCACCTTGTGAAGTGCCGGTTACAGCAAAGCCACCGTCACTTGTTTGAATCACTCCCCATCCACGGTTTGAAGTTGTGTCGCCATAAGTTTTAGCCCACTGCACTACACCGTCGGAATCAGTTTTTAGAAGGAAAATATCCTCATTGGAACCGGTGATTGCATCTCCGGCAATGATGAATCCGCCGTCCGTGGTTAAATGAAGTGTTTCCGGATTATCATTGCTGCTGAAATCATATTTCTTCGCCCATAGCACAGTGCCATTGTTCTTATTAATTTTTAAAAGTGCAACATCAGTCATTCCCGCAGTGGAAGTTTGACCTACTATCACAAGGTTCTTATCAGGTGTTTGAACAACATCGCGGGCTTCATCACCGAAAAATCCGGTTACTCCATACGTCTTACCCCATTGCATGGTTCCGGTGCCGTCAGTTTTTATAACATACATCTCAAGGTTTAAGGTTGAGGCATAGTTGTCTGTATAGCCTACCAGGATATAGCCGCTATCACTTGTCTGACATACGGCATAAGCTTCTTCACTCAAAGCGCCCCCGTAACTTTTTGCCCACAAAAGATTTCCCAACGAATCAATTTTTATTAGGCACACATCATTGCCGGCGCCTGCTACTGACTTATATCCCGCCATCGCAAAGCAGCCGTCTAATGTTCGGGCAATGCAATTAGAGCGCTCGTTTCCTGAAGTGCCGTAGGTTTTTGACCACATCACTTGTCCGGTGCTATTTACCCCAACGGTATAAATGTCATCTCCACCTGAACCAAAGGTGTATGTTTTTCCTGTTAAAATATATCCGTTGTTGTTTAGCTCCATCATCATCCGGGAGACATCAAAATCCGACCCTCCGAAAGCGATTTGAAAAGTAATTGCCTGGGAGAAAACGGGGGATACTCCTGCAACCATGCATAGAAATGTCGAGAATTGAATAATTCTTTTCATGTTCATTGATTTTGCAATTCAGCAACGGTCGAAATACGCAGGAGTCGAATCCTCCTCAAAAATGCATACGCTGCCTTTGTCCGTCGAGCAACGGTATCAGTAAATTAAAACAACATGGGAGCCACTACGGCACTTGTTGGATACTTTTATATCGTTTCTTTTATCTTGCGTTGTTGCAGAGTAACAGTTTTGTTATTCTGTTTTATACCCACGTTGCGAGTGATGACAAAATAAGAAAGGTGTTCTAATAATCGAGAGCTCAAAATTAAGCTCTGTACACTGCGCTATGTTACACAATTCTTATAAAACGTTACATGATTCACAGGTTTTTTTCCTCGTATTCCCGCAGAAGTCTGGCATTGACTCTAAACCTGCGCTAAGAATGCGCCGGTTTGGGGGTTGCAGCTTTATACAGTTGCGCGGTAGATTTATTGATGATAGTGAGACAATGGTTGCGCAGACTCACAGCATATAGTTATAAGGCTTGAGTTTGGGCATCACTACAGCAAATACAGTTGCTGAGCTTCCGTTGTAGTGTCCCTTACCGGCACAAATTTTAGTCAAGTTTAAAGCGTAACCAAACTCGTGAGGTTTCTTTTTATAATTAGGACATGGGAGTACAAATTTCAATGAGAAAACCGTCAAGGTCTCTAACATAGGCAACCACTTGTCCCCACGGTTTTGTTTTGGGAGTTTCAATGACTACGGCGCCGGCACCATCCGCTCTTTCTACTGCTGCGGCAACATTATCAGTCGTAAAACCGATTTCAATTCCGAAGGGTTTCTTGCCGGGCTTACTTTGACTAAAACCGTTTTTGAGATTTGATTTTGCCAGAGTAATAGCGGCAAAAGAAAGTGTGGTTTCACCTGTGGTTAGTTCAGCGTAAGTATTATCAGGTGATATAAATTTTCTTTTAAACCCAAATGCTTCTTCATAAAAGTCAATGGATATTTTTACGTCTTTGACATAAAGAATGGTGTAAGAGAATTTTAGCATGGAGTATTGTTTTTTGTTGGTTGTTTGTTAATTCTGTACAGTTGTTGTTTCTGTCTCAGTTTCAGATTTGTGTCAGTCGGGGGAGCATATCAACAGCGGCAGCAAAAAAGAGGGATTAAAAGACTAACTCATTTCAATTTTTTTCAATAACAATTTTCTTGCAGCAAAATTTTTCTCCTTCAAACACTTTCACAAAATATATTCCTGACGAGATATTTTTAAGATGGATTTCTTTTCCTAATGCATTATTTATTTTTTCTGTCCCGATTGCTATCGGGATGCCTAAAACATCATAAAATTCTATTTTGCCTTCATTAATAATTTTATCAAAAATAATGGTACAATAATCAGTGGCGGGGTTCGGTGCTATTGAGAAATTATTTTCCTCGCTCCCAGCTTCTGTAAGCGATGTTGGAAAACTTAAACATAGCTGTTCTTCAGTGAGTCCTCCACCGATACTGGAAACCGGAGTATCTGTGTCGGGAATATAGTCTATGGCTGTTTCGCTCAGTGTGACAGCAACAACAACCGGGCTGGTCACCAAAGTCAGTGGGGTTGATTCGTTGCAGCCGCTTGCCCCTGTTGCATCTGTTCTGATTAAATATGCACTGTAAGCGCCTGAGCCAAAGCTGTTCGTCTGACCTGCTATGATAAATCCGCCTGCAGAAGTTTCTCCCACAGAAAAACCCAATTCATCTCCTGTGCTGCCATAGGTTTTTGACCATAGCAGGTTTCCCGCTGAATCCGTTTTAACAACATAGATATCCGTATTGCCTGCGCCAAAACTATATGTATTACCTCCAAGAATGTAACCGCCATCTGAAGTTTGCTCAGCAGCGCGGAGATTGTCATTCAAAGTGCCTCCAAACGTTTTGCACCATAGGACATTGCCGGATGAATCCGTTTTAATAAGATACATGTCTGTCCCGCCTGAGCCATAAACATTCGTTTCACCTGCGAGCATATACCCTCCATCAGAGGTCTGCTGTGCACAATAACTCATAGCACTGTTTATATATGATTTACTCCAGGTAATATTTCCGGAAGCATCCGTTTTAATCAGTTTCCCTCCATTGCCTGTAATGATATATCCCCCATCTGATGTTTGCCGGATGCTTTCGACTCCATACGTGCCGATTGAACCGTAAATAAATTTTCCCCACGAAATGGTTCCATCAGCATCCGTTTTCAGATATAGCATGCCGACAAGTGCATCTTCATAGCCCCCGATGATAAACCCTCCGTCTGAAGTTTGATTAATGCGGTGAGCGCCCACTTCATACGTGCCGGCCAGCGAGCCGTAAATTTTTTCCCAATCCACATTGCCGGATGAGCTTAGCTGAAGAATATAGAACTCATTTAAGCTGTCCACTGAAAAACTCCTTGATGTACCTGCAACAACATAACTTCCGTTTGCAGTTTGCTTTATTGAAAAAATATTTTCAGAAAGTAATTCACCGAATGTCTCCGACCATTCAACATCACCACTGAAATTGGTTTTAGTAATGCATGCGTCACTGCTGCCTGAAGATAGATAGCTGCCTGCTATTATGTATCCGCTGTCTGAAGTTGTTTCAACTGAATTGCAAAAGCTTGCACTATAACCTGCTCCGCGGTATATCTTCTGAAAAATTACCTGGGCATGAACTGCGTGACAAACAATGAAAGATATAATTATTAAAACAGTAAATTTTTTCATGAGAACAGGTTCTTTTAATTTAATTGCCCGTTCAAAGTTAGCATAAATGATTGTTCAGGAGTTGTCTCCTGTTTGCACTTGTCCCACTGGCAAGTTTTGGATGAGGTTAAAGCTCAGCCGAACTTGTGTCTCCCATTCCCACACCAGGTACTGTCTTCACAGAGTAAATGGTGTTGAATGGATAGAACCGGAGGACGTATTTTTCAAAGTGGTGATGAAGTTATAAAAAGGTAAACGCCCATATCATTGCTCCTTCAATTATTGCACTGCCCTTCGAGAAATCATTAAGTTTGTCAACTTAAATACTGATTCAAACTCAATATGAAAACTTTTGATGAATTCAATTCTTTTTATTCTTCCGGACTGCTGCCTGAATTGAAAAAATTAGAAGAAGAAAGAAAGGCATTATTACCCCGGCTGTATTTTTCTATAGGTTGCGGCATTATTACCGGGATAATTATCTTTTTCCTCGCACCTTATACGGGGGGACTAGGTTTCGGGATAGGAGTTCTTTTGTTTTTCGGAGTGAGATACCTTATATTTTCTACTCCCTATAATAAATATAAAACAGAGTTCAAGCAACGAGTAATGAAACCACTCATTGAGTTTATTGACCCCCATCTTAAATATGAATCTACCCGCTCTGTTTCGCAGAATCTGTTTTCGGAATCGGATATTTTCAGAGAAAGCATCACTACTTACGCCGGGGATGATTTTGTAGAAGGCAAAACCGGTAAAACTGCTTTTAGCTTTTCTGAACTGAATGTGATTCACGGCAGCGGGAAATCCAGGAGCACTATTTTTTCAGGGATCTTTTTTGTTGCCGATTTTAATAAGAATTTTAAAGGTAAAACAGTTGTCCTTAATCGCAGTTTTTTTGGCCGCAAGGCGGATGAAGTAGTGAAACTTGAAAATCCGGATTTTGAAAGGGAATACACAGTTTATAGCAGCGACCAGGTAGAAGCGCGTTATATTTTATCGCCTGCACTGATGGAACGAATCATGAAATTCAGAGCGGAATCCGATACCAATGTGTTATTGTCATTTGTCAACTCTTCTGTTTTCATGGCCATCAGTCTTCCGGGTAACTTATTTGAACCGAAATTATTTTCGGATGCTGTTGATAAAACTTATATCAAATCTTATTTCTCCTATATGGAGTTGATCCTCGGAATTGTGGATGATCTCAACCTGAATACGAGGATCTGGACGAAACAATAATACGCGGTTAGAAAAAATAGTCTTTTATTCCTTTCATGATACCTGGATGGTAAATCTCTCTTTTTAGAAAAATCTGCCTCTTTTATTTTTTATTTCTGTTACCTATCCCAGAATTCAGGGATGGTGAAAATACCTGAATTCTTGGATGCGGGGCGCCTGTCTGTCAGGATACTTTTGCATCCGAACTTTTTTATAAGAAATGGAAAATAAAAATTCTGCATTTCAGAAACCACAGCATCGCGGTGATTTATTAGAAGCAGGCCAGTGTGGACGGATATTATTCTTCATTGCCGCGCTCGTTACTAAAATGGCTGCGCTCGTTAAGATTGCTTGCGAAGCAACAGCACCCGAATCACCTTTGCTTCCTCAATTTCTTAATCACTTCCTTAACCAATCAAAAACATAAATCAAACAAAATGAAAACAACTACTAATTGCACAATCATCGCCATGATAATGGCTTTAGGATTGTTACCGCTTTGGTCCAATTCCCAGGTAACAATTGGAGGAGTAAACCTGGGTAATTTACCAAACTATTTTTTATTTTATTCTGATGCACGCACAGATGCCAATTGGCAAAGCACATCTAATGGATATATAGGAAATGTTGCCATTGATGGGATCCAGGCGCATGAGAGAACATCAGGAACTGTGCCTTATGCGGGTACCATTTATTCAAATGACGCTACTTTAGGTGCATGGCAACAAATCGTTGATGGCAACCCTGGTCAGGCATTTAATTCCCTCAACCAGACTACATTAATATCTGATCTTGCAACTGATTTGGAAAATGCGTTTACACAAATTAACGCACTCACAGCAACTACGGGTTATTCCGGGGTTTCTTCAACCTCACTAAATGGCTTGAACACCCAGAATGGAGTTGCTGAAACTTATGTTATAAATGTCACTTCAGGTTTTACGGTTTCATCAAAGATAAATATTACAGGTGATGCAAGCGACGTCTTTATTCTTCGCTGGGATAATGATGCAAACTTCAGCAATGGTTATGATGGGAATGTAAAATTTCAAACCGGGGGTGCCATCGTTCCGCTCGGCGGATTAATCGCATCTAACTTTATTCATGTGGCTGGCAATATAAACAGCAGTGGTGGTGGAACCAATCCTCCTTCACCATATCCGCAAGGACCCCGGGACAACAATGGAACAGGCAATCTCATTACCGGGGGTTCAAATTGGAACGGTGGTGGATTTTTTACCGGATATTGGTTAACGACAGGTACTCCCACCAATAAACCGGCCGGAGAGCAACCGTATGGTGACACACATGCACTAACCAGCGCAATTTTTGTTGGCGGCTGGTATTCAAAGACTACAAAATTCAGCATGATAACCGGAACAAGCGGAGTATATGTTTCGCCTCCTACGGCATGCAACCTTAGTATGAGCTCAACACAGGTCAATGTTTTGTGCCATGGCAATGCCAATGGGAGCATAGATGTTACAGCCACCGGAGGACAGGGGACTGTAACATATTTATGGAATGATGGAGTAACATCACAGGACCGCACCGGACTTGCGGCCGGCACATACACGGTCACAGCAACCGGTGCAGCCAACTGCACAGCGACGCTAAGCACAACGATTACTGAGCCTGCGTCCTCTGTAAGTCTTTCAATGTCGAAGACTGATATATCAACTAGCGGCGGGTCTGACGGAACTGCCACTGCCAATCCATCCGGCGGAACTCCGGGCTACACATTTCAATGGTCAACCGGTTTATCCACTCAAGTTATCACCGGACTCACAACAGGAACATATACAGTCACCGCAACCGATTCTCATGGATGCACTGCCAGCAGCAGCAGCATTATCAACCCTCCAAATTGCTCGCTGAGTCTGAACCAGACCCACAACGATGTATCCTGCTATGGTGGTAACAACGGTTCCATCACCCTCACTGCAAACGGAGCACAAGGAACGTTAAGCTATGTATGGAATAATGGAGCTACCACTCAAAACAGAAGCGGGCTCTCAGCAGGAATTTATTCTGTAACCGGGACTGATCAGGGTGGATGTTCTGCGTCTATAAATAGCATAACAATTCAGCAGCCTTCATCTATTACAATTTCGATAATCAAGACCGAAGTAACCCACATGGGTGGCTTTGACGGAACAGCCATCGCCACGGCGAGCGGCGGAACTCCCGGCTACTCCTACTTGTGGTCAACCGGTGCAACTACGGTAAACATCAGCAAGCGTCCGGCGGGAACTTATACAATAACGGCAACCGATTCACATGGATGCACCGGCAGCAACACCGTTACCATCTATCAGCCAACCTGTGTCTTCTTTTGTTCTGAGGAGCACACAGACGTATCCTGCTATGGTGGTAATGACGGTGAGCTCATCACCGGTATCCACCAGTTTACCGGTGAAGTCACCTATATATGGAATGACGGTGCCACCACGAAAATCAGAACAGGACTACCGGCCGGAACCTACAATGTGACGGCCACAGACGGGGCCGGATGCATAGCATATAAGACCATGTATATTCACCAGCCCGCTTCAGCAGTATCTGTTGCGATGTCGAAAACTGATGTGACCACTCATGGTAGCAGCGATGGAACAGCCACAGTTACGGCAAGCGGGGGCACACCGGGCTATACCTATCTATGGTCAAATGGGGCCACCGCATCAACGATTACAAATCTGGCGGCCGGAACCTATAGTGTGACAGTTACAGACGCGAACGGATGTTCTGCAGGTAGCAGCATCATTGTAAACCAACCAGCGAACAAAGAAATGGCATCAGGATCAGACGGTACCTCCATGAAACTTTATCCGAACCCGGCTCAAAATAAATTCTCGATTGAAATAACGACTCAGGAAGATTCTGAAAAAGAATATACAGTGGTTGTTGAAAATATGCTCGGTCAGGTCATTTATTCATCGCAGGGTCAAACTCTTAATGGACTGGTAAAGAAAGAAATTTCTTTGGATGCATCAATTACCAATGGCGTATATAATGTTCATATAATAGTAGCCGGAAATAAAGAGTTTAATGGGCAGTTGGTCGTTCAGCACTAAGATATTCTGCGGGAAATAATCCGACCTTTTTAAGGCCGGGGAAATAGAAGAAACCGTCTCAAAAGGTGGGGCGGTTTCTTTCTTTTTGATTCTGCCAGTGGTTGTGTGCAACCTCATGCTGAATTACAAGGATTGGGTAGATGCAAAACTAAATAACGTGAGTTTGGGATTAGAAATGTTAACTCAACCGCCCTTTCTTAAAGAAGTTGAAGAAAAAATAAAATCACTACTGCATCATATAATTCAAACTTAAAATCGCAAATGAAACCTTGTTACCTTAGTAGAAAGCCAAAGGAGTATAAATCAAAAGCTTATTACCTTATCATAAGCAGTCATAGCAAAATAAGGTAATAAGGTTGAGAGTGGAACTGGCATTGGCGTTTCTACTAAGGTTTAAAAATTAATGCCGAACTCACGTTAAATAGCCGTTGCATTTTACCGGGCACCAGGTACTGTCTTACATTATCAGCCCTAAGATTGTCGCCAGTGGGGGAGATGTTTGGTTAGTGCGAACACCAACCATGGGCAATTCAATTTGTTGCAGCAATAAAATTTTCAGCAAAATAGCTAAGTATCCATTGCAATGATAACGTTACCTATTTTTTGACCAGAGGCCACGTATTTATATGCTTCAGCTATTTTTTCTAATGGATATTTTCTGTCTATTACCGGTTTAAAGTTTCCTTTTTCAACCAGGTCTTTGATAAAAATGAGCCCTGCTTTGATGCTCTTAGGCATGGGGAAGCTGACTTTTTTTCCGCGAAAGAGCGGTGTAATCAGTACCCACAACAGGTTGATCGCCCCATTTGATGAAGTATAAATACCTTTCTTCATTAATAGGTTTTTGCACTTGATAAAACTGCTTTTGCCAATCGCATCAAAAACAAAATCATATCGCTCGCTGTCTTTTGTGAAATCGTCTTTTTTATAATCAATTACCTTATCAGCACCCAATGATCTTACCAATGCTGTGTTTTCAGCGCCGCACACTGCCGTGATATGAACATCATAGTATTTTAGATATTGAACATAGGAGGAACCGATTGCTCCCGTGGCACCATATACTAATGCTTTTTGTCCGGCGGTTGGTTTTAATCCCAGGATAACCGAAGCAGCATAAAATGCTCCTTCCAGACAAGCTGCTGCCTCGTCATAAGATATGTTGACAGGCATGGGAACTATTACTTTTTTTGCTTTAGTCTCCGGTAATATAAAATATTGTGCATGAGCGCCACAACCCAAACCGCCACCGAAACCCATGATCTTATCACCGGCTTTGAATGATTGTACTCTTGAGCCTGTTGCTGCAATTTCACCTGTAAAGTCTGATCCGATGATTGATGACCGTGGTTTAAATAATCCTGTAAAAAGTCTCATAAAAAACGGTCTGCCTGAAAGCACATGGCAATCACTCCTGTTTACCGTAGTGGCATGAACCCTGATCAGCACTTCATCCTCCCCTGGAGTTGGTATTTCAAGCTCTTTTATACTTAAATCTCCGGGTAAACCATATTTTGAACGAACTGCGGCTTTCATTTTATTATTTGACTTTTAATAATCACTTATAACGACCATCTGTGAAAAAATCTCCTGCCGCCACAGATACAAAACTAACAAAGCCGTGTGAACAAACAAGGAACAAATTTTATTTTGCTTCCGTCGTACTTAAGCAGTTTTGTTTGATGCAATACATTCAAGGAAAAACCGTGAACACGTGGGATGTTTAGCTATGAAAGTTTTTTAGCAATTGTTAGTCGTTCCTAATTTTTATACGCGGATAAACCAACAACTCTTACCCAAACGTGCAATGTCGTTAAGGTAGCGGAGGGATTTGACATCTTTTTTAAGTTTCACGGTTTGATGTGTCGGCATATCTGAAAAGTTGTCAAACCTTGCCCCACACTTGATTCAAATTCATTGATCAATCCTTAACTTAATGACATTGCGGCGCGTGTGCAGTCTAGTTTCATGTGTAGCGTTCGCATTCGCTACACAAATTAGTCGTACGGAAAACGCGCCGAGCTTGATTTTGAAGTTGATGATGATTCTTTACCAGTGTTCCTTCTGCCACGGCAGAATTCACATACTGAAACAGCCGGTAGTTAGACTTGCAAGTAAATAAATAGTGAATTTGCAGAGATGGTATTGACTGGACTTTTCTTCTCATTTGAACACGTAAGAAATTTACAAATTTTATTTGGTTTTGGTTAAAGTCCCTGATAGATTTACCCTGCAATTAATGCTAAGTTTTTCAATCAGGAAAATGAAACTGAAATTCTTCTCACGGCCGGTTGTTACGTGGCTGGTTATAATCACATTCACCTTACTTATAGGCGGGAGTGCCTCGGGAGTCAAAAATCCTGTTCCTGATCCTCAATCCGGATTGCACTCTTTGTGCCCGATTGGGTTGGACGAAGCACTTAAAGACAGTATCCGGTTGAATGTCGTCTCAAGCCCCGGCGATGCTACAGGTCATAGTAAAGAAGAGGTAAATCATTTGGTAAGTGAGCAACCGATTCGGTTTCTCGAAAACAAAGGGCAAATGATGGATACGAAAAAAAATCCTGTCCCTTTTGTGCTCTTCAGGGCATCGTCACCGGGCATGAACGTATACGTTACAGAGGAAGGGCTCACCTATATGTTTGTAAAGACCGAAGAAAGATTTGAACAGGAATCCGAACAGCAGCAAGCTGATGAAATGCAGGAAAAAATAGCAACAGAATCTGCCTGGATAAACCTTCATCTTGAAGGAGCCACGATCAAAAAGAAAAATATAATTCAAGAAGGAGTTAGTTCTAATCATAGCAACTATTTCTACCCTCATTGCCCAGACGGGATTTATGGCATTAAGCAATATGAAAAAATCACGATTATAAATATCTATCCCGGCATTGACTGGCTTTTATATGGAACTCAAGAAACAGGAATGAAATATGATTTTATAGTTCACGCGGGAGCTGACCCCCATCAAATCAAATTAGTTTATGAAAGCGAGCAGCCAATCTCAATAAATACCAAAGGAGATTTAGAACTAAAATCCCGCCTGGGACAAATTATTGAAAGTGCACCTTATTCCTATCTGCAAGATTCAAAAATTACGGTACCCTCCAAATTTTTGATATATCGAAATGACGAGCATAATGTTGAAGTAACATTTACTCTGACTAATTATAATGGCGAAACTCTCGTTATTGATCCTCAATTGTGGTGGGGCACCATGTATGGAGGGACTACAGACGAACTCGATGGACCGGGGAGCATTGATGCAGATAACAGTGGAAATTTATTAGTTGCGGGATATACCACAAGTCCTGATTTTCCTGTTATGAATGCAGGTACTTATTATGACAGTGTTTATGTTGGCGGGGTTTACGATTTATTCCTCATGAAATTTAATAATAACGGAGTCTTACTTTGGTCATCATATTACGGAGGTAACGGAGATGAGCGTTCAACGTATGAGGTGCCATTTATCACTCATGATGCTGCCGGAAATATTTTTATTGTCGGCCAAACATTTTCAGAAGATTTCCCTGTTCAAAATGCGGGAACATATTTTGACAGCACATTTAACGGCTCATGGGATTATATAAGCGATGCATTTATTTTGAAATTCGATAGCTCAGGTAATCGGACGTGGGCAACGTATTTTGGAGGTGATAATCAGGATAGAGCCATCTCGGCTGCAATAAATCCATCAGGAAATTTATTTGTTACCGGGTTTACAAATTCATCTGCAAATTTTCCGCTTCAATCAGGGGGCTCCGCATATTTTGACAGCACTTTTAACGGCGGAACATCTGACATGTTCATTTCAAAATTTAGTAACACAGGTGATTTGATTTGGTCAACATATTATGGCGGTAGCGGCGAAGATCATGGAATCTCAGTTACCGCAGATGCAGCGGGTAATGTTTTTTTAACAGGCGAAACTTTTTCAGCTGATTTTCCTCTTCAGAATAATAGTACCTATTATGACTCCCTGATGAGTGGTACTGATGCATTCATGTTAAAATTTGATACCGTTGGCAATTTAATTTGGTCAACATTTTATGGTGGTACCGCAGCATTTGGTGTTGAGTGGGGGCTCTCTCTTCGTTGTGATCATAACAGTAACGTTTTTGTAATGGGCTATACTAACTCAACTGATTTTCCCCTGCTGAATGCCGGAACTTATTTTGACAGCATAGTTGGGTTTGCTGAAAAGGATATGTTTATATCCAAATTTGATAATGCAGGTACATTGCTTTGGTCAACATTTTATGGAGGAGCCGGGAACGTAAATACTTCATGGGATTTTATTACCTATGATAATTTAGAAATTGATACCGCGGATAATGTTTATATAAGTTTCAATCGGGGCACAGATGCTACTCCAACACATAACCCGGGATGTAATTCCTTCTGTGATTCAACAGCGGGAACGATTGCTCTTGCGGAGTTTTCAAATGCCGGAATGTTATTATGGGGAACCTATATCGGAAACGGGTTTGGTGATTTCAGATGCCCGATCGCTATAGACAAACATAATGATTTATTTATTGGGGGAGAGTTTAATAATTATAGTTCCGCTGCAGGGTTACCACTTCTTGATCCCGGAGGAGGCGCGTATTACAGTACACTTTTAGGTCCTAATATAGCATCAAATCACCAGGCATTTCAATTAAAATTCATTCCTGATTCCTGTAACATTAACGTTCCGTCAATCTTTTTGGCTGCTGTTGATACGCTGCTTTGCGAAAAATTTTGTACCGATTATATTGATCAGTCAACTAATAACCCTGCTTCGTGGCAATGGTTTTTCCCCGGTGGTAATCCTTCTTCTTCCACTGATCAAAATCCAACCAACATTTGTTACAACTTACCCGGGACGTATGATGTGACGCTTATCACCACCGGTGCAAATGGAAATGATACGCTTACGCTGCATAATTACATCACCGTCTATCCTACTCCCCCCATTCCAACAATTACGCAAGCGGGTTATACACTTACATCGAGTTCCGCAAGTTCGTATCAATGGCAATTCAATGCGGTAGATATTTCGGGAGCCACCAATCAATCATACACCGTTTTACAAACGGGCTATTACACCGTTGTAGTGGGAGATACCAATGGTTGCAAGAATTCCTTTACACTATATGTTTTAATTAGCGGAATTAATGAAGCTGGAGGTGATGAAAATATTTATATCTTTCCTAACCCCGCCTCAGACGAATTGACTATTGACAAAAAACAATTGACAGCGGATGAAATAGAAATTAAAGATGTAGCAGGTCGCAATATTTACCTGCTGCCATTTAAAGCGAAGACGATTGTTGTTGATGTCAGAGGCTTGCCTTCAGGGATTTATTTTGTTATGATAAGAAGCAATGCAGGAGTGGTGTTGAAGCAGTTTGTGAAGCAGTGAAATTGACTATACAAATGGTCTTTGAAGTTTGATGTTGATGACGATTACTTAGAATGTTCCTTCCGCTACGGTAGATTGATCCATTGAAACAGCCGGTAGGTTTCGGCAACAGAAATAATGAAACACTTACCCGTTTCCATGCTGATTGTTATGAAAGCTATTTTAACTCTGCCCGCCGTTATCAGGAACTTGCGGAGGGTGTTGACTGGATAGAACCGGTGAGGAGGTATTTTTTTGAAGTGGTGATGAGGTTATAAAAGGTACAAGTCCTCTACACTTAACTCTCTACTTCAGATTTGCGCCATGAGGGGTTTTATTGGACACCAGTCTGGCTCTCGCATTATCCAGCTCTAGGACTGGCGCCAGTGGGAGAATTATATTTAGTAAAATTTGCCAATACCAAAATTTTGATTTGCAATTTTCGATAGCGGCGACAAATCTCCTACAAGAATTACTGGATTATAATTATCATCAACAGTCCATCCTTTCATTTTAGCCAATATCTGCAAAACAGGAAAACGACGCATGAAAAATCCGTTTGTACTTACTAAAAAACAACCTCAACTATGCATCCGCAAATAAAAATTTCCATCCAATTTAAACAGTTAAAAAATGATATCAAAAAACTTAGTAAGCGCGGTAATGATAATTGCCGGCTTAATCATCAGCAATGTAAAGACTAATGGACAAGGCTCTGAAATTAACCAGAAGTGGAACAATGACAATCTTTTTCCTGCCAAAGGAAAGTCATCAATATTAATAGCCACAGGAATACCTTTTGCCGGAGCGATAGAATATAGATACGGTTTCTCTAACAAGTTTTCTGCAGGTGTTTTTTATGGAAAAATTTTGGGACAGAAAGGTTCCGGTTATGGATTAAGATTAAGAGGAGTATTATATTCATCGGGAGATAATTTCCGGATTTATGGAGAATTACCTATCGTTTATTATCCGCCAACAAAACGTTTAGAATCCTGGTTTATCCTTTATCCAACCATTATGTTTGAGAAAAGATTTTCATCAGGTCTTCGCATTTCGGCAGGAGCCGGATTACCGGGTGCAGGTTGCATGGATGCAGTTTTTGGGGGACATGACGAACAGCATGAGATAACAGATGAAACAAAGAAGAGTGTCTTTACCAATGATGGCGGCGTAATGGGAGGCATCTGGTACACCTTAAATTCAGGTATTGCATTTCCGATTTCCAACAAAATTATGTTCACTGAACGCCTTGATGTGGTGGCAAATGGTATAAAGGTTGGCGATCTGATTGCTAAAAACTGGATATCTAAACCACCCATCATTGCTGTAATTGGTTTGTCCTTCGCACTGTAAATGAAAAGTTTGCACTTGTTGGTCTCCCACGCAACAACTTTTCACAAGAGTGCTCTTTCTGCCACAGTAGAATTGATCCATTGAAATAGCAGGTAGTTGTCCGCGACAGAAATAATGAAACACTTGCCCGTTTCCATGCTGATTGTTATGAAAGCTATTTTAACTCTGCCCGCCGTTATCAGGAACTTGCAGAGGGTGTTGAATGGATAGAACCGGTGAGGAGATATTTTTCAAAGGGGTGATGAGGTTATATAAGGTACAAGCCCCCTACCGTTAACTTGCTCGAGCGCGTGTGCAGCTGGGCTTTAGGCGTAGCGCACGCGTTCGCAACGCAAATTATCCGTGCTACAAACGCGCGCGAGTTTGGGTGCACAAAAAATTTAGACGTACTCGTTAACTGCTTCGGTGAATTCGTGTGAAATGTTTCTGCCGTTGTTGGTGCGTGCTCTTGTCTCGCCAATCAGCATCCGAAGCACGGGCAATTTTTTTTTCGAAATCCTTTCTGGATAGGAAGTTAGAAAAATTTAGCTGCTCCTCCAAAGGAGTCCTGCGGACAAAACACTCCCACAACCTTCCCATTACAAACCTTGATCACTCTGCTGCTCAACCGCGGTTCATTCCGCTGAGAAGAATCTTTATTGAAGGTATTCGCACCCTCGCCCTGTATTCTTCACCTATACCATGTATGCGAGCATGGAATCGGCGGGGATGCTAAAAATCCGGTTCAGCTACTTGACTGAATTGCCTTCTTTTTTATTTGTGCTATCTCCTAAAATGTGTGAATCATGTAACTTATTTCCAAAGTTGTGTAACATTTGTTCGTTTAAGTATGTTCAACTTTGCGTTTTGCCAGGAAGGAATATCATGCAAAAACTAAAAAAGTATGAACATAGCCATGATTATACCTATCTCGCCAATTTATTTTCAGAAGTAGTGGGCACTACTCTCGAACACTTCATTATCGCACTCAAAATTGAAAAAGCAAAAGAGTTACTCGTGTACGATGAATTCTCCCTTACTGAAATTTCATATAAATTTAACTATAGCAGTGTGTCGCATTTATCCAATCAATTTAAAAAAATTACGGGACTAACACCTTCTCATTTTAAACAACTGAAGGAAAAAAGGCAAAGCGCGGTTGGAGAAATTGTAAATTCTAAGGCCTAAATAGGAATGAATTAACTTTTAACAAGGCTTTATAAAACAAAACAAATATGACAAAAACAAAAAAAACGAATGAGGACGAGCTAATAATTGCCCGCAAAGAACTTATCTTTCAAAAAGAAGAGAAAGACAAGCTTGTAGCAGAGTTAATCATTGCCCGCAATGAACTTGCCTTTCAAAAAGAAGAAAAAATAAAACGGGCAGCAGAGTTAGGTATCGCTAACAAAGAACTTGTATTTCAGGACGAAGAGAAAGGAAAACGGGCGGCAGAGTTAGGCATTGCCAACAAAGAACTTGCCTTTCAAGACGAAGAGAAAGAAAAACGGGCAGCAGAGTTAGGCATTGCTAATATAGAACTTGCCTTTCAGGATGAAGAGAAAGGAAAACGGGCAGCAGAATTAGGCATTGCTAACATAGAACTTGCCTTTCAAGACGAAGAGAAAGAAAAACGGGCAGCAGAATTAATCATTGCTAACAAAGAACTTGTATTTCAAAACGAAGAGAAAGAAAAACGGGCAGCGGAATTAATCATTGCTAACAAAGAACTGGTCTTTCAAAACGAAGAGAAAGAAAAACGGGCAGCGGAATTAATCATTGCTAACAAAGAACTTGTATTTCAAAACGAAGAGAAAGAAAAACGGGCAGCGGAATTAATCATTGCTAACAAAGAACTCATCTTTCAAAACGAAGAGAAAGAAAAACGGGCAGCTGAGTTATTCATTGCTAACAAAGAACTTGTATTTCAAAACGCTGAGAAAGGAAAACGGGCAGATGAATTAATCATTGCCAACAAAGAACTTGCCTTCCAAAACGATGAGAAAGAAAAACGGGCAGCTGAGTTATTCATTGCTAACAAAGAACTTGTATTTCAAACCGGAGAGAAAGAAAAACGGGCAGCAGAGTTAGTCATTGCTGACATTGAACTTAACTTTCAAAACAAAGAGAAAGAAAAAAGGGAAATTGCAAATAAAGAACTTGAAGCATTCAGCTATTCTCTAAAATTAGCATCTCAATATTCTCTCAGTCTAATTGAAGCGAGCCGCGATCCATTATTTACAATAAGCCCTGAAGGAAAGATCACCGACATGAACAATGCGACATTAAAAATAACCGGCTTATCACGCGAGAAATTAATCGGCACCGATTTTTTTAATTATTTTACTGAACCTGATAAAGCACGGGAGGGCTATCAAGAAGTTTTTGCCAAGGGCTTTGTGGCGGATTATCCATTAACCATAATGGACGGTAAACTTACTGATGTACTATTCAATGGATCCGTTTATAAAGATGATAGAGGAAATGTCCTTGGTGCAGTTGTAGTGGCAAGAGTTATTACTGAACAAAAGAGAATTGAAAAGGAATTGACAGAGGCGAGAGTTTTTGCGGAGTTGGCAACAAGCAATGCTGAAGAAGCAAAAAGTAAAGCCGAAAGTGCCACGCAAATAGCAAATGATGCATTGAAAGCCAAACAGCAGTTTTTATCGAACATGAGTCATGAAATTCGCACACCTATGAATGCGATTGTCGGATTTACAAGAGTGGTGTTGAAAACAGATTTGTCGGCAAAACAAAAAGAATATTTAACCGCTATAAAAATGAGTGGTGATGCATTGATAGTTCTCATCAATGATATACTTGACCTGGCAAAGGTAGATGCGGGCAAAATGACATTTGAACAAACACCTTTCAAAATGACGCTGTCTATATCCGCTATGCTTCATTTGTTTGAGACAAAAATCCAGGAAAAGAATTTAGAGTTGGTTAAAAAATATGACAGTAAAATTCCGGAGGTGCTGGTTGGCGACCCGGTACGTTTACACCAGATTATTTTAAATCTTGTGAGTAACGCCGTAAAGTTCACAACAAAAGGAAAAATTACCGTGAGCGTTCGTTTGATACATGATGATGATGAGAAAGCAACCATTGAATTTGCTGTTACGGATACCGGAATTGGAATATCAGAAAGTAAAATAGGTAATATTTTTGAAAACTTTCAGCAGGCATCCAGCGCCACTGCACGATTGTACGGAGGAACGGGCCTGGGGCTTGCCATTGTGAAACAATTAGTAGAACTGCAAGGCGGAAGCATTAGTGTAAAAAGCAAAATTGATGAGGGCTCTACTTTTAGTTTCACATTAGGTTTTCTTAAAACAAAAGCTGAAGCTGAATTAGAAACAGGAACAGTGGAATTGGATACGGAAATTAAAAATATAAAAGTATTGGTGGTTGAAGACATGGCACTCAATCAACTGCTGATGAAAACACTCTTGGATGATTTCGGATTTGAACGCGATATTGCCGCGAACGGAAAAATAGCCATCGAAAAACTACAAACCAAATCTTACGATATTATTTTGATGGACTTGCAGATGCCCGAAATGAATGGGTTTGAAGCAACGGAATATATTCGCAACAAAATGAATTCTAAAATCCCGATCATCGCTTTAACTGCCGATGTAACCACGGTTGATTTAGCAAAATGCAAAGCAGTCGGCATGAATGATTACATCGCAAAGCCTGTTGACGAAAGATTATTGTACAGTAAAATAGTTGGGTTAGTTAAGAAACCCATATCTGTTAAAATTAATGGTGATAAGGAAAATGCAAATAGTCAAATTAAAAATTTAAAATGCATTGACCTCGCTTACATCATCAAGCTTACAAAATCTGATCCTGTTGTGATGATGGAAATGATTTCACTTTACCTGGAACAAACTCCAACACTTATCAGCACAATGAAACAAAGTTTGCTTGATAAAGATTGGAAATTATTATATGCTTCTGTGCATAAAATGATTCCATCATTTAGGATAATGGGTATTAGTGCAGATTTTGAAGACATGGCAAAAGAAGTTCAGGAATATGCAAGTACACAACTACAGGCAGATGGAATACATGATTTGGTTTTACACCTTGAAAACATTTGCACGCAGGCATGTAAAGAATTGAAAGAAGAGTTTAACATGATAAAGAACATGAAGAAATGAAAATTGAAAAAATTAAACTTTTCTTGGTAGATGATGATCCATTGTTTCTAAAATCATTGGAAATAGAATTTCTACAGCATGCTGATTTTACCATTGAAACATACCCAACAGGCGAACTTTGCATGGAGAATTTATCAAGCACACCAGATGTAATCATTTTAAATTACCATCTTGATGGCATAGATAAAAGCGCAATGAACGGAATAGATACATTGGATAAAATAAAATCTTTTAATCCGGATATTCCCGTTGTGATGCTCTCAGGCCAGGATAAAATTGATGTAGCGATAAACTGTATGCATCACCGCGCTTTTGATTATGTGGTGAAAAGCGAAACAGCCTTCGTGCGCTTACAAAAAATTATAACGACTATTTTCCATTACCAAAAAATGGAAAAGACTTTGGTCTGGTATATGAAGAAGGCATAATTTCTCTTTTACTCGTCGTGTCCTCTTCGAGGGACACTGCTGCAGAAGAACACTTGCCCGTTTCCATGCTGATTGTTATGAAAGCTATTTTAACTCTGCCCGCCGTTATCAGGAATTGTACATTTACGCTTAGCAAACGAATTCAATGCCATGCACTCCCCAACTCATCTCACTAACTTTTTATCCTGCAATTATCTGAGTATATTGGAGAGAGCAGCAGGAGAAAAGCTTATAACCAAACCTTTCTTCCATGATCCGCTGGTGAAGTTGCTCCAAAGGCAGGGTCAGTTGCATGAAAAGAATTACCTCCATACATTAAAACAAACCTATAAAAACATTGTTGAGCTCTCTCACGGAAATTTTGACGAGCGGGTACAACAAACTATAGCTGCCATGAAAGAGGGCAAGGACGTCATCTACCAGGGCGCCCTCACTGATGGTGAATGGAGAGGTTATTCGGATTTTCTTGTCAAAACAAATTCTCCATCGAAGCTTGGTAATTATTCTTATAACATCGTTGACACCAAACTGAGCGCAGAGGTAAAAAGTGAAGCTATCCTGCAATTGTGCATCTATGCGGAATTGGTTGCAAAAATTCAGGACAGACTTCCCGACGAAATAACCATTGTTGGCGGTACGAATGAAAAACATACGTTCAATCCTTCTGATTTCACAGCATATCTGCGTTACGTAAAGAAAAAATATCTCGAAAGTCTGACGAGGGATGTACGTGAAGCCGTGAACAATATGCCGGAACCTGTGGAGCATTGTCACACCTGCGACTGGCGATCGCTTTGTGAAGAAGTGTGGCATACTGCCGACCATCTAAAGCTGGTGGCAGGCACCAGCAAATTGCAGCGCAAAGAGTTGCAGGAGCAAGGCACAAATACACTTATAAAACTCGCTCAGCTTCCGGCTCAGCCGGAGTTACCACACAGCTCTCCGGAATCAACTGCGAAAATCTACAAGCAGGCGAAGATTCAATTGAAAGGAAGGGTCAGCAAAAAAACCGAGTACGAATTTATCCTCCCGGTGATTGCACAGCAGGGATTAGCGGGTATCCCTGTTCCAAGTGAAGGCGACATCTGGTTCGACATCGAAGGCGATACGTACATCGGTGAACTTGGGTTGGAATATCTGTTTGGGTGGGTGACGCTTGAAAACTCAACACCGCAATATCATTTTGAGTGGGCGAAGAACAATACTGAAGAGCGCCATGCTATAGAGAAGTTCATCCGCGTTGTACTCGAGCGCAGAAAAGAGTTTCCCGGAATGCATGTCTATCACTATGGCCATTATGAGGAGTCAGTGGTGAAGCGCCTGTCAACACGATATAATCTTTTAGTGGACGAAGTTGATGATTTGCTTCGCAATAAAGTATTCATCAACCTGCTGCGCGTCGTAAAAAACGGGTTGCGGTTATCGGTGGAAGGCTATGGGTTAAAAGAAATTGAAGGACATTTCGGGTTAGTGCGTAACACTGACTTGTGGCTTGCAGCCCGAGCCCGCAAGTCCATCACGCTGCTGCTTGACACCGGTTCGGTGTTGAATGACGAGATGATGAACACGGTGAGGGATTACAATATGGAAGATTGCCTCTCCACTTATCAGCTTCATCAGTGGCTCGAACAAAGAAGAGATGAATTAATAAAAACCGGTACTGATATACCACGATTCATTGCAACTCCGCTTGAAAGCAAAGAGAATATAGAGTTAGAGGAACTTGCCATACTCAGCGAGAAACTATACAAACTCCTGCCCGAAGATTTGCAGGATTTAACTCCGAAGCAAAAGGCGATAAAATCATTAGCTGACTTAATGCTGTGGTATCGCAGAGAAGACAAATCACATTGGTGGGAACATTTTCGGATGAAGGATTTGACGGCCGATGAGTTGATGGAAGAGCGAAAAGGGTTAGGTGGACCGTTTGAATATTTGGGAGTAATCGGGGAAGTGAAAAAATCAAAAGTGCACCGGTGGAAATTTTTGCCGCAACCTTTTGATGGCGCTGATGATGATTTATACCCCTGTGGAGAAGAAGGCAAATTTAATGCTCACAACTTCGACCCTATAAATGGCTGGCTCGATGTAAAGATGGGTGCGAAGCTCGAAGCTACTCTTCTTCCAAAAATCAATAATGCACAGGGATTGTTTGCCTCCTCGCATATAAAAGCAAATAAGAAAATTGCGCGAATTAAAGAATTGGCGGAATGGGTGCTTGCAAATGAAATAGATGGTGAGGGTGAGTTTCCTGCCGCACGAAATCTGTTGCTGAAAAAACAATTACTGAAAAGCAGCAACGGGTCGCTCCGCCATAAAGGTGAATCTGTTTTAGATAGCGCTATTCGTCTCGTAAAGGAACTCACACACGGACACATACTGCCCGTGCAGGGGCCGCCCGGCACCGGCAAGACGTATACTGCCGCCCACATGGTTTGCGAATTAGTGAGGTCGGGAAAGAAAGCAGGCATCACTGCGCAGAGCCATGCGGTGATTGAAAACCTCATGAACCAGGTCCATAGGGTAAATGAGGAAAAGTATCACCTTAAAATGGATATGATAAAACAAAACAGATCCGGTGAGGACGGGAATGATCTACCGCCGGGGATGAGAGGAATGGCTTCTGAAGATATTGCTTTTGAAAAGTCATTCGATTTGATTGGCGGCACATCGTTCATGTGGGCACGTGAAGAGATGAGAAACAAAGTGGACGTTCTCTTCATTGATGAAGCAGGGCAGTTTGCATTGGCTGATGCTGTTGCTGCATCACACAGTGCCGCGTCGCTCGTCTTGCTTGGCGATCCGCAGCAGTTGGAGAATGTTACGCAGGGTGTTCACCCCCCGGAGATTGAAGTGTCGGTGTTGGGATATTGGCTCGGCGAGCACAAGGTGATTCCCGGTGACCGTGGATTGTTCCTTGAAAACACCTATCGCATGGCTGATGCCGTGAATAAGTTTATCTCGGAAACATTTTATGAAGGCAAGCTGCATACGATTCCGGAGTTGAAGCATCAGCGAATCATTAGCAAGACAGCGTTGAATGGCTCAGGCATCCGTTTCATTCCTTGTATGCATACAGGCAACCAAAACCGCAGCGCAGAAGAAGTGGAGTTAATCAGGAGTTTGATTGATGCTCTTCTGCAAGATGGAGCATGGATCAATAAACGCAATCAGAAACAGCAGTTAACCGCGAGCGATATCCTCATCGTTGCGCCTTACAATGCCCAGGTGAACGACCTCAAAGTTGCACTGCCGGGGCTCAGCATCGGCACCGTTGACAAATTCCAGGGACGCGAAGCGCCCATCGTCATTTATTCGATGACCACTAGTTCGCCTGAGGATGCTCCGCGCGGCATGGAATTCCTATATAGCCTCAACCGCCTCAACGTTGCAGTGAGCCGCGCCCAATGCCTTGCAGTGATAGTTGCTTCCCCCGCTTTGTTTGAGATATCTTGCAGAACACCTCAACAAATGAGGCTGGCAAATGCGTTTTGCAGGTTTTTGGAAATGGCGGGATGAGCAATCAAACTTAGTACCTCCGGCCGTGGTCTCATTGCGAGAGTTAGCAGTTGATGGCTACAGAAATAATGAAACACTTGCCCGTTTCCATGCTGATTGTTATGAAAGCTATTTTAACTCTGCCCGCGGTTATCAGGAACTTGCAGAGGGTGTTGATTGGATAGAACAGGTCAAGGGTATTTCTCAAAGTGGTGGTAATGTTATAAATTGATTTAATGTGGCGGCTTAAAATTATTTGGTTAACAGAGTACACGCGGCACGCGCGCGCCAAGAGGGATGAAATTTGGTTGCTCTCCTAATGAGCAAACAAGAGTTGATCTTTATTCAGTCATTAATGAATTCATCCAGTCTACCACTCAAATCAGTCAATTTAATATTCGCCTTTTCACTAGAAGTTAAGTGTTTCATTAGCTCAAGATAATAATTTGACCTTTGACTAGTCCACTTTTCTCTAATGTCTTTGCCAGCACTTGCAATTGAAGCTATAATTGTTAATATGACTCCTTTACCAATTGAAGCAGCAAATGAAAAAATATCATCCTTACCTGCAAACAATGATTCTATTATACTAGATGCACCAACTGGAACGCCTACATATAGAAGTGAAGGCGTAAGTTCTTTAATAGTGGATTGTAGAATTTCAATTCTATTTTTATTGACATCCGACATCTCGGATTTAAACTTTGCTATTTCCTTAATTGCAAATTCCTTGTCCTCAATTTTCGTAAGACGTTCATTGAATTGGCTTACGCTTACTCGGAATTGTTTCTTGGAGTGAACTAATTGTTCGTTAAGTCTTATGATTTGAGATATATTAATCGAACGAATATCGGCTGGCAAAAGATTTTCAATAATTATTGTACTATAAAAATCTGAGGCTTCATCATTCGTAATCCAGTCATCAAAATTGCCATCCATATCGAAATAAGACATTGCAGCAAACATATCTGGACTATCAGTCAGTTTAGCAATATTTCTTCGCCGACTTACAGTATCGGACAGGAAGAACATATATCCATTGGCAATTTTCTCTGGTAATCTATAAAATCCTTCCCTATCAATTGATTTTGAAAACTGTGTAAAAAAAGGCTTGAGTCTAGTATCAATTTTACTAGAATGAAGTCTTACTTGAAAAGTACTGGAATTAAATCCATCGGGAATCCATTGTATTGATTCGCAAAAATTTTCGAATTCTTCTGCGGTTTTTTTTAAATCTTCTACACTAAGTTCTATATCATCAATAAGGCCTGCATCTTTTGCAAGATTTATTTCGAGTGTATCTTCAGGTTTATAACCTTCTGGCACAATTCTGTAAATTTTATCCCAGAAGAGGAGAGCAGATTTTACCCAAGTTTCGCTTTGGAATTCGATTGTTGGATAGTATAGAATTGATTCTTGTTCAAAATTATTCATTCAATTTTTGTTTTCTCTTCAGTGTTTTTGCCACTATATATTCAAGCAACTTTCTGCTCGTAAAGATGGTGTTGAAACTCAATAAAAGTATCTCGGATCCTTGCAATATCTCCCAGCTCTTTCTTAGCATCATCAATCGCCCGATACTTCAACTCAAGCAACGGTTTCAATTTTGCTTCGTCCAATTCCTCAACTCCCGAGTTTACATATTGCTTTAAAACAAAATTCAAAAATGCCTGTTGCTTTGGATCATAGTTGTTGAACTGAATCTTTGCTCTCTCTGCTCTAGCAGTTCGTTCAATCGGTGTCGAATGAAACGCCACATAAGCGAGCACATCATACAAATCACTTTTCTCTGCGTGAATCATGTTTTGTAAATCGTGTAACTGACTTTTTGTAAATCCCTTTTCATTTAGTTCTTCTAAGAGTTTTTTTCGAGTATCGGGTCTGCTCCAAAGTTTAGTAAGCTCTTCTTCACTCTTAAAGAAATCGGGAAATGAACCAAACAAAGTTTGCAAAAATTCTGCGGCTGAAATTGGTCTACCATCAGGACTCCAAAAGGATGTTTTCACCATGTGTTGCAACTCACGAACTTTTCCATCAGCTAATGTTATTTTAATCATTCTTCGTGGTGGTTCAGGCTCGTCAATAATTGGTGGCTCTCCTATCGGTGGATATGGCGTGGGTTCTCGCTTTCTTGGAGGTTCGGGATCTAGCGGAGGTCCATCCCATTCAGCGTCCTGAAATTTGAGATGTGCATCTACAAAATCGTAAATGGTGAAATAATCTTTACCATCATACAATCGAGTTCCTCTTCCTATGATTTGTTTAAACTCAATCATTGAATTGATGGGTCGCAGCAAAACAATATTTCTCACCTCCGGTGCATCAACTCCCGTACTTAACTTTTGTGAAGTGGTGAGTATCGTGGGAATATGTTTTTCGTTATCCTGGAAATCTCTCAAATGTTGTTCACCCAATTTGCCATCGTCAGCCGTAACCCGATGGCAGTAATTTGGATTTTTGCTTTCTGCAATTTGATTGATCAAATTTCTAATGGCTAGTGCGTGCAACTGTGTTGCACAAAACACAAGAGTTTTTTGTGACTGGTCAATGTATTGCATAAATGTCTGCACCCGATATTTCTCGACATCCATCAATTCAATAACCCTGTTTTGCTCAGCAATGCCATAAACTTTTCCCACTTCCGGCTCTCCTTCAATAATCACATCATCCGTAGTATAAACATATTGATCTCCGGTCGTAGAAATTTCCTTCACCTTAAAGGGCGTTAAGAAACCATCGTTGATTCCTTCTCTCAGCGAATAGATATAAACTGGCTCACCGAAATAAATGTAGGTGTCAACATTGATGGTACGTTTTGGTGTTGCCGTTAATCCCAACTGGACTGCCGGACTGAAATATTCCATTATGGCTCGCCACGTGCTTTCATCATTTGCTCCACCGCGATGGCACTCATCAATGATGATGAAGTCAAAAAAATCTTTCGGGTACTCACCAAAGTATGGAGTTTCATTTGGTCCGCTCATGAAGGTTTGGAAGATGGTGAAGAACACGCTTCCGTTTTTCGGCACCTTGCCTTTCTTCTTTATGTCAGCGGGATTGATACGCACCAAAGCATCTTCTTCAAAGGCACTGAAAGCATTGAATGCCTGATCAGCTAAAATGTTTCTGTCGGCTAAAAATAAAATGCGCGGAGTTCGCTGTCCGTCTTTGTTCATGTTCCACCGCGCATGAAAAAGTTTCCAAGCGATCTGAAATGCAATGGCTGTTTTGCCTGTGCCGGTTGCAAGCGTTAAGAGAATTCGGTTTTTATCTTCTGCTACTGCTTCCAGCACTTTTGCTACTGCATTCTCCTGATAATATCTTGGCTGCCACGTGCCGCCTTTGTCTTCAAATGGAATGGATAAAAGTCTATCTCTCCAAACGGCAGCTTGCGGCTGCAATTTGTTTTGCTCACCGAAAGTCATCTCCCACAATTCATCAGGCGAAGGGTAAGAAGTTACATCCGCTTCTTTTCCTTCACTCATATCCATTCCGTAAATCATCAAGCCATTGGTGGAATAGCTAAAGCGAATCAATAATCTGCCTGCATAATCTTTTGCCTGCGCAACGCCTTCAGTATAGTGGCAATCTCTTTTCTTGGCTTCAACAACTGCTAAGTTGCGGTTGCGGTATTGCAAGACATAATCGGCTTTGTCAGGCTTGCTGCGCTGAGCGTGACCAATTAATCGACCTTTGGAAATAGGAAATTCCTCACGAATTCTACTTCCTTCAATAATACTCCAACCGGCAGCTTTTAACGCAGGGACAATATATTCGGTCCTTGTCTCTGCCTCGTTCATACGGGTATTTCGGTTTGTGTTTTTGTCAGTTCGCTGTTAAACACATTTTGAAAAATTGACTTTTTTAATTCTTCCAGTCCGTCTAACTTTTTTTGTTGTTTGTAAATAACCTGATTTGTCATTTCAATTAAGCTGTCAAGTTTTTCAATAATTTCTTTTTGCTCATTTAAAGAAGGAATAAATAAAGGTGTATTGAGAATATCTTCTTTTCGCAAGTTAGTTTGATTCTCGCCATTGTTAAAATCCAGTAAGTAATTGTGTCTGTTTAATTGGTAATACAAAAATTTTTTTTCAAATCTTGTTGAGCGTATTGCGCAAATTCGTTGGTTAAGAGTATATTTATCATCTTCATCAATTAAATAACATTTGGCAAGTGCCTTCCCATTTGGAACATCACTCATAACCATAACAACATCACCAATGAAAAGTGGAAACAATTGTTCCGCTGTTCTTTTATAAACGGCACCTTCGGTTGAAATAAATTTTGAATTGACAACAATGTAATCTCCAGCCTTATCAATTACTTTTTCGTGTGCTTTCCCGTTAAAAAAATCACAACATTTTCCTAATGTGCTCTTTTCCCATTTTTCGGAATCCTCAAATAGCAAAGCATTAATTTGATTTTGAAATAATTTGCTATTCAATATTTCTACTGATTCATTATTAATCTTTTCTAATCCTGTCAAAATTTCTTGTGGGCTTCCTATTATTGCTTTCTCTTCGGCGTTAGGATTCCTTAAAGTCAAATCATAATTAACCGTATTGATTTCAGAAATATTTATGTTCCAAGATTTATCTCCCAATGAAAATGTTTTTTGAAGCTTTGAAAACTCAACCATGTCATTATCATTGATGGGACTTGTTTTTCCTAAACTTCGCCCAACATCAAGTTGATAGCACCAAATGGTTTTTGTCGGCTCTCCTTTTGTGAAAAAAAGAACCACTGTTTTTTGCCCAACACCTGTAAATGTACCAACTGGCATATCAAGGATTGTATGCAAGTCGCAACTTTCTAAAAGGTATTTTCTCAATGAAACGGAAGCATTGTCAGAATTACTGAGAAAAGTATTTTTAATTACTATACCAGCTCTGCCACTTGCCTTCAAATTTTTGATGAAGTGTTGTAAAAAAAGAAAAGCCGTTTCTCCTGATTTAATATCGAAGTTCTGCTGCACTTCTTTCCTCTCGTTTCCGCCAAAGGGTGGATTGGCCAGCACTACATTGTAGCGGTCTTTCTCCTGTATGTCGCGTATGTTTTCGCTGAGTGTGTTGGTGTGTATGATGTTTGGCGCTTCAATGCCGTGCAGGATCATGTTCATTACACCAATGATGTAGGCGAGGTTCTTTTTCTCCTTGCCGTAAAAAGTTTTTTCCTGCAGCGTTTTTAAATCATTGGTGCTTAGTTTTTCCCTATCGCTGGTTAAGTATTCAAACGTTTCGCATAAGAAGCCGCAACTGCCGCAGGCGCCATCGTAAATGCGCTCACCGATCTTCGGTTGCACCACTTCAATGATTGCGCGAATCAGTGGTCGCGGTGTATAATACTGTCCGCCGTTACGCCCGGCATTGCCCATGTTTTTGATCTTGCTTTCATACAAGTGACTCAGTTCATGCTTGTCCTTCGTGTTGCGGAATGGAAGCTCATCAGCGTATTCCAAAATCTCGCGCAGGTTGTAACCGCTTTTAATTTTGTTTTTCAGCTCACTGAAGATTTCCCCGATTTTATATTCAATCGTCTGGGGACTGTCAACATTTTTGTGCTTGAATCCAGCCAAGTAGGGGAACAACTTCATGTCAACAAATTGAACCAGATCAGGGCCTGTCATTGCTTTTTGATGATCCGGTTTTCCATCAGCAGTTTTCGGCATTGCCCACGCTGCCCAGCGATATTCTTTATCAATGATGGGGTTGTAAGGCTTTCCCTGCAATGCAGCTTCATCTGCTTTGTCACGCTCCAGATCATCAAGATAGCGGAGAAATAAAATCCATGACGTTTGCTCTATGTAATCCAGTTCGCTGTCGGCTCCTGAATCTTTGTAGAGGATGTCATCGATGTTTTTGAAGGTTTGTTCGAACATTTTTGGATATGTATTGATCAGCGTAAGTTTCCCGTAACAAAATTACCTTGCTATTTCGCAAATCCAAATACATCACAGGGAATTGCTTAAATGAACAGCCATTCAAAAATAGAGTATTATCTCAATTCATGCTTCAACGCCAATCAATATACAGTGCGAGATTATTAACTTCGGCCATTTATGCCAAATACAAAAAAGATTGAGGGGGGAATAAATTGAAGGTCGTACGAATACATTTGGGTCTCCGATATAGTTTTGTGCTTTTGATTTTTATAGCAAAACCAAGTTCTTTTTCTCCGAAGTACTGAAAGAAAAAATCCTCTGAAATTCCTGCGTATTTTTTTGTCTTCTGCCAAAGCGTTTTGAGATCATAGGTTATGATTCGATCAATTTCAAATTCTCCGATTATCATTTGAACTGGGGATGAACAATAAACAATTACTTTTTTTATTTCAGTATTTTTAAAAATAGCTCTGCGAAACTCATATCTTTTTGTTCCTTCAAAAATCTTGTCGGCAAATTCAGGTTTAATAGATAAGACTACTTTCATATTCTGGCCAAAGTTATAAGCTGAACTAAAGAATCTCTATTAATTTTCGTAATTGTTTTCACCGCATCCATGTTAGGAAGTATTCCTGTGTCCAACATTTGCTTCAATGTCTTCCTCTTTACAAAGGAGAATGCGTAAAGAAAATTGATAACAAACGGCCGATTCATCGGAAATCTTTCCCAATACTCTTTTAATTCAGCTTCGGTTAAAACTGTCCTCTTATGACAAATCTGAATTAATTCATCAAGGCTTTTGATGTTGTTAACCACATTTTCCACTATACCGATTGTAGTTGCAACTCCCTTGTAAATTCCTCCACTCCGATAAAAGACAATAATATCGCTCGATTTTAGATTCCGAGTGAGCGAATGGGAAACATAGACTTTACTGATTGCATTTCTATGTGGAGTGTTTTCTACAAAGTCATCCGCAGATTCAGTTCTTAAAATGGAATCGGGAAAAAGCTCCGTGTGATACATAGGTCTAATGGGAATTATGTAGACATCACTCGTCTTTGAAAGCCATGGAAAAGTTAATTTCGGATTTTGATCATTAGAATTTTTTGAAAAGTCTCGAACGTAAACTTTCTCGATTCCTGATGATGTTGTTTTCTCTCCATGATAACTAAAGCCGAATTTTTCAAGTAGGAAAGTGAGATTTAAAAGTTCAGGTCGCCTATCAAAAATTGTAACATAGATTTCGTCAACCTTGTATTGTCGCGCATTGTCAAATACTATTTTTAAAAATCGTTCTCCAATCCTTAGACCGTTGCTTACAACTTTGAATGTGCCGATTTTCAATCTTCTCTTTCTGCTGAGAGGAGGCTTGATGTCGGAGTAGTTCTCGTTTTCTTCTTCTAATTTCAGAAACAGAAATGCTTTTAAAACTATCCCTTCATAACATACATATGCTTTATCATTATTACCTGCTTTTCCGTTATACCACTTGTCAAAGTCAATATAATCGCTTCTAAAACTGTCAAAAAACTCATCCTCCAGATTTATGTTGCCGAAATAGTCTCTTTTAACTGCAAGAACTTTATAATTGACAAAATCGGGGTTTTCAGCAGTTACTTTTTCCAGAAAGCTGTCTATACGGAAAACTTTGTCGCTGATACCAAGCATTGCTGCTTTGGTGTGAATCTTTTTGTCCTCGGAAATGAGAATGTCAACCCTGTCACAAAAAACCTCATTCAAGATCTTAGTGTCATTAAAGTCATTGGGAATTATATCAATTGTTAAACTTACTTGCTTCACTTTATCATTCAACGGCGCAACGGTTTGTAGCACTTGATAGTTTGTGAGTTTAATCTGCATGGTCCTAACTGTATCAGGACTGACATGTCGATTAAGCTCATCCGCAGTTACTGGATGAACGCACTTTGTGTAATGAAGTTTGTCAAGCCAATTAAATAGGATACCAATGTCCTGATTAATTATTCGACCTGCTTCTCGATGAATTATTATATTAGTATCCAGTAATACCCTCATTTTATTAGTTGAAGTTAAGCTCCTCAAATCTCTCACTGGAGCCGTGTCTCATTTTTCATGGACACGGCGGATGAGCCCAGCCTTGTCCTCTCCGTAAGACCCCCACTGGCGCATTTTAGCACAGGTTTAAAGCCCAGCAAAACTTGTGACTCTCATTCCTGCACAAGCCTGGCTTTCGCAGAGTAGCCACACTAAGAATGTGCTAGTGGGGAATTCTATTTTTTCTCTCTTCCCTGTTTAGCAATTTTTTCAAAATATTTTTGCCTCCTCCTTCCGAAAATTGCCGTCTTGTCTTTTAATTCCTGAATCGCTTTATCTTTTAACTTGATATCTGACTGCATCTCTTTAAACTTTTCCATTACTGCCTCAATACTCGGGGTGAATTTATATCCTTTAGATTTCACATGGTTTACAAATTTTGCAAAGTCATTCAATTCAACTTCTTCTTCTTGATGGAGGTCATGTTCAACCTCCTTCATTTCGTATCTATTTCTGTTAGTGATGAATTCATGAATTGTGTCTTTCAAATCGTATCTAAGACGAACTGGATTTTTATCCTTTCTGCCCTTGTCGGTGTTCCCCACATATTTGTGCGAGCGCCGTTGTTGGTGTTTGTTCACCAACAACTGAAGCACGGGTTGTCTGTTCCACGCATCCGGGCATTCGTATTTTAGTTTTAACAATGATCCATATAATGAGTTATAAATCCCCAATCATCCTTGTTCAACAAATAAAACCGGGCACTGGAGAAAAAGTATTCTTCAGCAACCGGGCTAAGTTCCATCTTTCCTGCATGGCATTGTTATGAATATAGTTTAGCTTTTGCTCCATCACTGCGCGGGAATAGACCGGAACAGCTAATGGGTTGCGCTCCCAAATCTGAAACTTACGGTCACGTTGTGTTGACTTAAAGTTTAGCAGCGCCGGATCGTTTCTATTTAGCATATCCAGTTTCATCTGCTGGGCGGTAAACTTCATAAAACTATTTTTCACTTCACTCAACTCATGCCCATCGCGAATGCTCCAGAGCGCATGAATGTGATTGGGCATCACAGTAAAGCCATAAACATAAATTCGTTTATCTTCCACTAAAAACTTCATGCTTCCGGTAATAAAATATTTGTATTGATCATTCTTCAACAGGTGATTCCAATTCAGAATTGTTGCCGTGTAAAAATACGCCGGATGTTCAACACCTATGATCACGTTGCTGATAGTTGATTCGAAGATACCGATTCATTTTACGATTTTTGCATTGACGAAACAAAACAACTTTGACGAATGGCAATCTCTTACATCTACGCTTCAGTTGTTGGTGGACAAACACCAACAACGGCACTCGCACAATCGAGACATCGAAGGAACACCGACAAGGGCAGAAAATTTTCTCGCAGAGCACTTTTATGAAAAAGAAAAATTACATCAACAGTCTTGCACTAACTTTATTGTTTTTGACTTCATACTTCGACGTCAGTTCTCAATCATACAATTACAAGCACTATACAGTTTCTGACGGGCTCTTGAGCTCCACTGTTTACTGTACAATGCAGGATTCAAAAGGGTTTATCTGGTTTGGCACAGACGCAGGTGCAAATAGATTTAACGGAAACTATTTCGAACAATTTACGGTAGATGATGGGCTCTCCGATAATGAGGTGTTGAGAATTCATGAGGACTCTAAGGGACGGATATGGTTTCTCACCTACAACGGCAAGTTATCTTATTATTATAAAGAAAAATTTTTCAACACAGAAAATGACAGCATACTGAAGCAGGCATCTGTTTCGTCCACTTTTGTTTCTTTTTATGAAGACTCTAAAGGAAACATTTGGCTTGGAACGGCAGAAAGAGGAATTGTGGTGATCAGAAAAGATAAAGTAGGAAGACTGGAAGAACCGGACAATAAATTATCTGATAATTATAATACACCTTACGAAGATTGCCGAAACAGGATTTGGCTGTTTGGTGACCAGCGCTATATTGTCACTGAAAGAGGCCTGATGGCTTCCTCTCTTCCTTACGCACCTGAAAAATTCCGTAGCCAGATTGTTGCAAAAGGTGAAATGATTTTCCTATCATCGCAGGGAGTTGTTTGGATGAAAGATACTGTGCAGCAGTTACTACTGCCATATAACAATACGCTGAATGAAGTAACGGTGAACTTTGTGAATAAGACTCCTTCCGGGCAAATATGGATCAGCACCAAGGGCGAGGGAACATTCAAGTTGTTTCAATCTAAGGATTCCACCTATACAAGAAATTTTCTTCCTGGAAAAATTATCAATTATGTTGCCGAGGATAATGAACGTAATTTGTGGTTCACTACAACAGGCGAGGGCGTTTACCTTCTCACGGAAAGCAACTCTGATTTTACTTCATACACCTCCGAGGACGGATTGTTGAATAATCAGCTCTTTTCACTTGCACAAGATCATAACGGAAACATTTGGATGGGTTGCAACAATGGAGTTGTTGCTCTTTTAAAGGGCAGCAAGATTAATAACTTCAAACTGTCTTCTGCTGAGCAAGATAAACTGAATCGCATTCTTGGCTTGTCCTTCGATAACCAGAACAGGTTGTGGTGTATTGGTGACCGGGAGGTATCCAGAATAAATACAGATCTGGAAACAAGCATGGGAATAGTTCCTGTCTCTATTCATGGACTTCAACGTGTGCAGACACCTTGCAAAGATATTTGCGTGAATAAGTCAGGAACAGTGTTCGTTGCTAATATCTGGGGTTTATTAAAAGAAGATAAATTGATTCATTCCTCTGTTCCCGCTCTTCGAAGCATGGATTCGATTCCCAGCATCAGAACTTATTCCTTATTCTTTGATCACTCCGATAATTTATGGATCTCAAATATTGAAGGGCTGCATTTAATCCGTGGAAGATCATATATTTCATACGGAAAAGATAATTCCCTATTAAGCAAAAGAATGGTGGATATTAAAGAAACCATTGATTCAACTATTATTCTATCTACTGACGGTTATGGTATTATATTCTTCAAGGATGGAAAAATAATACGACATTTTACTGAGGCAGATGGTCTTTCTTCAAATGTATGCCGCAAGGTTTTTGTTCACGGGAAGCAGGTATGGATAAGTACGAATAAAGGCCTCACCAGAATTCATTACTACCATGGCGATATAGGTGAACCCATGGTTTTTAATTCTTCCCACGGTCTTTCATCAAATGATGTCCGGGATGTCCTCGACGATGGCAAGAAAGTATATGTGGCAACCGGAGAAGGACTGTGCATCATGAGTGATTTAAATAAAGCCCCGGAGCCGGTAAATCCACCCCTAGTGTATTTCACATCTGTTAAACATAATCAGACGCCTATAAAATATGATAGTTCTGTTGGGCTCAGTTACCATGAAAATCAACTATCGGTTTCTTTTATTGCAATCACATACCAGATTCCTGACCAGGTGGAATATGAGTATACAATTAACAACGGCACCTGGAACGAAACACACAACAACTCTATTGAACTAAGCAATCTTTCACCGGGATCTTATACTTTTTTTCTACGGGCAAAAAAAATAAATAGTCCATGGAGTGACCCGATTAAGTTCAGTTTCAGTATTCTTCCTCTATACTATCAAACGTGGTGGTTCAAGGCATTAGTTACAAATGCATTGATCGTTCTTACTTTTTTTCTTATAAGGTATTTCTTCAGACAGCAAGACCGCAAACTTATCCGGCAGCTTGAGCGACAAACTGCAATCAATAATGAACGCGGTCGTATTGCATCTGACATTCACGATGATCTTGGTTCAGAACTGACCAGCATTGCTCTTCAGAGTCAAATATTGAAGAAAGAGATGAAACATTCAGGTGAAGTGTCAAGGTACCTCGATAGTATTAATGCCTCGTCACAGGAAGTAATAGATAAGATGGGAGAAATCATCTGGGCGCTGAATACATCGAATGATACACTTCAGAATCTGATCGGTTATATACGGGAGTATACAAATAAATACCTCGATCAAAATGATATACTCACTACTATTTCTCAAACTAAGACTTTTGAAAATAAAACAGTAAGCGCCGTTTACCGGCGAAATATTTTTCTTGTGGTTAAAGAAGCATTGCACAACGTGGTGAAACATTCACATGCCAATCATGTTTGCATGTCTATGGACATTCAGAAAAATCATTTTGTAATCACAATCACAGATAACGGTACAGGGCTGTCCCATGAGAAACATAACGACAACGGACAGGGCATGAAGAATATGAGTAACCGGCTCGAAGAAATAAAAGGCAGCATTCATTTCTCAAGTCCCGGAGAGGGTACTATGATTGCTATCGACATACCGCTCTGATCCGATAATTAATGCTTTTGCCTGATGCAGGGCGTTCATCTCCGGTATACTTTTACGCTTGGAAATAAACAAGATGAGTATTCGTGTAGAAATAGTTGAAGATCACGAAAACATTCAGAGCGGGTTGGCATATATGATCTCTTCGTCGGAGGGATTTGATTGCACGGGTGTATTCTCGAATGCTGAGGATGCATTGGAATCTATAAAAATACACCCGCCTGATGTGGTACTGATGGACATCAACCTCCCGGGTATGAGTGGTATTGAGTGCACCCGACGAATTAAAAGTTTGAATCCTAAAGTGCTGGTGATGATGTGTACAGTATATGAAGACGATGAGAAAATATTTAATGCGCTATCTGCCGGTGCCAATGGATATGTTTTGAAAAAGTCTTCTGCTTCAGAATTAATAGGAGCAATAAATGACTTGTGCAACGGTGGTGCACCAATGAGCAGCCAGATTGCACGCAAGGTGGTGTCATTCTTCCAGCACCCCGATAAATCTTCACCTGAAACAGAATTGCTAACAGCCCGTGAAAACGAAATCCTCGATATGCTCACAGCAGGATACCGTAACAAAGAAATTGCAGAGAAGCTTTTTGTAAGTGTTCACACCGTGCGCTCACATATATATCACATCTACGAAAAACTTCACGTGCACTCCAAGATAGAAGCAATAAATAAAAGAAACGGCAGGAAATAAGTTTTGTCACACGAGCTGCATTTTCCCTCCATCATTCATTTGTATTACTGATTCGAAACTTCTAAGCAAAATGCATTAGAGGAATTGATGCATTTGGTGGATTGATCTGGCTTTATACTAATTACAGTTTTACCCCTCACCTCTTTATTGATCACTCTAATCTCAACTCCATGCAAACCACTACAAAATCCCTTAACCTAAGTAGCTTACTCAACATCCTGTGTTTGTCAATTATATTCTCAGGCATCCGCGTTTTTGTTTATGCCCAAGCGCCCGGAGTAACCAGCATCTCGCCGTCGCAGGGTGCTTTGAATATTGATCCGGCCTCGCAAATAGTGGTGACATTTGATAATGCTATAGACCCTCAAACAGTTGATGCCGGTTCTTTTATTGTGAGCGGTGAAGTAAGCGGACCTCATAACGGCAGCCTCTCTGTTGTGAACAGTAATATGGAAATTGATTTCTCACCAACCGTTCAGTTCTTAAATGGTGAAGTAGTGCATGTAGATGTTTCTTCGAATATTACTGATGGCAGTCAAAGCATTCAGCCATTTGTTTCTCAGTTTACGGTGAAGACAAATCCATCTGATGGTGCATTTGCGCCGGGCGTAACTTATGAAGTGCAGTCCGGGTCAATTCCGCTTGGTGTATTTGTATATGATCTGGATGGTGATGGTGATGCAGACATTGTTGCTGCGAACAGCAACTACGGCGGAGCTACAGGAACCACAGTTTCAGTGTTCCTGAATAATGGCGATGCCACTTTTGAAGCAGCAGTAAATTACGATGCCGGTTTCTCTCCCGGCTGTGAGAGTCCTCTTCCGATTTATGTTCATGACCTCGATGGTGACGGAGACGGAGATATTGCTGTTGCTACCGATTGCCCTTCCCTCACAATACTAATGAATAATGGTGACGGAACTTTTGGAAGTCCTGCTATCTACAGTGTTCAAGGCCGCCCTGACAAATTAAAAGTCTCTGACCTTGATGGAGATGGGGATGCGGATGTAATTATTTCCGGAGGCGGACTTGCCGGGGCCGGCCTTCCCTATTTTAGTGTGTTGCTGAATGCAGGTGATGGAACTTTTGGAACCCCGGTTCAATATTTTTCAGGATCTCATCAGCAAGGGATTGCCATTTATGATGTTGACCAGGATGGGGATCAGGATGCCGTTACGTGCAACAGGTTGGGAGGAATGACGGTATCATTTAATAATGGTAGTGGAGTTTTCAACTCACCAACTGATTATTCAGCAGGGCTTCTGCCATGTGACGTGTATGTGAGCGATATTGACGGAGACGGAGATGGTGATGTTGCTATTGCGAATCAAACGCAAGGACCGGCTGGCTGTTCACAGTCATGTGTTTGGGTGATTACGGTTTACAAAAACAATGGTGACGGCACTTTCGTCAATCGTACCGATTACCCGGTAAATGGCGCACCTACTGAGAATTTCATTTCTGATGTTGACGGTGATGGAGACGGAGACATCATTACTGCTAATCATTTCGGTGGTACTGGTAACACCGTTTCCATATTGTACAATAATGGTAGCGGGGTTTTCATCAACAGAAGAGACTTTCCTGTGAATGCTGCCCCGGCAGCTTGTTATGCTGCTGACCTTGACAACGACGGAGATGCTGATATTGTAACTGCGGACTGGACCAGCGGGAAAATCTCAGTGCTACTGAACAAGAAGATTGGGATCATGGGTTTTGTATTCGCAGATCAGGATGAAGATTGCTCTGTCTCATCAGGTGATTTCGGAGTCTTCAACCACTTGGTTCGAATTACAAAGACTTCAACCAATGAGATCTATTACGCAGTGTCTGATTTAAACGGGGAATATGCTGCTGTGGTACCTGGGGGAAACTACACGATAAGCCTGGTGCATAATGACCTAACACAGGAAACATGCAATTCCGGGCAAGGAATTACTTATCAAGTTACTGTTCCTGATGGTGGTGTTTCGACTGGAAATAACTTCTTCATCATGTTAACCTGCCAAGCAGCAATCGCCATCAATCCTATAATTTCCGGAACGTGCTCTAGTTGTACTATTGGTGGTGGCAGAACGCTTTGTCCATGCGAGACATTTCAATATGCAGTGTCAGTTACTGCAACTAATCATATTCCAAACGGCGCCACCTTTCAAATAGTGTTAGATCCAAATGTAGGTTTATGCAATCCGCTTGCACCTGGATCAATTCCGGGAACACCGATTGATTTGACTTCTTTAACAGGGTCATCTCCCAACTGTGCATCAACATGTCCCTCTCAATGTGTCGGTGCGATTTACGGGGCAACAATGAACTTTACATTCAATACCTCATTTAACAGCGCTTTTGTTTTCAATTTAGATGTTCAAGTATGCAACGTACCAGTTATTAGTCCTTGCGCCATGAGCACTTCGATTACTGCCAATCCATGTTGCGCTACCGGAAATTGCGGACCAACTGCATTTACCGCTACCTATACATCCTCTACAAGGCATATTTGTTGCTCAATGGATCCAAATGATAAAAAAGTAGATCCAAATGAAGAGGGATTATGCAGTGGAATCCCATCCGGTCAGCGATTAGTTTACCACATCCGTTTCCAAAATCTCGGAAGTGCACCAGCAGAGGACATTGTAATTCTTGATGAGATTAGCAGCAATTTAGATATCGAATCATTCCAGGTTCTTTCTACCAGTCATCCGAACTATACTGTTAATATTCTACCGGGCAATATTCTGCAGTGGTCATTCCCTGATATTTATTTACCGGATTTTACTTCTGATATTGAAGGGAGTGATGGTTATATAGAATTCAGTATAAACGCAAAAGACCATCTTGAAAATGGAACCGTGATCTCTAATTCAGCAGACGTCTATTTCGACAACAATGCGCCTATTACTACCAATACCACTACCAATACCATCAACAACCTCACATTTGCAAGTCCAGAGATTCCGGAAAATGGCGAATTGATTTCCTGCGATCAATCAATAACATTAGATGCCGGTTCCGGTTACGCATCTTATCTGTGGTCAGATGCCTCCACTAATCAAAAACTAACCGTAACCCAATCCGGAACATACTCCGTTACAGTAACTGATAACAGCGGCTGCACAACTGTGGGGAGAGTGACTGTTACACTTTTACCTCTTCCAACAATTACGGGACCCAGCAACATAACGGCATGTGAAGGGAGTGATGCAACTTTCAGTATTCAAACCAGTGGAGCAAGCCTGACTTATCAATGGTGGGAGAACACAGGCAGCGGTTGGACAGCTCTTAGTGATGGCCCGAAATATAGCGGTACCACAACCCCCTCACTTAATGTCATAGGTGTTACGGTTGGCATGAGCAGCTACAGATATCGTTGTGTTGTTACAGAGATTTGTGGGCAAAGTGTGACTTCATCTGCAGCACGGCTAACAGTAACGCCAATAGTTACTTTCAATACTCAACCTCATGATAGAAGTATTTGCGAAGGCGCTACTGAGACAGTCTTTACCGCAGTTCCAAACTGCCCAACATTTATTTGTGCATTTTCATATCAATGGCAGATTTTGAACAGCCACCTTGGTTGGTTAAATGTTACCAATGGAACTGAATATTCCGGAGCTACCACTTATGAGCTTGGAATCAATAACGCTCCTCTCTCCCTCACGGGCATGGAATATCGTTGCCTTGTTTCTTATCAAGGATACTGCGACGGGGCTTCGAATTCTGCTATATTAACAGTGAATCCATTGTTGCCCGTGAGTGTGAGTATAGGTGCTTCTCCTCCCGGGGCAATTTGTGCAGGAACGAATGTTACGTTCACGGCAACTCCAACTAATGGAGGAAGCTCACCATCCTATCAGTGGAAACTCAATGGTAATAATGCAGGCACCAACAGTTCTACTTATGCGAATAGTTCGCTGGCCAATTCTGATGTAGTCACTTGTGTCTTAACATCCAATGCTACTCCATGCGCCACAGGTAATCCTGCGACATCCAATTCAATTACCATGATAGTGAATCCGCTGTTGCCCGTAAGTGTGAGCATAGGTGCTTCTCCTTCGGGAGCTATCTGCGCAGGAACAAATGTAACGTTCACTGCAACTCCCACCAATGGAGGAACAACTCCATCATATCAATGGAAACTGAATGGTAATAATACAGGAACAAACAGTACCACCTATTCCAACAGTTCGCTGGCCAATTCTGATGTAGTCACTTGTGTCTTAACATCCAATGCTACTCCATGCGCCACAGGTAATCCTGCCACATCCAATTCAATTACCATGACGGTGAATCCGATATTAGCGGTAAGTGTAAGCATTGGTGCTTCGCCTTCGGGAGCTATCTGTGCGGGAACAAATGTCACCTTTACCGCTACTCCGACTAACGGAGGAAGCACACCATCTTATCAGTGGAAACTCAATAATAACAATGCAGGCACTAACAGTTCCACCTATGCAAGTAGTTTGCTCTCCAATACGGATGTAGTTAGTTGTGTTCTCACTTCCAATGCTACATGCCCAAGCGGAAATCCCGCCACATCCAATTCGATAACTATGGCGGTGAATCCGTTGCTACCGGTAAGTGTTAGTATCGCAGCATCTCCCGCAGGAGCAATCTGTGCAGGAACGAATGTCACCTTCACTGCAACTCCAACCAATGAAGGAACAACTCCATCTTATCAGTGGAAGCTCAATGGTAATGATGTGGGAACCAACAGCACCACTTACGTCAATAGTTTGCTTGTCAATTCGGATATAGTCACTTGTATTTTAACATCCAATGCAACTCCCTGTGCAACGGGTAACCCTGCTACGTCTAACTCAATTACCATGACGGTGAATCCAGTACTGCCTGTAAGTGTTAGCATTGGTGCATCTCCTTCCGGTGCCATATGTACCGGTACAAGTGTTACGTTTACTGCAACTCCGACTAATGGTGGTAGTTCCCCGTCTTATCAATGGAAGCTCAATGGTAATAATGTGGGAACCAACAGTACTACTTATACTAATAGTTCACTCGTTAATTCTGATATAGTCACTTGTGTTTTAACATCCAATGCTACTCCCTGTGCGACGGGCAGTCCTGCTACATCGAATTCAATCACAATGTCAGTGAATTCCTTGTCACCGGTGAGTGTAAGCATAGGCGCTTCACCATCAGGAGCCGTCTGTGCCGGTACCAATGTTACGTTCACTGCTACACCAACCAATGGAGGAAGTTCTCCTTCGTATCAGTGGAAGCTCAATAGCAGCACTGTGGGAACAAACAGTTCTGCTTATTCAAACAGTTCTCTTTCCAATTCCGATGTGGTCAGTTGTGTTCTTACCTCCAATGCAACTTGTCCTACCGGAAATCCAGCAACTTCCAACTCTATTACAATGGCGGTGAATCCATTACCGGTTGCTAATACCGGAAGCAATCAGAATGTTTGCTCTGGTGAGACTATCTCTATCGGGGCGGCATCAGTTTCAGGAAATACCTACTCATGGTCACCAACTACCTACCTGAGCAGTGGTTCGGTTTCAAATCCGACGTTCACATCTTCAACGGCCGGAACCACAACCTATACTCTCACAGAAACCATTACAGCAACCGGTTGTCAAAAATCCAATGGTGTTAGCGTAACGGTTATATCAGGAGGTGGAAATCCTTCCTTCACATGTAACAGTAGTAGCCTGGTTGTTGCGTCACCCTATACAGATTGTGTATCACCCGGTTCAGGCAATTACGTGATGATGCAGGTAAAGATCAATCTTGGAGGAGGGTGCAGCGGAGCACAAAGGAAACTACAGACATTAAAATTTACGGCATCAACTGCTACCTGCTCAAATATTGAGAATGCGAAACTATGGTACTCAGGTAATTCCAATTCCTTCTCTAATGCAAACATCGTTTCGGCGGCTTCAACTATAACATCTGTAAGCTGCACCTCAAACAATACCTGGAGTACCGGAACACTGCAGGTAATGCAACCCGGCGATAATTATTTCTGGGTCACCTACAAAGTCAGGTCTACTGCACACACAGGTGAAACTGTGGCGGCATCGCTTGTGAGTGTTACTGTAGTTGCAAATGGAAATACAACCTGTTCAACTTTTGGAGGGTCAACTTCATCGCGGACAATTCAATCATCGGGTTGTCCATCCGCTCGTAGCGGAGAGGATTACCCGGATCAATCTTCTGCAAGTGGTCACCTGGGATTAGCGATATATCCCAATCCAGCGAGTCAGGCGACTACAATAGAGTTTAAGACGGATCATCAGGGGGAATTGAGCATGAGAGTGATTGATAGAATGGGTCTCCTCGTCAATGAATTCTTTTCACGAAAATATTTTGAAGCGGGAATCTATAGTTTTGAATTTGCTACCGGTAAGTTACCACCGGGTATTTACATCTGTGAATTAACTGATCAGTATGGACGGGTGTTTAGAAAATTAGTCGTTCAGCACTAATTTTCAACGGGTGCTTATGCTTTCGACAATGAGTTGCCTGGTCCTTGAAAAATGAGACATGGTGCGAATGGCAGACTTAGGCTCTCATAATATTTTATCGGCACCAGTCTGTCTCACGCATTTTGCTTGTGCTAAGACTGGCGCCAGGTTGGGGAACGACCTCAAAGCTGCACTACCCAACCGTAGCATCGGCACCGTTGACAAATTCCAGGGACGTGAAGCGCCCATCGTTATTTATTCGATGACAACCAGTTCACCTGAGGATGCTCCGCGCGGCATGGAATTCCTATATAGCCTCAACCGTCTCAACGTTGCGGTGAGCCGCGCCCAATGCCTTGCAGTGATAGTTGCTTCCCCCGCTTTGTTTGAGATATCTTGCAGAACACCTCAACAAATGAGGCTGGCAAATGCGTTTTGCAGGTTTTTGGAAATTGCGGGATAAGCAATCAAACTCTGGGGCTCTTTCGCCAGTGATGGGAATAATGTGAGGGTCGGCACAGACGACCACTATTTGCGTAGAATGCCGCAATTTCCGGAACCCATATTTTTCAAAGTGATGATGCAGTTATAAAAGGCCCAAGTCCGCCATCTTACTCTCTACTCCAGACTTGCTTTATGAGGGGATTTACAGGGCACCTGGCTTTCGCATTACTAGCCCTAAGACTGGCGCCAGTGGGGGTGCCTGTTTGTTGACCTGGACACTGTTACCATTGGATTTGTCGCCGCTTCATGGATTGCAGGATTGTGCCATGGAGGAAACAATTAAGGTCAATCTGAAGAATAATTTTCGCATAGAATGCTGGTATTTTTTGACTGCAAAGGTATTTACTGCCAGGAATCTTTCCGTTACTATCATTTCTAAATCTTTTTTATTTTTGTTGTCAACCGATTAGATCAAAAACTATGTACAATATCGAACATTTTCCCGGTAGTTTAGGACATTTTTTTCTCCAACGACGAGTATTCTTAAGTCAATTTATCCTAATTGTTTTTATTTTATTGAGATTTCAAGATAGTTCCGCTCAGAATGATTTAAACTATAAAAAAAGGTTTCATAGAAATGAAGGCGTAAAACAATTTGAGGTATCTGGTTATAATATCGAATTAATGTCCTTAACTGAAAACAATGAGTCAATAGAGAAACTTAGCGATAGCTTAAAGATTTGCTTTTTTCTCCCGGAACTAGAAGGTGTTTACATCACTTGCCGAGAAATAAATAATAATTTTAATTACTGGATGGATAATGTTAACCCCTTAAGTAATTGGAAAATAAAATCATCAAATTGTTTTACTTGGCCAACTTCGGAAATTCTAAATAAACTAAAGGGAATTAATTCCTTAAAACCGAACGGAATAGAATTTACCTACGAATTGGGTGTTACGCTCAGATTGAATCGAGAAAATCCAAGTGAGGCTGAAAAAATTGTTCCCGTAATTCTATATTCTAAAATTTTTCCCCAGACATTAACAAACTATCTGTTTACATTCTACTGCGAGAAAGAATCGCACGCGATGGTTAAAATTTATAAATTTAATTCAGAGAATGTATTATTTAGCCAATCGCTTCCTTCAATATCACCAGAAGAGCCATTTACAATCAATTGGAAATTTGAGAAGATACAAGATGGATGGTATACTCTAGTTATTGATGGACAATTCGATGAAAATAACTTAAAATTCAAGAAAATAATATATTTTTATCATCACTCTTTCTAAACCTAACATAAATCTAATTTAAAATGTCATGACTAAGGAAATCAAGTGGGTCATCATCAGATTTTTCATTATCCCGACCTTCGTTTTAATTTTATGCGTTTTTATAACATTGAATATTCCAATTGCGACCTTAGTAGAAATTAAACTTAAAGTTAAGAATCTGGATTTTACCATTAATTCTTCTAACCTATCAAACATTAGGGTCTTAAATGGTTTTCAAACACAAAAATTAACCCTTTTAAAATTTGATAAACTGAAGTTTACGGCTAAATTGCTTGAAGTCGCTAATCCATCACAATATAATTTTTCTAAAAATAATTATCCAGTAGAAGCGTGGCGAAAATTATATACAAAGGACTCTGTCCTATTTAAAGCGCAACCTTTAAACCCGCATATTACGATCAATGGATTTGATTCGACAGCCAAAATTGGAATCGCCCCAGTAATCACTAATTCGAATTCAAAGTTTCAAATTTCAATTTTTAATTTGAATTGGTCTATGCCAAATATTCAAAAAACATGTTTGATTAAAGTAAGTATTACAGGAGATCCTATTACAGAAAATTTTGATGCCAATGGTATGATGTATTTGAACGTTCAAAATTGCAAATCGAATATAGTAGCCAGCATACCATTCCTTGCCAATGCAAATACCTTTAGGCTATTACTTTCGGAAAGCAATCCGGTTTTTCAAGCGCGATCTAGCAAAAATATCTTTGCATATTCTTTTAGAGCTAATAATTACAATGATACAAGTATTACACTATCTCAGAATATATCTGTGAATGCTATCAATTTTACAGAACCTGACCCGCAAACAGGATCTCTTGAATCCACCTTATTCCCAAATAGCATTGCAACCGTTAGTTATCCCAAAATGCCAAAAGCGGAATCTTTAGTATTTGACTCACATAGTATTATTGAATTAGAACCAACAAGTACCTATTATATTAAGAGCATTATCGTACCATCATCTCTGGATGGATTTGTTGTCGACTTTGTAGGGAAATCAAAACAAATCTTTTTGAGAACCGGGAATCAAAGAGTCGATTTGAGAAAAAATGTTTTTATATGGCTATATGAAAATCCTTTTATAATTACAATAACAGGTTTGATATTGTGGTTTATTCCTGTTTTGTTTGGAATTTATAAATTTGTAAAATCATTTTCAGGAAAACAAAACTAATTCGCGATGAACTTAAGTCTAAACATTTTTTCGTTTCGAACGGCCGTAATATTATTCTTAATATTTCCTGCTATTGCACGATGTCAGCAACTAGAGCCTTTGAAAAGGGCAGTAGTAATCATAAAGAATACTTTTGATGGACAGCAAGGAAGTGGTTTTATTATTAAAATAGATCAGAAGTCAAATGAACTCTATATTTTAACGGCAGCTCACGTGATTAAGGATACTGAGCATCCCGATATATATTTTTTCGGGAATACTATTTTGCATCAGGAAAGTCAAATTCTTCAACAAGATAAGGGAATAGATTTAGCACTTTTGAAAGTGAAGTTAAGTGCATCATCTTTGTCGGAAGTTATTTCGTTAAATTTTCTCATAGATTCAAAACCTTTCGCAGGAAGCTCAATTTATATTATTGGTATTCCTCTTAATGGCAACGATTGGTCAATTATTCCATGTACTGTTCAAGCGATTGAATCAGGAAAAATCAAGTTTTCAGGAAATATAGGCAAGGGAACTTCTGGAAGCCCGGTCTTATATAATGGTAAAATTGCTGGTCTTGTACAGAAGGCAGGTAATCAAATTACGGGGTTACCTTCAGAAGCAGTTATTTCTGATATAATTGTTCCATGGATGGGGACTATAAATTCTGATGATTGGATTGGTCAGGTAAATTCTAGTGAATTTCAAGATGCAATTAAAACCATACTTAATGATAGCCCCAATGACTTTATTAATTTAAAGGGAGGATTTGATCATTCCCAATACGATACTGTCTTTGATTATCGCATCTATTATCGATATTACATTTGTAATGTTAGTCTGCCAGGCTTTGGTGAAGAGACTGGACTACTCCATTATTCTAAAACTACTTTAATTAAAGATGGTTCTTATGATGGCAAACCTTGGGTTGAATTAGACTATAAAATTGGTTGGGGCTATGAGGAAAAATATCCATTAGAAAATATTGACGAAAGTTATATTCGCCGCCTTTACGATAATATTAAAAGTGTTATAAAAAGTGAATTGTCTGATGATTGGATATCTATTGAAACTCCTTTTCCAAATAAAGAGTTTAGTATTAAACGACAATTTAAGGCAACCAACAATTTAAATAAGCAAATAATAACTATCTCTTATTGGTATGATGAAAATTATCAAGCTAGAATACGAGTAATGTTTGGACACGATTGTATTAAAGTAAATAATTATACTCACTTGTAATAGATTTCTACTTTTAGAAATCTTTAACTGCCAACACTTTTTTTCCTTTCCCTTATCAATTTATTCCCGTGATATGTTCCGAACAAATCTATCGATCTTCTCTGCGCACTAGCGGACACTTGCGCGATTTAGGAGAGTAGAAGTAACTGCTGTGTTTAAAAAGATTGATGGGAACAATTGTTCTCCACTAAATGAATTTTGGTGTCAAATGTTTCATGCAAGTGAAGGAAAAGTTGAAAAAATAAAATGATAATGAGTGGTTGGTGAGGGCAGAAGGAACACTCTAAAGAAGTATCCTCAGCATCGAACCATATTAAGAGCATTGATTTCATTGTAATCAATTTCTGTGGTTGGTGCCATGGTAGCATTGATCCATTGAAACACCCAGTAGTTGTTCGCGACAGAAATAATGAACACTTACCCGTTTCCATGCTGATTGTTATGAAAGCTATTTTAACTCTGCCCGCCGTTATCAGGCACTTGCAGAAGGTGTTGACTGGATAGAACCGGTGAGGAGGTATTTTTCAAAGTGGTGATGAGAGTACAAAGTCCAAGCGGACGCTTGAACTAATTAAAGGTAAGTATAAAGCTTTATAAAACAACCAATGAAGTATGTTAGAAATATCCAGTTGTAGTTGATTATCTTCGTGCTCTCCCGGGGGACACGGATGGAGTACAGATAATAACTTTCTTTATACACAGGCTTTCACCATTGTTTATTTCCATAAAATAAATTCCTGCAGCAGCAGACAAGGCAATTTCATTTTTAAGCTGACCGTTATTGAATAATGTTTTGTTATAAATTTCTTTACCCGCCAGGTCATAAATTTTAATTGAAACATCTTTATACAGGTTATTAAATTCAACATTGAAATTTCCGGTGTTTGGATTTGGAAAAATATTTATTCCAGGGTTAATACTAATGATTGGAAGCTGCGAAGGAATGGTATAAGATATTTCAAGCTTCGGATGCAGTGCGGCATCGGGATGGTCGCTTGATGCAAAGAGAAGACAACGGTAGGCAGATTCTGTATCAAGTTCAAGCATGAATCCATAATTGACTGCAGGGTTATCTATCCTGTCCTGGACAAGCAGGGTTATATCCAGAATATAATCCTGGTTGGGATTAGTATCCTGCAGAAGAACTACTTCATTCACTGAATCAGTGGCCGGTTGATTGTCCCAGTTTACATTTTCCTGCCAGGGTTGAGTGATGCGCAGGAGATGGCTTTGATTCGTACCTGACAAATGCGAATGCTTACCATCCTGGAATCCATTTACTGAATTGGGGTTATTATACAGCGTAAGATAAGCATATTGTATGACGGCTCCTGAAGGAATGGATGAATAATCAAAATCAATAAGGCTGCGTTCGTTTTCGGGATAGCCGCTATGCGTCCATGCCTGCGAATTGAATTCGGGCGATGTGCTGTTATCAGATGCAGGGTAGTAAGAATCTACAATTGCATCCTTGCCGGCAGAATCCGGTTGAAGAGTTAAAGTCACTTGAGCGCACAACTGCGAAGTAAGTGAGACTAATGCTGCAAGGAAGTAAATTCTTTTCATGTTGTTTTGAATTTTATTCACCAGCAATTGGTAAGCGAAACCAACAGCAGGTAAATGTATCAAAAAAAAAGAAAATCTCTCTTCCAAAAATAGCTTGAAGAGCGGTTAAAAAGTTGGTGAAAGAATAATCAAGACAATTGGATGCTCCGCGCGGCATGGAATTCCTATATAGCCTCAACCGTCTCAACGTTGCAGTGAGCCGCGCCCAATGCCTTGCAGTTATAGTGGCTTCCCCCGCTTTGTTTGAAATATCTTGCAGAACACCTCAACAAATGAGGCTGGCAAATGCGTTTTGCAGGTTTTTAGAAATGGCGGGATAGGCAATCCAACTTAGTACCCACGCCGTGGTCTCATTTTTCATGGACACGGTGCTGATTCTAAACACTCATCTGACGCAAGCGTCCAATTGTCCCTTTCAAATGCTCTTCACCTCACAAACCCAATCCCAATCACCGGATGCAACTCCCAGAGCGTTGCCGAGTTCCCTTCTTTCCGCGGTTGCTATAAGCGAGGTGAGCTAGATCAAGAAAAAATTGTCCCGTCACCTGCACCTTAGGAGCATGCATCATTACATTACCGGTTTGTGAAGGTGTAATACCACCCAGCAATTTTTCATTTATCCATTCGCCCTCTACGGTGCATCGTGATTTCAGTTCACCATCTGTTATGTTTTCCGGATCAGGTATTTCAACGATGATATAATCATTACCATCATCAGCGGCGCTGGAAATTTGAATGTGATAATCGCCATCTTCTTGCTGATTCAGCCATTCAAAAGAATCCAAAAAAAATTTACTAAAAAATTTGGAAATATGAATTTATGCTTTTAGGTTTGTTTCAAGATTGGATTGGTGTTAAAAAATAATGGTAAATAATTATGAGGAATTTAGCTTTCAAAAAAATTAATTGTTTAGTTGAAGGTGTGATTAAAAACACAGAACGATAAAGGTGAATGTTGTTTAGAATATGCAGCTCTATGCAAAATCATTGTTAAATATTTTTTTTCATCATTAAACGAAGAAATCATGGCAACAGAAACAGAAATCAAACGGATACTGGATTTATTAACGACAGCGCCTGCGGCTCATGTCGAATCTCTCGCTGTTCCAGCCAAGGGACATACTGAATCATTGCGACGTATGACCAACTCAAAAAATGTCGTTGCCATTGGAATAGGTGAGAAAATCTCCAACAAGGAACGAACTGGAAAACTCTCTTTAACTTTTTATGTCGAAAAAAAAATTTCATTGAAGAAACTTCGGGCAGATATGGCAATCCCTCCAACTGTACCGGAGGCACTGTCGGGGAACACTGCGGTTCCAACCGATGTAATAGTAATTGGTAAAATCAAACCTCAAATAAAACCAAACATTACAAAAAAACCAATTCAGCCAGGGCATAGTATTGGTCATGTGGACATCACTGCTGGAACTTTGGGGGCCGTCGTTACTGACGGTAAAAGCAATTTTTTATTAAGCAATAGCCACGTTTTAGCGAACAGCGGTATCGGGAAGAAGGGTGACGCGATTGTTTATCCCGGCATTGCGGATGAGGGTGAAATCCCCGCTGATCTTGTTGCAAAGTTGCATGCTTTTAAGAAGTTTATTGTTGGTGGTGCTTTTTCAAACCGTGTGGATTGTGCTATTGCAAAACCAACAAAAGCAAGACTTCCTGATGTGACTTCTGAAATCAAAGGATTGGGTGTCCCTAAAGGCACGACGCTGGCCGTGCGGGGAATGAAGGTGATAAAAGTAGGACGATCTTCAGGTAAGACAGAAGGTGAAGTAAGGGACGTTCATTTTCGATTTGTCCTACCTTATGACGGCCTAGGTGATGTGGGGTTTATTGATCAGGTATTTTGCACCCGGTATTCGACAGATGGAGATTCCGGCTCACTCGTATTGGACAAGGCATCAGGAAAGGCAGTTGGGCTGCACTTTGCCGGTGCGAAGGGCGGAAGTGTTTTTAATCCGATTAATGAAGTACTGTCAGCACTGAATGTTAAATTGGTAACTAAACAATCTTCAGCTTCAACGGCAGAATCATTGAGATCTAAAAAATCAGGTAAAGTCAAAAGGAAAACCTCAAAACGTAATACAAAATAAATAAACTGATTTATGGTAAGTGAAAAAGATGCGAATCTGGCAAGAGAACAACATTCAGAAAAACTGCAAAAGCAGGGTGCACATGCAATTGCAGTTGATGAAATTAATCACAAAGGAGAAAAAACATTTGGAGTGATTGCGTTTGCCGAAAAACAATTGCAGAATATGCCAGAGTACCTGACTATAAAGAAAGGGAAAAAAACATTGAATGTCCCGTTGAAAGTGCAGATAGCAGAAAAATTTAAAGCTGAATAAATAACAACTAAAACCTGAACTATGCCCCAGCTTGTCAAATCTGATGCTGTTGCTGAATCACTCGAAAGCGCAGCTTCGCTCGAAGTCCTGCCCCGTAATTGTAAACTTGAAGATTATAAAAAACTAAGAAACGTACCAGTGTTTTCAATTAAAAATGATTTCATCGCTTATGCATCACCGGATTCAACGTATGCCTTGACGCGCCGGCTGTTTGATACAGCGCAGGAAGAAATCATTATTGGTATTTATGATTTTAGCGCGGAATATATGAAAGAACTTGTTCTGAATGCCATGCAACGGGGAGTGAAAGTTTCGCTGATGCTCGATATTGACAGCAAAGATGAACAAGTCATTTTCGATGAATTAAGTAGATTTGGATGCAATTCAGTGGCGGCACCTTCCTGCGCAAGTAAAGTAGTTAGTTATTTCCCTTCATCCCATGAGAAGGTTATTGTCATCGATGGAACATGGACACTTGTACAAAGCGGCAACTATTCTGTAAATAGTATTCCTTTTAATGAAGTGGATGGGGGGGATCCTAAACATTTTAGAAAAGGCAACCGTGATATGGGGGTGGCAATTAAATCGAAACCTTTAGCAGATTTCTTCATCAAGCTTTTAAAAAGAGATATGAAGCTTGAACTGGATGCGGAAAAAGCAGAGGCCCTGGCAGGGTTTGTAGCTGCACAACTTCCCGAGATGGTTGAGGCCGTTCCAAAATTGCTGCCTTCAAAGCTTTTCCCAAGTAAAACTTTTTCGCCCTCAGAAGCGATTAAAGTTACGCCGGTTCTTACCCCTGACAATTACATGGATGTCATTCCAGGATTTATTGAGTCTGCGACTAAATCAATATATATTGAAAATCAGTACATCCGCAGTAGCCAGGCAGCGATTGCTAAACTATTGGAATCAATAAAAAAAGCAAGAGCTAATAATCCGCAACTCGATGTGAGGATTGTATTGGGGAAGCTTTTCGGGATAAAAGATTTCGAAAAGGAGAAGTTGAACGTAGCCAACCTGAAAACAAACTTCAAATTAGTCCTTGATAAAAACATCCGGTACATAAACACTCAGCGCTTTGTTCATTGCCACAACAAAGTAATTATCGTTGACGAGAGTTCGGTGCTGGTTAGTTCTCAAAACTGGTCTGGCACCGGAGTAGCTACTAACAGGGAGGCCGGGCTACTGATGGAATACCCTCAAATTGCCAAATACTATACGCAAATTTTTGAATCAGATTGGAGTACGGCCTTTACAAAGATTCCTAAACCGAGTGCAACTGTAATCAGCCCTGAAGCGCTATCGAAAGGAAATTTTGTAAAAGTGAGCCCGGCGGATTATCAGGAAGTGTAAAATTATACTTCTGCATGTATGGCATAGCAAAGCTAAAGCAATATGCATAATACTGATATTCAACAACACAACTTTTACAAACTAAACTCTTTATATGAAATCAATTAAAAATGAAACTGATATTTTCCTAAAGATTTCTGTTTATTTAACTGGCTTTAGCGAAATCGAGTTGTTGGGAACGGGAATGCTGGAAACCTATTTTAACGTTATGTTGAACAAAAACAGCATCGCAACTATAGAGTCCTTCCTTTCTGAAGCAGCAGGCATATTAAAACAAAACAGGGATAATCCCGGAAAGCTCAATGAAGAAATCCTTAATAAACTTATGCCGGATTCACTTTATAATGGTTTGGCCAAAAATATTATTACAATGTGGTATATGGGCAACTGGGTAAATGATGTGATCAGCCCGCAATCTTATGTTCAGGGTCTAATATGGAATACTGCAGAAGCCCATCCCCCGGGGGCAAGACAGCCCGGCTATGGGTCATGGAATAAAGCACCAAAAACAATTCAATGAAAACTATCCTGTCAACATTTTACTATTATGAAAAATAGAATATACGATGTTGTTATTATTGGGTCGGGGATATCCGGCGCTGTCATGGCTAAAACCCTTACCCAGGCCGGTAAAAAAGTATTATTGCTTGAAGCGGGATTAACAGCAGGGGTCAACCTGGACAGGAACGGCAATTATTTTAATTACATGGATTACCTGAACTCATTTTATACCGCTTCTGCCAAAACACCCAATTCTCCTTACCCTAATATAAAAGATGCTCCATCGATAGATGTGCTGGACATTAAACCCATTTCAGGAAATAATAATCCGAGTACACTTGGATACCTGGTACAGGCGGGACCGTTACCTTTTGGAAGCGACTCCTTTAAAGGCCCCGGTGGCACCACGTTACACTGGCTGGGTTCCACCCCAAGAATGTTGAATAATGATTTTAAAATGAAAACCCTTTATGGGCAGGGCGTTGACTGGCCCTTTGGCTACGATAAACTGAAACGCTATTATGAAATGGCGGAACTGGAAATCGGCGTTTCGGGAAACGTGGACGAACTAGAGTGGCCCGGTGTACCCAGTCAGCGGCAGTTGAGTGTTACCAAAAAAAATTACGGGAAAGATTATGTGTTTCCAATGGAGAAGATACCTCAAAGTTATTTGGATCAGCAATTCATGAGACTAGTGGATATGGTGAATAAAAAAAAGCCGATTGAAGTGGGTGGAAAAAAAGTTAAAATAACATTTGCAACTACTCCGCAGGGAAGAAATTCAATTCCCAATCGGAAGTATCCTTACATAGATGTTACCTGGGACCCTAAGCAAAGAAAATTGATACTGCAGAAAGATAAATGCTGGGACAGTGATAAAAATAAAGTGGTGCCATACCATGACAGCAAAAAATATGAATACCATCCGATAGGCGCCATATGGGATCCACATACTGGGCAGCGATGCGAAGGAAATGCAAGCTGTGTACCCATATGCCCTGTGCAGGCAAAATATAATGCCCTTAAAACATTAAACAAATCAGATAAAACCAAACTAACCATTAAAACTCAATCTGTGGCATCGATGGTTTTGTATGATGAAAAAACGGGAAAAGTTACAGGGGTAGAATACAAAACCTACGCGCTTGCAGATTCTATCAGTTACGAAACCAGTATTGCAAAAGGAAAAATTTATGTATTGGCAGCAAGCGCCATTGAAAATGCCAAACTTTTACTGGCCTCCAATGCTGCTAATTCCAGCGACCAGGTGGGCCGTAATTTAATGGATCATTTATGCTTGCTTACGTGGGGATTGCTTCCCGTCAAAGGGTATCCTTTCCGTGGTCCGGGATCTACCACTAATATGCCGACATTCAGAGATGGGCCATTCCGTAAAGAACATGCAGCCTGGATTTGCCCTGTCGATAACTGGGGATGGGGCTGGCCGGTATTTTCACCCGGGTCGGACCTTGCCAATGCATTAACTAAAAATTTATTTGGAACGGAATTGCGTGACCATCTTTCTGATGTGCTTCCCAGGCAACTGTTATTGCACTATGAATGTGAACAAATCCCTGATCCCAATAACAGGGTCACCATTGATCCAGCTTATAGGGACCCAATAGGTAACTACAGGCCAGTAATACACTATGATGCCTCGGAGTATATGAAAAAAGCTTTTGCAACTGCAAAAAAAATTAATGACCAGCTATTTGCCGCAGCAGGTATCCAGGACTTTACATTTTATAGCCTAAGCCTTAACCCGGATTATGTGGGATACAAAGAACAAGGATATAATTTTTGGGGTGCAGGCCATATCGTTGGCACCCATCGCATGGGGTCCAGTAAAAAAGATTCTGTAGTCGACAAGGATTGCCGTACCTGGGATCATGACAATCTTTACCTGGTAGGCTGCGGCAACATGCCTACACTGGGAACATCTAACCCAACACTTACAACGACGGCACTCACTTTTAAAGCAGCAGAAGCTATTCTTAAACATTTAGAAAGATAATTTATGGCCAGAGGAAAACTTCAAAAAGATTCAAACGATCCAAAACGTCAGCTATTGATCCCTGATTACTATTATTCCGACATCGCCAAAATTGAAGCTGTTAGTGCTCCATCGGGTAAGCCATCGGCCATAGAGGCAATAACAAATGATAATTTCCAGAAGAAACTGGAAGAATTAAAGCGCCAGTTGCAAACAGCAATGGAACTGGAGCATTCTACTATTCCCCCTTATCTCTGCGCACTCTATTCTATAAAGGCTGGAGTTAATTTAATGGCTGGAGAAATTATCAAAAGTGTGGTATTGGAAGAAATGTTGCATATGATAATGGTGGCCAATTTATTAAACGCCATTGGGGGAAGACCTGTGATAGGGGAAAAGGAAGTGGATAAAAATAATAAATTCATTCCCGAATATCCTACCAGCCTACCCGGAAATGTTGACACTAGACTAGTAGTTGGATTAGAAAGTTTATCCAAACACTGCATTAAAACTTTTTGGAAAATTGAACACCCCCTGGGCGGTTATACGCTTCCCAAACAATTGGAAACAACTGAATTGGTTTATAAATCCATTGGTGAGTTTTACGAGGCCCTCGTACATAATATTAAAGAATTGGAAAGAGTAGCCCAGGAAAAAGGTGAAACTATTTTTACAGGAAAGCGGGAAAAGCAGGTTACAGCAGAACATTACTATGGCGCTGGGGGAAAACTTTTCTTTGTTCATGAGCTTAAAGATGCACTTAATGTAATTGAGGAGATTGTTGGCCAGGGTGAAGGGACCTTAGGTTCCATATTTTCAGAACCTTTTAAAGAAGGAAATGAGAAGTACCTGATCTTTGGACCAGAAGTTGAAGAGTATGCACATTATTTCAGGTTCAAGGAAGTTTACTACAGCCGTTTTTATGCTATAACTGATTCTGCACATCGTAACAGCAAAAACAAAGGATTGCCTACCGGCGAAAAATTTGAAGTGGATTGGGATGCAGTGTATAATATGAAACCCAATCCCAAACTTAAGGATTACGCAAAGGGAACGCCACTTTATAATAAAACCTACGAATTCAATAAAACCTATTCAGCTTTACTGGATAATATCAACGAAGCTTGTAATGGTAAACCTGGAGTACTAAAAGAAGGCATACCGTTAATGTATGAATTAAAATACAAAGCTGTTGAATTGATGAACATTCCTTTGGGTGGTGGTTATATGGCTGGGCCAAGCTTTGAATATGTAAAAGTGTAGGGTTGCAGCTATCATTACTCGGATTGAAAACAAAACTTATTATCAATTGTGTTTTGTGTTATTGCAGGAAATGAACAAAAATCTAAAACCAACATGTATACTCTTATCGCTAAATGGATCATCTTTCCGGTAATGAAAAGAAAGCAACGGCGGCCGTGAAAAAATTAGCGATGGATGTGCAAAAGAATGAACCAGTCACATTGCTTTACATTATGCATACAAACTTCAAAGAAAAAAGCTTACCTATGCCTCCTGCCGATGAAGTGGTTTTTATTGAGATCTATAAAGACCAAACTGCTTTTATAAAATATATAAGTAGATCCATTTTTACAAATTTTGTAAAGAGCTACGGCAATTTGTTTTTACAGGCCTTCAATACACCCCAGCCGGTTTTTATAACAACGGAAGTATTAACACAAATAGAAGGATTTGCAAGAGCCGGATTAAAGTAAGTAGTGAAACTAAAAATTCTTTTGAGATAATTTTCCAATCAATACTTTTTAATACGAACCATTAACCTTTTAAAAATACAATTATGGCAAAGGTAACAAAGAACCCATTAGACTTATTAAATCTTGCAGGCTTAAGCAAACTGGAAGAGAAAATGGAAATCAGCAAAGCCATAAAGCCAGAAGCATTGGCTGCTATCGATGAACCTACTCTTGGTGATCTTGCGGGGCTGCCAGGAACGTGGGTCGGAACTGGGTTCAACCTGATTGAACTTCCCAATATGAACCAGGCCAAGGCGGGACCACCACCAAAGGATAAGTTCAGAGTAATGCTTAACTCTACATCCGAAACATTGGTCTTCTCTAATATAGCTGGTAAGATCTTCAACCGGGGAAATGCACAAGGGGATATCAGTTATTTGGGACTGCATTATTTGCAGCAAATAGCAGATGTGAATCTGCCGAAAGATAATAATGGAATTCATTTGGAAACTGGTTTGTTCCTCAATGTTGTTAAGTCAGACGACCCCAACGAAGATCCAAGCATTGCACGTCTTGGCTCAATACCGCAC
>Ga0134121_10000298_pt1 | contig 58623 bp, 42 predicted proteins | sample KB301_FD_96463 | JGI IMG/M metagenome (GOLD analysis project Ga0134121, IMG submission 96463) | Terrestrial soil microbial communities without Nitrogen fertilizer from Kellogg Biological Station, Michigan, USA - KB3-0-1 | ecosystem: Environmental > Terrestrial > Soil > Unclassified ...
CGGGTCACCCCTCTACCGAATACGAATCTGCTCCCGAGTCGCCGCCCGAAGGAAATGTGCCTCAAACGCCCGCCGCTACGAGCTTCCCAAAGCACCTCTACTTAGGATTGCGGAACCGCTGCGCAGGAGCGTCGGAAAGCCGGCGAAAATGCTAATCTGATTCCTTCATTTCTCTGAATGTATGGAGGCCGGCTCGTTGGAGAAGGACAAGGACACTCCGGAAAGCTCCGGCTTCGACTCGGACTCGACGACTCCGGCCGTCGAGTCCCCCACCCTCGCCTTTCCCGGCCGGTCCGGCGACGAAGCTCCCGAGGACGATCCGGAGCCCGCCCTTCCCTCGCTGCCCCCGGGGGAGGACTGGATCGGCCCTTACCGTCTCCTGCGGGTGCTGGGCGGCGGTGGATTCGGAACGGTCTATCTCGCCGAGCAAAGCGCGCCCCTGCAACGCCAGGTGGCCATCAAGCTGCTCCATCTTGGGCGGAGCGACCGCCGGCTGCGGCGGCGTTTCGAGGTGGAGCGGCAGGCTCTGGCCCGCATGAGCCACCCCAACGTCGCCGTGGTCCATGAAGCCGGCATCACCCAGCGCGGGCTGCCCTACATCGTGATGGAGTATGTGCCCGGCCTCCCCATCACCGACTACTGCGACGATCACGCCTTGAGCCTGCGCGAGCGGCTGGAGATCTTCGCCGCGGTCTGCGACGGCGTCCAGCACGCCCATCAGAAAGCCGTGCTCCACCGCGACCTCAAACCCTCGAACATCCTGGTGACGGAGAACGAGGGAAAGCCTCTCCCCAAGATCATCGACTTCGGCATCGCCAAGGCGCTGGACCGCCCCGCCGCCCAGATGACGGTCGATCGGGGCATGGTGGGCACCATCGCCTATCTAAGCCCGGAGGCGATCGAGGCGGGAGCGCGGGGGGCCGACCTCGACACGCGGGCCGACGTCTACACCCTCGGCGTCCTCCTCTATGAGCTGCTGTCGGGGATCCGCCCGTTCGGCCGGTCCAGCGACCAGGAGATCCTGAACCGCATCATTACCGGCGACGTGGCCCGGCCCAGCGACGCCCTCGTGGCCCTGGGCCGCAAGACTCGCGAAACACGGGCCGCGAAGCGCCGTCTCGACGTCGCGGGGCTGCGGCGAGCGTTGAAGGGCGACCTCGACGCCATCGTCCTCAAGGCGATGGCGCGGGAACGCTCGGCCCGCTACGCCTCGGCCGCGGAGCTCGCCGCCGATGTCCGCCGCCATCTGGCCTACGAGCCGGTGCTGGCCGGGCCTCAAGGGATTCTCTACCCGGCCCGCAAACTCATTCGAAGGCACCGCGCCGCCGCCGCCGCTACGGTTCTCGTCATCCTGGCGCTCGTCGGCGGTGTCGTGGCTCGCACCCTGGAGGCTCGCCACGCCAGCTCCGAGGCCGCGCGGGCCAACCGGGAGGCGGAGACGGCTCGCCAGGTCTCGGCCTTCCTCGTCAGCCTGTTCGACGCCTCCAATCCGGCGCGGTCCAACCGGGACACGACGGCCCGCGAGCTGCTCGACCGAGGGGCGGAACGCATTCGCACCGAGCTGAAAACCCAACCTCTGGTGAGAGCCAGCGTCCTGCGATCTCTCGGCTTCGTCTACCGGACGCTGGGTCTTTACGACAAGGGCGAGCTTCTGCTGCGGGAGTCGGTCGCCATCCGTCGGGCTCGGCTCGGCAATGAAAGCCGTGAGCTCGAGGAGAGCCTTCAGGATCTGGGAGCGCTGCTGCGCGAGGAGGGGCATCCCAAGGAAGCTCTGCCAGTCGTCGAGGAGGCCCTCCGACTCGCTCGCCGGCTGAAGGATCCGACGCTCGTGGGATCGGACCTCATGGAGCTGTCGAGTGTCCGGCGGGGTCTGGGCCGGTACGCCGAGGCGGAGCCTCCGCTCCTCGAAGCGCTCGCGGTGCGGGAAAAAGCCTTCGGAGCCGAGAGCGAGCAGGTCTCCGCCACCCTCAACAACCTGGGCAATCTCTATTACGACCTGAAGCGCTATCCGGATTCGGAGAAGGCCCAGCTCCGCGCCATCGCCATCAAGGAAAAAACGCTGGGACCCGAACATCCTTTCGTGGCCCAGAGCTTCAACAACCTGGCGAACGTCTACGTGGCCGAGAAGCGCCTGCCCGAAGCCGAGGCCCTCCACCGGCGGGCGCTGGCGATCAAGCTGAAAAAGCTTCCCGCCAATCACCCGGAAATCGGCGTCACCTACTTCAATCTCGGAGACCTTGCCTTCGAGCGCCGAGACCTCGCGAAAGCGGGCGCCCTCTACCGGCAGGCCCTGGACGTCTGGAGCAAATCCCTGCCTGCCGACCAAGCCTTCCAGGGCTACGGCCTCAACGGCCTGGCCAACGTCGAGCGCGACCTCGGACACTTCGCCGAAGCGGAACCTCTCTACCGGCGTGCCCTGGCCATCCGGCAGAAGAACCTGCCGGCCGGCCATCCCGAGATCCGCGAGACGCTGGACGGCTACGCCGCGATGCTCCGCGCCGCCGGCCGGGGCCAGGAGGTGGCGGCGCTGAAGTGATTCCAGATCGCCACCAAGCCGCGATATCTTGGCCGCGATGAACGCAGGACCGATCTCCCGATCCCTCACCGCCCTTCTCCTCGCTCTCGGCCTCTTCACCTTCCCTGCTCTGGCCGCACGCCATCGTGCGGCAGATCCGCCGGAGGTCCAGGGACTCCCCAAGGTGGATAATCTCCCGCTCATCAAGGTCCCTACCAAGGGGCCGGGCAGGGACGAATTCGCGGTCCTCCTCACCGGCGACGGCGGGTGGGCGGAGACCGACAGGGGGCTGTCAAAGGCCCTGGTCAAGGGAGGCGTTCCCGTCGTCGGCTGGAACTCTCTGCACTACTTCCTCAAGCGCCGGGAGCCGGAACGGGCGGCGAAAGACCTGGAACGCATCGTCCGCCACTTTCTCGCCCTCTGGCACAAGGAGAAGGTCATCCTCATCGGCTACTCCTTCGGCGCCGACGTGATGCCTTTCCTCGCCGCCCGCCTGCCCGCGGACCTGACGGAGAAAGTCTCGCTCATCGCCTTGCTCGGCCCCTCCGAGTCGGCGGACTTCCGCTTCCATCCCCGGGAGTGGCTCGGCAAGCCCTCCCCTGAGTACCGCCCGGTGACCCCTGAGATCGAGAAGCTCGCGGGCAAGGAGATTCTCTGCTTCTATGGCGAAACAGAGAAACAAACCACCCTGTGCCTGAAGCTCCGCGCCGGCCTCGTGCAACCCGTGGCGCGCCCCGGCACCCACATCGTCGGCAAGAACTACGGCCCGATCGCCGAGGCGATCCTGGCCCACCGCCGGACGGCGCCCCTATAATGACCGCCCTATGAAGCCGATTTTCCTCGCCAGCCTGCTCATCCTTGCCTTCGTCTTCCCGGCCGCCGCGACCGAAGAGACCATGACCCTGGAGCCTTTCGGCACCATCACCCTTTACCACTCAACACCGCATCCGGCCCACATCGCCCTGTTCATCTCCGGCGACGGCGGCTGGAATTTGGGCGTCGTCGACATGGCCCGCGAGCTCGAAGGCATGGACGCCCTCGTCGCCGGGGTCGACATCCGCCACTACATGAAAGCCTCCACCGCCACCCCCGACAAGTGCTGGGACCCGGGCACCGACTTCGCGGAGCTCGGCAAGGCCCTGGAGAAGAAGTTCGGCTACTCCGGCAAAGTAGAGCCCGTCCTCGTGGGCTACTCCTCGGGCGCCACCATCGTCTACGCCGCCATGGCGCAGGCGCCGGCCCACACCTACCGGGGCGGCCTCTCCCTCGGCTTCTGCCCGGACCTGATCGTCAATCACCCCATCTGCAAAGGCCGCGAGGCTTCCTGGATTCGCGATCCCCACGGCAAGGGCGTGGACTTCCAGCCCGCTCCGCTGACCGACCCCTGGATCGCCTTCCAGGGCGACATCGACAAGATCTGCACGCCGGAGGACACGAAGACCTACCTCTCCAAGGTCGAGAACGGCGAGCTGGTGTGGCTACACAAGGTGGGCCACGGCTTCTCGGTGCCCAAGAACTGGATGCGCCAGTTCAAGGAAGGATTCGCGAAAGTGACAGGCCAGTCGCGGTAGGATCTCCCGCATGGAGCAGGCACCCAGCCCGCCCTTCCCGCAAAGCCCGGCAAGCGCGCCAAGCCAGCCCCTGACGGCCGAGGACAAGTACCGGCTCCTCCTGGAAGTCTCCGAGGCGGCCAACTCGCAGCTCGAGCTGGCCGCCGTGCTCGAAGCGGTCGCCCATGCCCTCGCCCCGTCGATCTACGTGGGGGGCGTGGGTGTGGTCACGGTCGACGGCGACTCCCTGGTTCCCCATTCGATCTACATCGAGGGTGTGGAACGCCGCGAGGGGGACTCCTTCGCCGACGTCGTGGCTCGCTGGCTGCACATTCCCCCTGATCAGATGGGCCCGAACTGGAAGCCCCCCGTGCCCCTGGCAGGCTCGGGCACTGAGCACGTGGGGCGCACGGGGAAGGCTTACGTCTGCGAGGATCTGACTCAGGGGTCACGCTTCCCCGAGGACGCGCGGCTGCTGGCGGCGGGCGTCCATTCCTACGTTCGGGTGCCGCTGCAGATGCGCGAGCGGCTGGTGGGCTCGATGTCGTTCTCCCGCAGCACGGCCGGCCCCTTTCCGCCCCACGAGGTCGCGATCTTCGAGGCCGTGGCGCGCCCCATCGCCGCCGCCGTGGCCAACGCCCTCGCCTTCGAGGAGATCTCCCGCCTCACCCGGCAGCTTCAGGACGAGAACCTCGCCCTACGCCAGGAGATCGACGAGCGCAGCATGTTCGAAGAGATCGTCGGCGTTTCCAAAGCCTTGCGCGACACGCTCGCCCGGGTCGACAAGGTGGCGGCCACGGACGCCACGGTGCTCCTCACCGGCGAGACCGGCACCGGCAAGGAGCTCGTGGCCCGGGCCATCCATCGGCACTCCCCTCGGGCGAAGCGCGCCCTGGTGGCCGTCAACTGCGCGGCCCTGCCGGCCTCGCTCATCGCCTCGGAGCTGTTCGGCCATGAGAAGGGAGCCTTCACCGGCGCCCTCCAGCGCCGGGTCGGCCGCTTCGAGCTGGCGGCGGGAGGCTCGATCTTCCTCGACGAGGTGGGAGAGCTGCCGCCCGAAGTACAGGCGACCCTGCTGCGGGTGCTCCAGGAGGGTACCTTCGAGCGCGTCGGCGGTAGTCAGACCGTGGCCACGGATGCCCGGGTCATCGCCGCCACCAACCGCGACCTCTCGGTGGCCGTGACGGCGGGCACCTTCCGCAGCGACCTGTTCTATCGCCTCAACGTCTTCCCCATCGAGATTCCGCCGCTGCGCCAAAGATGCGAGGACCTCCCCATTCTGGTCGAGTATTTCGTGGCCAGATACGCGGCGCGGCTCGGCAAGCGCTTCGAGAGCATCGAGAAAAGCTCCATGGACCGCATCCTCGCCTATTCCTGGCCGGGCAACGTGCGCGAGCTGCAGAACGTCATCGAGCGCGCCACGATCCTCTCCGAAGGCGCGGTGCTGCGGGTTGAGGAGCCGCTGCTGGGAAGCGTGGGTGTCCCCGCTTCCCCTGCTCCCGCCACACCCCTGCCCGACAACCTGCGCAACGCCGAAAGGCGGCAGATTGAGGACGCCCTCGTCCAGACCGGAGGTCGCGTCTCCGGCGCCAAGGGAGCCGCCGCGCTCCTGGGAATCCCCTCCACCACCCTCGAATCCCGTATCAAGCGGCTGGGGATCGACAAGCACAGGTTCCGGCCGGCGCCTTGAAGCCCCTGGTGCGCAGCTTGCAAGAAAATGCCGCACATACAAGGGAGACGGTGATTGAGCTCACTCACGCGAAACCTGGCCATCGGGATCTCTTTCTTTCTGTGCCTCGCGGGGCCGGCTGTCTCCGCCTCCGCGAGACCGGACATGGACCGCGATTCGTGGATCGCGCTCTTCCCGGGCGACGCGGAGCCGGCCCTCCGGGATTCCTCCGTTTCCATCTGGGACCGCGAGGAGGGCGTGGTCGTCGCCGGGCCTTCCGGGGACCAACTCGACGTGCTGCGCGCCCAGGGCATCGAGCCGCTCTTCAGCGCCCGCGATCAGGGCCAGGGCATCTACGTGCTGAGCTACGACCGCCATTTCACCCCGCCCGCCCTCGCCGGCGCGCCGCGCTTCCGGATCGACGACCAGGCGATGCTCTATCTCATTCCCACGGGGCTGGAGATGGATCTGCCGGGGCTCAAGCTGCACGCGATGTTCCACGGCGTGCCCCGGGTCGCGCTCCCGCCGGTCCGCATCCACCCCGCGGACAAGTCGGCGCGGTCGGCGGCCCCCGTCCCGCTGGTCCGGCAGATCGTCGACGCCACCCGCCAGGAGGAGTGGTTCCAGGACGTCCGTGACCTGTCGGGCGACAGCGACGTGACCATCCCCGGCTACTGCGACGCCTGCCGCATCCGCACCCGCGCTTCCGACTACATGTTCCCGCCCGACAATACCGGCAACCCGCCCGGCAATCCGTTCGCCACGGAGTACCTGGAGGACAAGGCCGCGGGCTGGGGGTTCACCGGGCCGAACGCCATGCGCGAGAGCTACACCTCGGCGGATTCGGGGTGCGGCGCGCAGCAGGGCTCGCAGACCTGGCAGAACCTAGTCTTCACGCTGCCGGCCCAGGTCGATTTCGCGCAGAATCAGCAGGTCATCTTCCTCGTCCACTACGACTCCATCTCCGAGAGCGCCGCCAACGACGCCAACAACGCGCCGGGCGCGGACGACGCGATCTCTGGCGGCGCGGCGCTCCTCGAGGCGATGCGGGTCTTCAAGGGCTACGCCTGGCGTTATCCGGTGAAGTTCCTGTTCGTCAGCGGTGAGGAGGTCGGGCTGTGCGGCTCGACGGCCTACACTCGCATGCACCCGGCCGAGCCGATGTGGCGCGTGCTCAACATGGATCAGACCGCCTTCGACGGCAACAAGGACGGCCTGATGAACCTGTACAACTGGAACCCTGCGGACTGCCCCGAATGCGTGGCTTTCGGCGATGCCTTCGTCCAGGCCAATTCCAACTACGGCCAGATCATCGATCCCGCCAAGATCGTGCGGAACACGGCCCGGATGTGCCAGACGGACCACTGCCCGTTCTGGCAGATCGGAGTGACCGCGATCGATCTCAACGAGGACCTCACCCACGGCGACGTCTGTCCGTGCTTCGACCAGAGCCAGCGCCCGAATTGCCGCGATAGCGTCACCCAGACTTACCCTGTCGGCAGAACGACGTTGATGTTCGACCAGGACTATTCGTGGCCGACCGAGAAGGCGGCCATCGCGCTCATCGCTCAGACCGCCGAGCCGCTCTACGCCTGCCCGGCCAAGGGGGCGAGGCTCAGCGCCACAGCGGCCCGGCGGCAGGTGATGCTACGGTGGCCCGCCGCCGTGCCGCGGTTGATCCGCTACGTGGTGGAGCGGGCGGAGGGCGGCTGCGATGGCGCCTTCACCGGCATCGCCTCGACCACCTTGGGCTCGTATACGGACACCCACCTGACCGCCGGCTCGACCTATGGGTACCGCATCCGCACCTGCCCCTTCCAAGTCAGCAACTGTGTGGAGCGGCGCGTCCACTAGCGGGCCCCTTCCGGGTCCCAATCGTTACGAGATCTCGTAAATCTACGGGATCTCGTAACGTCCCGCCTTCGTAAATTCCCCCCACCAGCCCCGTAACTCACTGATTCTTCGACATCGCCCTCGTGGCATCGATCGTGTACTGGTTCCCCGGCGGGAGCACAGACGATGTTACGCATCGAGACACGATCCGAAACCGACGACGCCATCACCTACGCCCTGGCCGGCCAGCTCACCCAGGAGCATCTGGAGGAGCTGAGGGAGCTGGTCAGGGGAGCTCGTTCAGAGGGACGGCGGGTGACGCTCGATCTCGCGGGCGTCGTCCTGGTGGACCGCGAGCTCGTGCGGTTCTTCGCCTGCGACAAGGCGAAGGAGGTCGAGCTGATCCACTGCCCCGCCTACGTTCTCTCGTGGATGAAATGCGAGGGGGAAGAAGAGGAGAAGAAGACATCATGAAACTTCGGACTTTGGCCGTGCTGGCGACGCTGGCGGTTGCGGGCGGCGCGGGGGCGGCCCGGGGAGAGCAGGTACCGGCGGCTGGCCCGGCGGCAGAGCAGGCGCCACTGGTGATCCGGCTCTCGCTGGCCGAGGCCATCCGGCGCGCCCTGGACGAGGGCACGGCGGCCCAGCTCGCGACGGAGCGGGTGGGAGACGCGGAGGCCCGGGCCCAGGAAGCCCGCTCGGCGCTTCAGCCCCAGCTCAGCGCCGGGGGCCAGCTCTCCAATCAGACGCTCAACCTGGCCACTTTCGGCCTCACGCTGCCGGGCGTGCCTCTCGTCACGCCGCCGTTCAACGTCGTCGACGTCCACATTACGGCGGCGATGAACATCATCGACCTCGCGGCGAAGAAGCGCTACCAGGCGGCTCAAGCCGGCGTCCGCGTCAGCGAGGAGGACCGCCGCCGCACCGAGAACGACGTGGCCTCGGCGGTTGCCTCGCTCTACGTTTCCATGGGCCGCAGCACAGCCCGCATCGACGTCATCAAGGCCAACGTCGACCTCTTCGGACGGCTGCGCCAGATCGCCCTGGACCAGAAGAACGCCGGCGTCGGCACGCGGCTCGATACGACGCGGGCCGACGTCCAACTCGCCCGCCAGCAGCAGGCGCTGCTGGTCGCCACCAACCAGCGCAACTTGGCGCGCCTCGCCCTGCTGCGGGCCATCGGCGCCGACCTCGGCGCCGACGTGGTGCTCACCGACGACGGCATCTCCTCGGCGCCGGCCCCGGCGCTACAGGAGGCCCTGGCGGCGGCGCGGCAGGGCCGGCCCGAGCTGGCGCTCCTCGAACAGCGGCTGCGCACCGCCGCGCTGACGATCGAGGCGGCCCAGGCGGAGAAGTACCCCACGGTGGCGGCCCAGGCTCAAGGGATCGAGAGCGGCAACCGGGTGCGCGACCTCGACTGGAGCCGGTCGATCGGCGCCGTGGTCAACGTGCCCCTCTTCACGGGTCATCGCATCGAGGCGCGGGTGAGCGCGGCGCGCTCGCAGCAGCAGCAGCTTCTGATCCAGAAGAAGGACATCGAGCGCCAGATCGAGCAGGAGGTCCGCCAGGCTCTCCTCAACTGGGAGAGCGCCCGCAGCCGCGTCGAGCTGGCCGACCAGAGCGTGAAGCTCGCCGAGGACGAGCTCGAGCAGGCGTGCGACCGCTTCAAGGCCGGCGTGGCGCCGTCGATCGAGGTCGACAACGCCCAGACCTCGCTCGCCGCCGCCCGTGACACGCGCATCGACGCCCTGGCCGACGTCTCCCAGGCGCGTTTCGATCTGTCGCGGGCCACGGGCCAGATCCGCGACCTGATCGCTCCAAATCAATCCGAATCCAACGCGAAGCAAAATACCCCGCATGACGGAGGCAAGTGAAATGAGCAGTCCACTGAGAGTCGAAAAAAATGCGGAGACGCGGGCTCCGGAGCCGGAGCCCGAGGCCCCGAAGAAGCGGGGCGCCCGCAAGTACATCGTCCTCGCGATCCTGGCCGTGCTGGTGATCGCCGGCGGGATTTATGGTTTCAAAACCCTTGTCTTTTACGAGCACCATGCCACCACCGACGACGCTCAGCTCGACGGCGACATCGATCCGGTGCTGCCTCGCGTTTCGGGCTACGTCACCGAAGTGCTGGTGAAGGAGAACCAGCCGGTCCATGCCGGCGACGTGCTGGTGAGGATCGATCCCAGGGATCTCCAGGCCAAGGTGGACCAGGAGCAGGCGGCCGTCATCAACGCCCAGGCGGCGGTGTCCGTCGCGGTGGCGAACGTGGCCAATATGCGGGCCGCCCAGGCCAGCAGCCGGGCCAAGGCGGCGAGCTCTCTCTCCGACGTGACCGCGGCCCGCTCCAGGCAGGAGATGACCGCGGCCGACCTCGCCCGCTACAAGACGCTGGTGGCCAAGGAAGAGATCTCCCAGCAGCAGTATGACGCCGCCCGCGCCGCCGCCGATTCGGCCCGCGCCTCGGCCGAGGCCTCCCGCTCCACCGCCGAGGCCGCCCGCTCCACCGCCGAAGCCGCGGGCGCCCAGATCGACGCGGCCCAGCGTCAGGTCGCCGCGGCCCAGGCTTCCGTCGCCCAGCACCAGGCCAGCCTGGAGGCGGCGAAGCTCCAGCTCTCCTACGCCGTGGTGACGGCGCCCGCTTCCGGGTTCGTCTCCAAGAAGGCGATCGAGGTGGGCCAGTTCGTGCAGGCCGGCCAACCGCTGCTCGCCATCGTCGAAGGCACCGACACGTGGGTCAGCGCCAACTTCAAGGAGACGCAGCTCGCCAAGATGCACCCCGGCCAGACGGTGGACATCGAGGTGGACGCCTATCCCAACCACGTCTTCCACGGCCGAGTGGAGTCACTGTCCGCGGCCACCGGCGCGAAGTTCTCGCTGCTGCCGCCCGACAACGCCACCGGCAACTTCACCAAGGTCGTGCAGCGCGTGCCGGTCAAGATCGACTTCACCGATCCGGCGGATCCGAAGCGCCCGCTGCGCGTGGGCATGAACGTCGCCGTCGTCGTCAATCTGGATTGAACGGGCTTCGATTGACCGGGTTTAAAAAGGGTTTTCGGGAGAGGGTTACGCCAATGGCCCAGCAGGGCGCCAACAAGTGGATCATCACCATCACGGTCATCCTGGCCTCGGTGATCGAGCTCATCGACACGTCGATCGTCAACGTCGCCCTCCCCCAGATGATGGGCAACCTGGGGGCGACGCTCGATCAGATCGCCTGGGTGGTGACCGGTTACGTGGTAGCCAACGTCATCGTCATCCCCATGACCGGCTGGTTCGCCTCGACCTTCGGCCGCCGCAACTACTTCACCGGCTCGCTGATCCTGTTCACCGTCGCGTCGTTCTTCTGCGGCCACGCGACCGGCCTGTGGGAGCTGGTGATCTTCCGCTTCATCCAGGGAGCCGGCGGCGGCGCCATGCTCTCGACCTCGCAGGCGATCCTCGTGGAAACCTTTCCACCCGAAGAGCTGGGGATGGCCAACGGCCTCTTCGGCCTCGGCGTGGTGGTGGGTCCCACCGTCGGCCCCACGCTCGGCGGCTGGATCACCGACAGCTACTCCTGGCGCTGGATCTTCTACGTCAACCTGCCCATCGGCATTCTCGCCGCGTTGATGGCGATGGCCTTCATTCCGGAGTCGGGAGACGTTCGCAAGGTTTCCAATAAAGTGGACTGGCCGGGCATCCGCCTGCTGGTGGCCGGTATCGGCTCCCTGCAGATCGTGCTCGAACGCGGGGAGAGCGAGGACTGGTTCGCCGCCAACTACATCATCGTGCTCACCCTCGTCGCCGTGCTCAGCCTCGCGGCGTTTATCTGGCGGGAGCTTTCCATCGATTATCCGATCGTGAATCTGCGGGTGCTCAAAGACCGCTCGCTCGCCGTCGGCACCTTCTTCACCTTCATCATGGGCTTCGGCCTCTACGCCTCGGTGTTCATCTTCCCCGTCTTCGCTCAGAACCTGCTCGGTTTCACGGCCATGCAGACGGGCCTGATCCTGCTGCCGGGATCACTGGCCACGGCGGTGATGATGCCCGTGGTGGGCAAGCTGCTGCAAAAGGGAGTGCCGCCGCAGCTCATGAACGCCCTCGGCTTCATCTCCTTCTTCTTCTTCACCTGGATGCTCTCGCACTCGACCCTGGCGTCGGACCGCCTGGACTTCTTCTGGCCGCTGATCCTGCGCGGCGTGGGCCTGGGATTCCTGTTCGTGCCGCTGACCACCCTGGCCCTCTCGAACCTGCGCGGCCGGGACATTGCCCAGGGCGCGGGGCTGACCAACATGATGCGGCAGCTCGGCGGCTCCTTCGGCGTGGCGCTGGTGGCCACTTTCGTGCAGTACCGCACCTGGACGCACCGGCTCAACCTCATCTCGCACACGTCGATCTATGACACCGCCGTGCGCGAGCGGCTGGCCGCGGTCACTCAAGGGCTGATGGCCAAGGGCTCCAGCTTCCTCCAGGCTCAGCAACAGGCCTACGGAGCGCTGGAGGGAGCGGTGCTCAAACAGACCTTCCTGCTCTCCTACATGGACGCCTTCCGCGTCGTCGGCGTCTTCTTCCTCTGCTGCATTCCCATGCTGCTGCTGTTCAAACGCCGGGCCGGGGCCTCGGCGGCATCGGTGTCGATGCATTGAGATCCGATATCACGAGGGCATAAGGCGAGGCCTTTTGCCCCGTCTCGTCATAGAGGAAGCGGAGCCCGGCCAGCAGCTCGGGCGGGAGCTTCTTCGCCTGCGGAGCGCGGAACAGGACCGCGCTCCCGGGGCGGGCTCCAAACCAGGCCCGCAACTCCTCCGGGCTCGTCAGAGGCAGCACGCGGCGGCCGAGCTTGAAACCGATCATTCCGAAGACGACCTCGTTGGATTGACCGGGCGGCAGATACGCCGGCACGAGCCCGGAGCCGGGGATTCTGCGCGCGACCTCGGCCGTCATCTGACCCATCTCCTTGACGGGATCGATCAGCGCCTGCACCGCCGTCTGCAAGACCAGGAAAAGCAGCAGCATGGCCGTGACCACGCGGGCGACGGGCGGACCTGCCTGCCGCCAACGGATGAGCTCGACGGAAAGAACAACGCCAATCCCCAGGGACATGCAGCCAAACGACAGGAGAAAACCTTTCGAAACGACGGCCTGAACCGGCCCGAGGGCCGCCGGGAGATGGGACGCCCAGCCGATCCAAAGCGACAACCCGCCGAGCAGCAGGAAGATGCCACCGGCAAAGTCGAGCAGTGTGAGCAGGGCCCGCCGATCCCAAGCCCTCTCCGAACCGTTGCCCCCCACTCCCGCCAGCCACCAGGCCACGCAGACCGACCACGCAGGAATCAGCGGCATCAGGTACATCTCCCGCTTGCTGGACGCCGCCGTCAGCAGCAGCACGCCGAGTCCCAACGTCGCGAGCAGCAGCCGACGCGGCTCGCATCCTGGCCCGCCGCGGCGGAAGACTCCCGCCCGCCACATGGCCGGCAGCGCGAGCGTCCAGGGCAGGAGCTGCAAAGGAGTCTGGATCAAGTAGTAATAGACCGGCTGCGTATGGCCGAAGCGGGCGCTCTGCGCCGTGTGGGCGAAGCGGCTCGCCGTGTTGGCAACCAGGCACTCCTTGAGCCCGGCCCAGCCGGCCGCTCGGTAGAGCGCCGAGGCCCACGGCGTCACCAGCAGGGCGAAAGTTGCTACGCCGAGCGCCGCGAGCAGCGCCAACTCGCGCACCGCCCTCCCCCGCCGGGTCGCAAGCAGATAAAGCACCGGCGGCCCCGCGCCCAAGCCGATCGCCACCACGCCCTTGCTCAAGAAACCGAGAGCGATTGCAACGGAAATGACCAGCCGCGCCCACCTTGTCTCGGAGGGCGAGCGGGGCTCGGCGAGCACCGCGAATCCGAGGTGGGCCAGGGCGACGAAGAAGGCCAGGGCCGGGTCCACCACCACCCGCCCCAGGTTCTGCACGAAGACCACGGTCATGCCCAGCACCAAGAGGGCCAGCATCCCCTGGCGCGGCCCCCCGAGCCGGCGGCCGATGGCGTAGGCGACCATCAAGGTCAGCATCGAGAACAACGCGGACGGCAGCCGCGCCACGGCGTCCGAGACCCCGAAGACGCGGAAGGCCGCCACCTGTACCCACCAGTAGAGGGGCGGCTTCTCCAGGAACGGCTCGCCGTTGAGCCGCGGCACGATGAGGTCGCCGCTGTCCAGCATCCCACGTCCCACGGCGGCGCCCGTGGGCTCGTCCGGGCTCCACAACGAGTGAGAGCCGATGCCGGCGAAGGAGATCAGAATCGCGAGGAGGAAAGCTGTCCCCGGCCCGGCGAACCTGGCGAGGGACTGCGCTTCGGAGGGCACTCTATTACCTCATTTCTATATAAGAAATCAACTTGCGCTGCCTGGATCAGGCCGTTACAGTGGCCCTCTGCTCGGACCCGCCCTGTTGGCGGGCCACAACTGGAAAGGAGTCACATCATGATCCGAGCACTTCCCAAGCTGGCCTTCGCTCTCGTTCTCTCCGCCGGCGCCCTGGGCGCGGGTTCGGTCGCCCACGCCGATAAGTGCGTGCCGGATCCCAACGCCATCTGCCCGTTCATCTTCGCTCCGGTGACCTGCAACGACGGCGTCACCTACACCAACCAGTGCTTCGCGGACGCGGCCTGCGCCAAGGGTTGCAAGCCGGCGTCGTAGTCGTCTTCACAAAGAGCGACACACGGCGAGCCCGGGCTCCTGCACCGGGCTCGCCTTGCGACGTCTCAGGAGCGCTTGATGAGGCGCACCAGGAAGATCAGAATGCAGGCGCCGATGAAGGCGACGATCAGGCTGCCGAGCAGCCCGCCTCCGGGCCAGATGCCCAGCACGCCGAACAGCCAGCCACCCAGGAGAGCGCCGAGAATGCCGACGATGATGTCGCCTAGGACGCCATAGCCGCCACCCTTCATCACCTGCCCTGCCAACCAGCCCGCCACCAAGCCGATCAGGATCATCCAGATGAAGCTCATAAGCTCTCCTCCTTGGTCGTGAAATTTACGGGGAACGGACACCGGATACTACACCCAACGCCTCCGGCCGCGCATGGCCCTTGCAGTAGGCTGTCCCCATGATCGGGATGAGCGCTTTTCGATGAGCCCGGCCGCGCCACCGCCCGGCGGCGCCGGCTTCATGGTGCGGGCCCTGCGCCACCGCAACTACCGGCTCTTCTTCTCGGGCCAGAGCATCTCGCTCATCGGCACCTGGATGACGCGGATCGCCACCAGTTGGCTCGTCTACCGGCTGACCCGCTCGGCGCTTCTCCTCGGGCTCGTGGGCTTCGCGGGGCAGATCCCCTCATTCCTCCTGGCCCCCTTCGCCGGCGTGCTCATCGACCGCTGGAACCGTCACCGGCTGTTGATCGTCACCCAGATCCTGGCCATGCTTCAGTCGGCGGCCCTGGCCATTCTGGCGCTCACCGGCGGCATCAACATCTGGCACGTCCTGGCCTTAAGCCTCTTCCAGGGGCTGATCAACTCCTTCGACATGCCGGCGCGCCAGGCTTTCGTGGTGCAGATGGTCGAGGATCGGGCGGACTTGAGCAACGCCATCGCCCTCAACTCCTCCATGGTCAACGCCGCCCGCCTCCTGGGACCCTCCATCGGCGGCGTCCTCATCGCGGCGGTCGGCGAGGGCTGGTGCTTCTTCTGGGACGCCGTGAGCTACCTAGCGGTGATTGCCTCGCTCGTGCTGATGCGGCTACCTCCCCGGCCTCAGCGGCCGGCCACGAAATCCAAAGTGCTGCCGGAGCTGCGCGAGGGGCTGGTCTACGTGGCCGCCTCGCCCCCTATCCGCAGCATCCTCCTGCTCCTGGCGCTGGTGAGCCTGGTGGGGATGCCCTACACGGTGCTGATGCCCGTCTTCGCCTCGACCGTCCTGCACGGCGGCCCGCACACCCTGGGCTTCCTGATGGCGGCCACCGGCGTCGGAGCGCTCCTCGGCGCGGTGTTCCTCGCCCGCCGCCGCTCAGTGCTCGGCCTGGGGAAGGTGATCCCCACCACGGCGGCCCTCTTCGGCGCCAGCCTCGCCGCGTTCTCGCTGTCGCGATTCCTGGGGCTCTCGCTCGCCCTCCTCCTCGTCACCGGTATCGGCTTCATGGTGACCATGTCGGCCAGCAACACCGTCCTCCAGACCCTGGTCGAGGACGACAAGCGCGGCCGGGTGATGAGCCTCTACACCATGGCCATCATGGGCATGACGCCTTTCGGCAGCCTCCTGGCCGGCGGCCTCGCGAGCCGCATTGGCGCGCCTCGCACCCTCCTCTTCGGCGGCCTGGGCTGCATCGTCGCGGCCCTCTGGTTCGTGCTCCTTCTACCCAAGCTACGCGAGCGGGTGCGGCCGATCTACGTCGAAATGGGAATCCTTCCCGCCACACCTCCTCCGGAAGTGATGGCGGCAGACATATAATGATCGCGTTCCACGGAAGGCTCGCTGAAAGGTGATGAACATGCCCAGAAACCTCATTCTCGGCCTTGTGGCAGGCGCCCTCTTCGCTCTTCCTCTCGCCGCCCAACGGCCGCGCGGCTCTGAGATCCAGGTGGATAAATTCCCGGCGCTCAACCGCTACGGCACGCAGGTGGCCATGATGCCGAACGGCGACTTCATCGTGGTCTGGGCGACCGGTGGCAGCCAGTTCCAGCGGGAGCCTGCCCGCCTCTGGTTCCGGTTCTTCCGGGCCGATGGAACACCCAAAACCAAGCAGCTCCGAGTGGGTAACACCCGGTCCGCTGAGCTCAAGCCGCACCTCGCCGTGGCAGCCGACGGCTCCTTCCTCGTTGTCTGGGAGGGTGGCTCCGACATCGATACCAGCGTCTTCGGCCGCCGCTTCGGCGCCGATGGCACCCCTCGTGGAAACCGGTTCCTTCTCAGCTCGAGCACGGTGGGATCCCAGGGGCAGCCCACGGCCACCTTCGCCCGCGACGGCAGCTTCGTGGCGGCCTGGGTGAGCCGTGGCCCCTCCTTCCCCGATGAGGTCGTGGGCCGCCGCTTCGACGCCGCGGGGCAGCCGCTCGGCCCTGACTTTGTCGTCACCACCGAGAGTGCGGAGGAGGACGCGCCCCAGGTGGGCTTAAGCGCCAACGGCGACTTCCTGATCGGCTGGTTGACCTATCTCGGCGAGGCCTCGTTCTTCGACGTGATGGGCCGGCGCTTCTCCAAGGACGGCACTCCCCAGGGCGATCCGATCCGGCTCAACGACGAGGACACCGCCCCGGCCAGCCAGTACGAGTTCGCCCTGGGAATGTTGGACGATGGTGCGTTCGTCGTCCTCTGGACCGATCGCGGCGACGCTTCCGGTGCGGGCAGGCTCAGAGGGCAGCGGTTCACGGCCACCGCCGAACGGGTCGGCCTGCCGTTCCTGCTCACCAACCCGCCGGGTGGATACCAAAGCCAGCCAGCCCTGGCCCTGGCGGCGGACGGCAGCTTCTTCGCGACCTGGTTGGATTCATTCCAGCCGAACCTCTGGCGCATCTTCGGCCGCCGTTTCGCGGGCGACGGCACACCCCGCAGCGACGAGCTCCGCATCGACCTGCCTCCAGCGGGCCTCAACGTAGATCCCAGCGTGGTGCTGGGCCACGACGGCCGGGGCCTCGTGGTCTGGGCACAGCTCCAGGGTGACAAGCCGGGTGTCTTCGCCCGCCGGTTGGTGCCGTAGGCGCCGCGGATCCTTCCCGCCCTTTCTCCTCCTGAAGTGATTGCGCCAGACATGTAACGATTTCCGGCAGGGCGCGCCTAACCCCCCAGGAAATCGCATTCACTCGAAAGGATGAATCATGTCCGGCAAGCAGAAGAAAGCAAAGAAACCGGCAAAGAAATCAGCGAAGAAGCCGGCGAAGAGCAAGCCGGCGAAGAGCCATGGGATTCCGGGCTATGGAGTCCTGCGGGGCCACGCCGTCGAGGCCAAGCTGGAGGGCGAAAAGCCGCATTACCAGATCCACATCCAGGCGAACGGAGTCGACTACCGCATCGCGGTGAACGTGATGTCGGACCAGGCCCCCTCCGAGCTCCTCTTCTTCCTCGATCCGGATTTCAAGCATCCGCTCCTCGCCCGGCTCCCGGCGCTTGCCGAGGGCTTCTCCGCCGTACAGAAGCAGCCGAACAGCATCGCTCTCGACTTCATTCGCGGCAACCTCTTCTCCCCCGAAGAGATGAAAGTCGTGCCTCTGGAGCGCAACGGCCCGGGCGACGATCTGCACCAGATCTTCGAAGTCCACACGCAGCAGGCGATCGCACGCCATGCCGACGTCTACGCCTTCGGCAGCAAGTGGGGGCCCGAGACCAAGGCCGATCAGTACTTCGGCTTCAAACCCGGCAACGGCATCCACGACATTCACATGAACCAGGGCAACGCCGGGGGGCACGCGGGCGACAACGGCGTCTGGCAGGATGGCGGATTGTTCCTCCACTTCCCCGACGAAAACCGTTGGCTGGCCTTCTTCCTCGCCTTCCAGTCGCAGACGTTCCACACCGACGACACGACTGGCAATGCCCTCCACGGAGACGAAGCGGTCCCCGTTCCCAAGCCGGTCCAGCCGCCGGTCGAGGCCCCCACGGGCCGGCCCGCGACACCGGCTCTGCCCGGAGTCATCCTTTGCGCGGCCCTGGTCAACCCGAGCGGCGACGACGCCGGCCGCGAGACGGTGACTCTCCTCAACCTCACTCCAGAGCCCGTCAACCTCTCCGGCTGGTCCATCGCCGACGGGCAGGGGCACACCCTGCGCCTCAAGGGACCGAAGCTCGCCGCGGGAGACACGGTGCGGATCGACCTCTCGAGCCAGGGCATCCAGCTTTCGAACCAGGGCGGAACGATCACCCTGCTCGACCCCAACGGGCTCAAGATCCACGGCGTCTCCTACACTCAACAGGCGGCCTCACTGCAAGGATGGTCGATCGGCTTCTGAGGGAACTGAAGTAGCATGCCTCTCCCATGAGGCGAACTTCGACTCTCGCGGCTCTCCTGCTCATCGCCCTGCTCGCCGGCTCCGGCCTCACCGGAGCCGGCGCGGCAGAGCCGGCCGGACGCCCTCTCCTGATCTCCGTCGACGACCTGCCGGTGGCCGGGGGCGGCCTTCACACCGATCCGGGCGAACGGGAGCTGATCACCCGAGGCCTGCTGGCGGCGCTCGCGAAGCACCACATCCCCGCCGTGGGCCTGGTGATCTGGGGCAACGTGAGGACCCCCGACGACCGCGTCCTCCTGCGCCGCTGGCTCGTTGCCGGTCATGAGCTCGGCAACCATTCGGCCAGCCATTTCGATTTCAAGCGCACCGGCGCGGAGGCCTACATCGCCGACGTCGAGGCCGGCCGGGCCGGACTCGCCGGTTTTCTCGCTGGGGAGGACAATCGCCAGCTCCGCTTCTTCCGTTTCCCCATGCTCGCGGAAGGGGACACGGCGGCCAAGCTCGACGCCGCCCGCGCCTATCTCGCCCAGTCGGGACAGCGCAGCCTGCCGGTGACGATCGACGATCAGGATTGGGATTTCGAGAAACCCTGGGTCGAGGCCCGGCGGAAAAATGACACCAAGGAGATGGATCGCGTGGCCGAGGAGTACCACGAGGCGCTCCACGTCGAGATCCGCGATCAGGAGGAGGAGGGAGACCGTCTCTTCGGCCGCACCGTGCCGCAGATCCTCCTGCTCCATGCCAACGAGGTCGGCGCCGCCCAATGGGACCGCCTGTTCACCTGGCTCGAAGAGCGCGGCTACAGATTCGCCAAGGCCGACGAGGTGCTCGCCGACGCCGCCTTCAAGGATCCGCCCCGCTACGTGGGCGATGCCGGTTTCGGGCTCTGGGACCGGCTCATCGCTCTCAAGAGGATCCAGGACGCCCGGACCGCCGTCGAGGCACTGCTCAAGACGCAGTCCGACGCCTGGAACCGCGGTGACCTCGATACCTTCACGTCCGTCTACGCCGAGGACGCCTCCTTCCTCTCCCCCACCGGCCTCACTCAAGGGAGGCAGAAGGTGCTGGAGCGCTACCGGCGCCGCTATCCGGACCGCAAGGCCATGGGTACGCTGAGCCTGGAGATCATAGAGGTGCGACCCGCGCAGGGCATCGAGGTCACAGCCCTGAACGACGCTCGCCCCAGCCGGGTTCAAGGCGTCTCCGTCGCCGCCCGCTGGCGGCTCGCCTATCCCGATCAGCCCGAGAAGAAGACCGCCGAGGGCCTCACCCTCCTCGTCCTGCGGCGGCACGGGGACTCCTGGGAGATCGTCCAGGACGCTTCGATGTAACGAGACTGTCTCGAAAAGGCGGGCCCGGCGGGCTCGCCCAGGCGGGGGACAGGCACCCTGGGGTGAGAGGAGATCTCATAACCATGGAAATCTGCCGTCGTCCCAAGAGGTTCGTCTCGTCCCTCGTTCTGCCGTTCGCGCTCGCCGCGTCTCTCGCGAGCTTCGGCACCCCCGCCGCGATGGCCGGTACCGCCCCAGCCGCCGTCCACCCGCAGTACGACGAGTGCGAAGCGGACTTCATCGCCTTCGTCGGCTCGGACGTCTACCAGTTCTCTCCCGCCCTGCCCGACGAGCTCGGCACCGTCCACCTCTTCTCCGTCCTCTCCTACCAAAAGACGGCGGCGATGGGCGAGTACGGCCGCGCCTTCTGGCGCCTGGAGGTCCGCGGTCCTTTCGCCGGAGAGGCCGGCCAGGCCACCGGGATCACGGCCCCCGTCGTGCGCCTCGCGCAGGGTGTGGCCCGTATCGAGGCCGATGGGCAGGCCCGGGTCGACTACGCCTGGAACGGCCGGGACGAGAGCGGCAAGCCGGTGGCTCCGGGCCGCTACGAGTACACGTTTCACGCCCGCTTCCTTCCCGACCGCGAGCGCTCGAACGCGGCCCGTTACGAGGATTTGAAGGTGGCCGGCGGAGCGGAGGCCCGGACCTCACCGCGCGAGGTCATCGTCGACGATCGCCTGGACGCCATCGCTGCCCGGCAGTCGCAAGCCAAGGCCCTGGCCGGCGTCTGCCAGAAGCAGCGCAACACGCCGATCGAGACCGGTTTCGCCTACAACTTCTACTATGGCTCTACTCACAGCCATTCCAACTGGTCGGACGGCGGCCAGCCCACCAGCAATTGCGCCTCGGGCAACGCCAACGGCGGCGGCACCTTCGCGCCCGCCGCCGTGTATGACTATGCGCGCAATACCGCCGGCCTCGACTACTGGGTGATCAACGAGCACAACCATCTTTTCAACGACGCCATGACGACCAACAACCCGCCGGTGACCGAGGCCAAGATTCGCGCCCGGTATCAGAGCGGCCTCGCCGCGGCGGCGACAGCCACGGTCAACGACGCCTTCATCGCCGTCTATGGCATGGAGTGGGGGGTGCTCACCAATCCGGACGAGGGGCACGTCACTCTACTTGAAACCCCGACCCTCTTCGGCTGGGAAACCTGCACCACCTGCAATGGCCCCGGCCAGGAGTGCACGACGGGCAGCAACTGTTACTTCGATATCTTCACTCCGAAACGGTTCGGCTACCTCGCCATGTATCACCAGTCCGTTCTCCATCCTTCGCCCCAGGGAGCCCTGGGCATCCTTTGCCATCCGGAGACCGGACAGTTCGACAACTACGCGTTCAACGCCGACGCCGACAACGCGCTCCAGGGAATCGCGGTGCGCAGCGGCGTCGCCTTCAACACCGCGACCAACTGCGCGGTGGCCAACATCGCCTCGGTGGACTACGTGCCCCTCTGGCAGAGCGCTCTGAACAAAGGCTTCCATCTCGGCCCCACGGCCGATCACGACGCTCACTGCATCACCTACGGCGTCGGCATGCCGGACCGCACGGTCTACCTGCTGCCGAACGGCGCGACGCCGACGCTCACCAAGGCCGCGCTCCTCGCGGCCCACAAGGCGCGCCACTTCTACGCCAGCGAGGACGCCAACGCTCAGCTCGTCTTCACCACCAGCGACGGCCACATCATGGGTGACATCTTCAGCGCCTCCGGCTCAGCTACCCTGCGGGCCGCGGCTTACGATCCGGACGGCGAAGGAATCTCACGGCTCGAAATCTGGCGCGGCCAGATCGGCGGCGGCATTCCCGCCGCGGCCTACCGCAGCGTCACCGGCACCTCCACGATCTCGCTCACCGAAACCCTTTCTTCGGGAACTTTCTATTACTACGTCCACGCCGTGCAGACCGACGGCAACAATCTCTGGTCCGCCCCGATGTGGATCACCTACAGCGCCGGCGGTTGCAGCGATACGACGGCCCCCGCGGTCGCCATCACTTCCCCGGCGGCCGGGGCCACGATCACCTGCGCCGACACGACGATCACCGGCACGGCCTCGGACGCTTCCGGAATCCAGTCCGCCGAGGTGCAGATCGACGGCGGCGCCTGGAGCCCGGCGACCTACACCGCCGGCACCGGCACCTTCCAGTTCTCCTGGGCCAGCTCGGGCGCCACTTCGGGGACCCACACCATCGCCGCGCGGGCGACGGACGCCTCCTGCAATCACAACGTGGCCACTACGGCGGCCCGCAGCGTGACCGTCAGCAACACATCCTGCGTACTCGACGTCTCCGGCTGGAAGCTTCAGCAGCAGAACTCGGCCCAGGCCTTCACCCTCCCCGCCAACACCAAGATCGCCAACAAGGGGTATCTGATCGTGGGACGCGACGCCACCAAGGCCGCGTTCGAAGCCTTCTGGCGCGGCGGCACCCCGTTGCCTTCGAATGTGATCTACGTCAACTCCGCCGGCCTCCTGCCGCAGATCAACGGCGACGAGAACTACACTCTTTCGAACGCATCGTCCACCGTGATCGACGGCCCGACGATCAACATGCCGGCCTCGGCCAACAGCACCGTGCAGCGCAAAGGCCCCTGCCTCGCCCCCGGCACGGCCAGCAGTTGGACGATCACCACCATCACCGGCACCATCACCGGTCCCACCCCGGGCAGCGGCGCCGGCACCGGCTGCAGCAAGGGTGCGGTGATCAACGAGTTCTCCGATGCCCTGGGCACGGGGAACTTCATCTACGAGTTCGTCGAGATCTACAACGACAAGTAGTCCGATAAAAAAAGTGGCCGGAGCGGTCTCGCTCCGGCCACTTTTCCTCTGCCAGGCGCTGCTAGACGGGGGGCGCCGGGCACTGCTGCTGCGGGTTGCCGATCTGGTTCGCGCAGGCCAGGGACCACACGAAGTCGAGCTGGATGAACTGGGCGGCCGGCGGCTTCGTCGTGAAGTTCCAGAACCAGTTGACGTCCGGCGTGCCGTTGTAGCTCTGGCCGGTCTTGTCGAACACGGAGAGCCGGCCCTGCCCGAAGCTCTTGGTGTTCGGGCCGGCGGTCGCGCGGGAGTGGCAGGTGACGCAGCTCGCCGTGGTCTGGAAGCCGTTTTCAGTGATCGAATTGCCGAGAATGATCGGCGCGCCTTCGCTGTCGGTGAAGTCCACCATGGCGCCGTCGAGGCGGTAGTTGGCGAAGACCGACTTATTGACCCCATACTTATTGAACATGGCCAAGAGCCCGGGGCTCGGCATGGTGCCGCCCGGGGAGAAGCCGAAGTTGTCCTGCGGAGCGAGATACTTGCCGTAGCACGGGTTGGACTTGTGCTCGAAGGTGGCCCAGAACCAGTTGGGCACGTCCTTCGAAAGCACGTGCATGGCGATCAGGCCGTAGAGCGTGCCGTTGCTGCCCTTGGCCCAGAGGTACGAGGGTTTCTCCTTCTCGGTGATCGGTCTCCAGTTCGCCTTGACCTCGAGCGCCGTGGTGGGGAAATTCACCACCATTCCTTTGTTGAAGGCGTCCACTTGCCCTTCTACGTACCAGAGCTTGTTGGCGACGACGAAGTTGAAAACGTCCTTGTTCAGCCGCACCTCCTCCAGCACGCCGTTCGGCATGCATTCATTGCTCGCCTCCGAGTGGGCGCTCAACAGGTCGAGCCCCCTCGCCAGCACGCGCTGCCGGCCGGGAGCGATGCGCAGTTGCCGCAGCTTGGCGAGGCCGGGGTAGGTGGGCGGACTGCTGGGGTTCGGGTTTCCGACATAGAGGTCGGCCTGGTTGGCGAAGGTCTGCCACTTGACCAGATTGTTGCCGGCCGGAGCGTTGAGCTGCGAGAAGTGTTGCCAGGCGAGCTCGGACGGCGTCTGCAGAGCCGGATTCGTGATCGGTCCCTTCTGCGTGATCTCGACCGCGCAGACGTCCTGCGGCTGGAGCGCCGGCCCTTCCGGACCTGCGGTGGGGCTGAGTCCGCAGGGCGGACGCGTCGGCCCGGCGGCCGAGGCCATGTTGGCGGTCAAGAGCAGCGGCACAAGAATCAGGCGAGCCGTGTGAGCTTTCCTCATACGAACGATCTCCTCAGAATAGGTACTTCGGTCTGCACGCCTTCTGCATCCGGTATGCCAGGCGAAATACGGCCGAAGAGGGGCCGCGCGGGGAGTTCTGACGTGTCGGTGACACGTCACTGACGCGTCGGCGGCCGGCGAGGAGGGAATAAAGACGCCAATCCGCAGTCTAGGACGGCGAAGGACCTCCCGCGGCGATGACCGCCGCGGGTTCGACGACCGCCCTCCGGGCCAAGGATTTGCCATGAAAACTCGCTACCTCGCTACGTTTCTTCTTCTCGCCCTCGCCGCGAGCGCCTTCGCTGCCGCCCCGAGCGCTGCCAAAGGAGCCAGCATCCAGATCCTCAAGCCGGCCGACCACGCCGACCTCGATTCCGACGAGGCCTACCCCCTCGACTATCAGGTCGCTCTGGGACCGGGCGACGATCACTTCCACGTCTGGGTGGATGCCGACCGCAGCCCGGGAATCCACGACCTCAAGGGGACCTACATGCTGCCCAAGATGACTCCGGGCCAGCACGTGATCACCCTCAAGCTGGTGGAAGGGTCACAACCCGACCGGACCGCAGAAGTCGATCACGGTCAACGTGGTCAGTGTGAAGTAGGGATTTCCCAGGAGTCCCATGGTCTCCTTCGCCCAGATCGCCGCCGGCGGGGTTAGTATCTCCGATGTCGCCGATGTCGCCGGCCCTGCTGACCCCGCCAAGATGCTGAGCAAGCTCCGAGACCGCTTCTTCCGGCAGGACAGCCCGCGCGCCCGCTTCGAACAGGCCGTCCTGCCCCATCTCGACGCGGCGTACGACCTCGCCCGCTGGCTCACCCGCAACGACCAGGACGCCGAGGACGTCGTGCAGACGGCCTCGCTACGGGCGCTCCAGTTCATCGACGGCTTTCAAGGAACGAACGCCCGCGCCTGGCTGCTCACCATCGTCCGCAACTCCTTCTACAGTTGGCTGCAGCAACGCAACCGCGGCCACGAGATCGCCGATCCCTTCGACGAGGAGATCCACTCCGAAGTCGCAAGCGAAGTCCCGGCTCCCGAGGCCGAGTTGCTGCGCCAGGCGGACCGCCGGCTGCTGCGCCAGGGTTTCGAATCGCTGCCGCTTCCCCATCGCGAAGTGATGGTGTTGCGCGAGCTCGAAGGGTTGTCCTACAAGGAGATCGCCGCCATCGCGGGGATTCCCATCGGCACGGTGATGTCGCGCCTGGCGCGCGCCCGCCGCCATTTGCAGGATTTTCTGCTCGCCCAAGGCGTCAAGGAGGGTCGGCGATGAGCTGTCCGAACGAGCAAGAGCTGACGGCCTATCTCGACGGCGAGCTCGACCTGACGAGCGCCCTGGCGTTCGAGCGTCACCTCGAAGAATGTCCCTCGTGCACCCACGCCCTCGAAGCTCAGAGAGCCCTGCGCGAGGCGATCGCCACGGCGGGCCTGCGGTTCCGGCCCACGCTGGCGCAGACGCGGCGCCTGCGCCAGGCGGTGACCGCCGAAGCTCCATCTCGCTGGCTTTCCTGGCCGCAATTACAGGCTCTCGCCGCTCTACTCCTGGTCGCCGTCGCCTCCTGGAGCCTGGGCCGCGTCTGGCCGCCGCGCTCCGCGCCGGATCTTTCGGAGCAGGTCGTGTCGAGCCACGTCCGCTCCCTCCTCGCCGGTCACCCGGCGGACGTGATCTCCACCGACCAGCACACCGTGAAGCCGTGGTTCACGGGCAAGCTCGACTACTCCCCCGTCGTCGTCGACCTCGCCGCCCAGGGCTTCCCCCTCACCGGCGGCCGCCTCGACTATCTCGGTAACCATCCCGTCGCCGCCCTCGTCTACCGCGCCGACCGCCACACCATCAACCTCTTCACCTGGCCCGCCGCCTACACGCCGGACGGCACCGGACCCGAGCCCGTCGCCAGCAGCCGCCAAGGCTTCCACCTCCTCCACTGGACGCAAGGAAGCATGACCTACTGGGCGGTCTCCGACGCCGGCGAGGAACGGCTGCGGCAGCTCGCGCGGCTGCTGCGGTCCTCTTGACGACCGCGAAAATCAGGTCGCATACGCCTCCCCAGGAACTTTTTGGACCACCCTCGGTGTCTAAGCCAGCAGGCACTCGCGGTAGCGCTTCGAGCGCGAAAGGAGGATGGTCATGCGGATCCCTATGCGGACAACGATTCTCGCGGCGGCAGGTCTCGTTCTCGTTACGGCTTCGGCGGCCCGGGGTTACCCCATTTCCCCTGTGACTCTCTGGAGTCTGGTGGAACGCTCGGAGACGATCGTTTACGCCGAGGTGTTCAAGGTCGAAAATCACACCTGCCGAAGCGGAGAGGGCATCGAGTGCAAATTTTCGTCGACGGTCGCGACTCTGCACGTTCTGGAAACCTGGAAAGGTCCGGCAGCCGGCGAGATCCAGGTCCCCTTTCCTGCAGGCCTGATCTGTCCGGCGCCGCCCCGCTACGTCAAGGGCGCGGAGGTGGTGGCGTTTCTCTCCCGGGACAAAAACAGGTGGATGACCGTCGGCCTCTCCTACGGCACCCTGTATCCCGATGGAAGTCACGAGCTCGAGGACCTGCGGGCCATGACCGCGCGAGCCGTCTCTCTGCAGGAAACCAAGCACGTCAGCAAGGAGGACCGAGTCGATTGGATCGTAGAGGCGGCAGCGCGGCCCGGTACACGCTGGCACGGCCTTTATGAGTTGGAGCCGGCAGGCGACGAGGTTCACTTCTTCTACGATCGGACCGGCAACCGGCAGTCCTTCGCTCTCTCGCCGGCCCAAAAGGAACGTATCGCTCGCGGCTTCGTCGCGAATCCCCCGCTGGACCCGACCTTGACGATGACATTGAGGGTCCTCTCCGGCTATCAAAGCGCTCAGGTGGATCGGACGGTCGCGGCAGCGGTCGAGGGGCTCCTCGGCGAGACGCGCTTGCCCTATTGGCTGCCCTCGGTTTTGCAGCTCGCGCTCGAACGTTTCGGCGACCGGCAGGCCACGCAGAAGGTGAACGCGATCCGGAAGGGCTGCTGCGAATTCGACGAGGCCGGGGCTCGGAACCTGTGGCGGACGGCGCAACAAAAGCTAAGTATCCCCAGCGTCGCCCCGTTGCGACCGCCGGTCCGGCGCGGCGTCCGGGGCGTAGGCGGGAACACCCCGTCCTGAGGTGCCAGCCACCGGCTGGCACCTCGAAAACCCTTTCTACACCTCAGGGCGTATACGTCACCGTAAGCTGGGGCCGGTTCGACGCTGTCGCGTTCTCTCCCGAGAAGAAGCCGATGTAGTCGTAGGTGAGGTTGTTGTTGTCGTCGAGCGTGAAGGCGAGGCGCAGTTGGGTGGTGCCGGTTTTGTTGATCGCCGCGAGGCCGGCGGCGTTCAGAGTGCCGGTCGAGGCGGAGCCGTTGGCGGTGGGGTTCGACATCGTCGCCACGCCGGCCTGCCAGTCGGCGATCGCGAAGGCGGTCGAGCCGCCGAAGCCGCCGGTGACGATGTCCACCAGGCAGGAGCCGAAGGTGGTGAAGGGATTGGTACCCGAGGAGGTCCCGCGCACCAGGCGGAGGGTCGCCGAGGTGATCGTCGCCGTGTCCGGGATGGAGGAGGTGTTGAAGGAGACGATCGTTTTATATTGCTCGTTGGCGTTGGTGTCTCCCACCCGCAGCGACGCCGTCGTATTGTCGGTCGCGTTGCCTCCCCCGCCGGCGTTGCCGTTCTCGCCGTTCTCCCACACCCGCGCGTCCTCCGCCGCCACCGAGGAGAAGGTCACGGTCACCGGGTTCGAAGGCACGCTGGTCACCGTCACCGGAATCTCGTTCGAAATCAAGGCCGAGCCACAACCGGGCGTCGTCCTCTCCACCAGGAAGTAGCTGCCGGCGGCCGGGAAGCTCGCGCAGTTGAGCACGTAGGTCGAGCCGGTCTGGCCGGCAAAGTTGGTGATCGCACCGCCCGAGACGGTGCGATAGCCCCACTGATGGCTGGCCGTGCCGCCATTGGTATCCGTCACCGTCGCCGTGCCGCCCAGGCAGGGGCTGCCAATCGTCGTAGATCCCGCGACGGCGATCGTTACGCTCGAAAGGGGCGGGGCGATGCTGATCGTGGCACTTCCCGCACTGGGCTGATTGCACCCCGTGCTCGACACGCTGGTGAGCGAGTAGGTGGTGGCGGTGGTCGGCGAGACGGAGCGCGTCGCCGGGGTCGTGGTGACGCCGCTCTGTACGGTGCCGTCGGACCAGGTGAGCGTCCACGGCCCGCTGCCCACGAGATCGGCCGTGAGGGTGGCCGGGCTGCCGGAGCAGACGGCGGCCGTGCCGGAGACCTTCGCCGGCACCCCGCATCCGACGTCGAGGCGGCCGAAGCCGAAGACGTTGTTCGGGACGGCTCCGGCCGCGCTGCTGCACGTGGCGGTCGCCAGCGTGATCGGATGGGCGGAGGAGGTGAGGCGGCTTTCGATCGCGTTGACGTTGCCGGCGAGCGAGGGGAACGCCGAGAGGAGCAGCGCCACGCCGCCCACCACGTGAGGCGTGGCCATCGAGGTGCCCGAAAGGGAGGTGTAGGCCGTGTCGCTCGTGTTGTAGGCCGACCGGGTGCTGGTGCCGGGGGCCGCGATGTCGGGCTTGATGCGGCTGCTACCGTCGACCGTCACCGGGCCGCGGCTGCTGAAGGAGGCGATGGTGTCGGCGCCGGTGTTGAGCGCCCCGACGGTGACCGACGGATCGTAGAAGCTCGGGGGATCGGACACCGTGGAGCAGCCCGACCCTGAGTTGCCGGCCGCGACCACCATCACGATTCCGGCCGAACGGGTGTTGGCGACCCCGGTCAGCAGGATGTTCGGCGTCGTGCAGCCCTCGCTCGACGGGCAGGTCCAGGAGTTGCTCGTCACGTTCGGGGCCTTGCTCGGATCTCCCTGGCTGGTGGTGCCGCCCACCGGGTAGGGGGCGAGGAAGAACTCCATGCACTCCAGGTAGCTGGCGGGCGTGCCGGCGCCCTGATTCATGTTGCGGCAACCGATCCACCTCGCGCCCGGCGCCATGCCGATCTGGTTGGCGCCGTCGAGGCCCACGATGGTGCCCATGGTATGGGTGCCGTGCCCCTGGTCATCGCACGGCTGGGGGTTATTGGCGCCACAGGGGCCGGTTCCGGAATGGATCGAGTCGTGCCAGTTGTAGTCGTGGCTGGCGGTGGTGCCGTTCCAGCCGCGATAGGCGCTCTTGAGCGCGGCATGCGTCCAGCGGTAGCCCGTGTCGGCGCCGGCGACGACGATGCCCTGCCCCGTGTAGCCCAGGTTCCAGATCTGCGGCGCGCGCACGTAGCTGATCCCCGGCTCGACGGATGTGATGGCCTTCGTGATCCAGTCCGGGTTATATTCCAGGGCCTCCGGCGCCTGCGGCTCCGGCAAAGCCTGGCGCATTTCAGGGTTGCCGTCGATCCGCTTGACGTCGGGCCGCGCGGCGAGCATCTTCGCAAGGTTGCGATCGCCCTTCACCAGGATCGCGTTGACCAGATAGAAGGAACGGTATTCGACGCCGCGAGCGTCCAGCAAAGCCCGGATCGGCTTTTGCGACTCCTGCGCGGCCTTGAACAGCGTCTGATAGACGAACGTCCCTTTGGCGAGCTTGCCCTTGAGCTTCGCGGCGTCCGCAAGGTTCGCCTCCTTCCCCAGCACGACGAAGAACTCCGCCTGCGCGCCGGCACGGGTGTTTTCGATCACCCAGGGGTGGATCTTCTCCGCCAACGGCTTTTCCTGGGCGCGCGCGCCCGGAGCGATCAACAACGCTCCGGCCGCCAGCCCCAAGCACATCCTCAACAGCCATGCCTTCGAGCTCACAATCTTCATTGCCCTCTCCTTCCCTTGAAATGGGGTGCCACGAAGCAAAATGATGGCTTGCCCTCAAGAGTAGGAGTGCGGCGCCGGGGGCAGAGCGCTCTTCCCGGCCGGATCGTGACGCGGGAGCCCCCCGGCCGCCTCTCGACCGAGGGGCGAGGCAAGCTCCCTCTAGCAGCCCGAGGTTCCGTCGGTGCAACCTCCGCCCTGGAAGGTGTAGCCGTCAGGGCAATTGTTCGGCAGGGCGTCGCAGCAGCTTCGCAGGCTTTGGTAGCAGGTTTCGTTATAGCGCACACCGCTGCAGAAGTACGAGCAGGTCACGACCGTCGCCTTTGCCGGCTTCGAGACTCCGCTCAAGGTGGCGGCCAGAATCCCCAGCAGTCCAAGAAGACGCAGCGCTTTCATCCGCAACTCCTTTCGTGGGACCTGATGTGAAAAGAGGGCCTCCGATCCCTGGGGAAACCCTCCACATCGTTAGTCTTACGGATTACGAAAGGAATTGCTTGAACAAAATTGCTATCTCGACGATCTCGATGGGGAAATCGGTTGGAGAGTATCGCTTGGCATCCTCATCGCCGCCGGATATCCTTCTACGTGCAATGGGCACCCAGAAGAAGAAAAAGGACGTGCAATACATCCCGGGCGCGGCCGATGACGGCCTCCCCGCCGACGCGTTTCTTGGCGGGGAGGACGCCGCCCCATGCGGATTTTCGGATTCCTACGGCCTTGGACTCCGTGGATACACAGAAATCGGAAATTTGGTGTAGGGAAACCGTTTTCATACACCAAAATCCATGGATGTGTGTATGGAAGGCGTCTGGAGACGGTGAACAGGCTTCGGATACACCGAATCGCGTGAATAGGTGTATGGGCGCCGCGCCCCAAGCTGGAAATGCGGCAAGGAGGGTGGGAAAACGGTTTGTCTACACAGAAAAGCGGTTTCTGGGTGTATCGGGGAAGGATTCTGTGTAGAGATGGAAGCAATCTGTGTATGACGGGGCTTTTCCTCCGCCCAAGACCCCTCATCACCCCGGCCCTCTTCTCCCAGCCTCCCCCCGATCGCCGGGAGAAGAGGGAGAAAATCAAGGACGCTGCGGCCGGGCCCCCCTGGGAGCGCCAGCGTCCCGCCAGCAACTAACTCCGCTGTTTGAGCCCCCTCTCTCCCGGCCGGTGGGGGGGAGGCTGGGAGAGAGGGGGTTGGGGGAGTGAGGGTCTTCGGGTGGGGGGACCTCTCAGACAAGTAAGTTAGCGCCTATGCCTCTTCCACTCCCCGCCGCACCTCCTCGACCCGCTGATCAATCTCCGCCTGAAGCTCGTCGAGCCTAACCTTCCACTCCGTGAGCGTCCGCTGGAGCGGCTCGAGCTCGGGGCGCGCCAGCAGGTCGGCGAGCCGGGTCAACTCGTAGCGTTCCCCCGAAGCTGCGGCGAGGCGCATCAAGAAGGCGAGGTTGCGCAGGGCAGTCGCCAGGAGCTGTCCATGCCCCATGACGAGATCGTAGGCGATCCCAGCCAGCCGATGCCGAGCCGCTTCCTCCGCCGCCCCCAGGAGGTCGAGACAGTTGGCAAGATTGCCGTGCGAGATGGACCGATCCGTAAGATCGGAGATCCGATTGCAAACCGCCAACGCCTGCCGCGCCAAGCCGGCGGCCTGCTCGGGGTCCCCCCGCTTGTCCCACAGGTCGGCCAGTGCCCCGAGGGCCTTGGCCTCATATTTAAGATCACCCACCCCGCGAAAGACAGCCAGGCAGCTCTCGAGCAGCGGCTGGGCTTCCTCGAGACGGCCGAGCCGCAGCAGCGGGCTGTACCGATTGAAGCGGGTCCTGGCCAGCTCGTGCTCCCCTTCGCCCAATACTCGCTTAGTGTCTTCGCTTTCGGTGAGGACGCCGAAGCAGTCCTCCCATCGTTCGAGTGTCCAGATGGCTACGAGAGCGGTGTCCAGGCCCCCGATCAGGACCTGCGCCAGAAAGGCCGGATCGGGAGCTTCCGGGACCGGCTCGCCCGCTCGATGCCGACGCCACCAGGCTCGGACCTCCTGGAGACGGCTCTCGACCTCCGGCAGGGCCTGTTCCGCCCTGCCCTGCATCACGTCAATGCGGAGTGCCGCGATCTCGCTTCCGAGGATTCTCACCCGCGGCGAGCCGGCTCTCTCCATCGCTCCGGCACTTCGCAGATAGGTGGACTTCGCGTCGTCCAGCTTGCCGATGTTGACCAGCGCAATCGCCCAGTTCAGGCAGGACCAGCCCACGTCGCTCCAGTGCCCCGCCTCCTCGGCCTCCGCCGCGGCCTGCTCGTAGAACGGGAGCGCCGCGGGCGAGCGGCCGGTGTTTTCCAACGCATCCGCCAGGTAGGTTCGCAGTCTCCAGCGGGCCTTGCCCGCCGGGACCTGCTCGACGACCCCTTCGAGCTCGGCGATTACCCGGTGCAGCAGCCGCGGGTCCCGCGTCGAAGTCACGACCCAACCGGCAAAGGAGCCCAGACGGTCGAAGGTCCGAGCCCGGACGAGATAGGAGATTCCCCGACGGCCTGCCTCCACCGCTCGCTCCCGGGAGCCCTCCCCTCCGGCTCTCCGGATGGCTTCGAGCGCCGCGGCGTAGCGCTCGCCGTAGGCCACCCAGACCTGTTCCTCCGTCCTCCAGTCCTTCTCGTCGGGATGGGCTGCCATCCAGGCGGCGGTCCGTTCGCGGACCAACTCGTGAAAACCGTAGATGCCCGACTCCTCAACCGAGAGCAATCCCGCCCCGGTTAGCTCCGCGAGCAGCGGGCCGGCCGGTGGTGCGGCGGCATCTACATCCGACCAGACATCCTGGATCAACGCCTCTGCAACGGGCTCAGCAGCCAGCGTCACCAACCAGAGGAGGCGCCGCGCATCAAGCGAGGCGCGATGGATCAGCAGGTCCACGGCGCCGACCGCCACGTCCTCTAGATAGGTCCGCTCGCGCTCGCTCTCGTCTTCAGACAGGCGGGTTGCGAAAACATCAGGAAGCCGGTCGAGACCCTTGGTGTCGAGATCGTCAAGAGCTTGCGACAAGGCCACTCGATCGCTGGCCAGAGCGCCAAGCCGGGTGAGGATCAGCGGATGGCCGCGGCTCACTTCGAGGAGCCGAAGCGCCAGCTTGCGGCCGGCCTCGTCGCCGAAGGCCAAGCGGCACAGAGCCTCGCTCCCCTGAAGGAACAGCACCGCCTCGGCCATCGGCAGGGGACCCAGCGGCAGCCACAGAGCTTTGTCGGACGCGGAGAGCGCTGCGAGCCGATGCCGCGATGTCACGAGGAGACGCGAGCCGGTTCCCGGCAGATTCTCCGCCAGATGGCGCAGGAGGCGGTCCCACTCCGGGTCCGCACAGGCGTAGCCGTCTTTCCCCGCCACTGTTTCGAGATGCGTCTCGAAGTTGTCGAGCACCAACAGCAGGCGCTCGCTACGCATGGCTTCGAGCAGGTTGTCGCGCATCCCCTGCCAACGCACCTCGCCGGTCAGGGGCTTCCCGGGCGGGAGATAGATCTTTGCGTTGGGCCTCTCCTTGCACAACTCGTCGTAGGTATTACTGTAAAGGGCGAGTCGCAAATCAAGCTGTCGCAGAAAGTCGTCGAGGGCGAGCGGCAAGGGCTTCGACTGGAAGGCGAAGACGCCATCGAAGCGGCTGTGCCAAAGGTGGATCGCCTCGGCCAGTAAGGAGGTCTTTCCCAGCCCGGCCAGACCTCGGATCAGGGCCACGGCCGGACGGCCTTCTTCCAGGCACCGGCGCAGGCGACTCAGGGGCTCACTACGTCCTACCAACTCCGCGGGGCGATCGAGCTCATGACTATCCGGGAGGAGCGGCTGCGGTTGAGACCAGCGTGCGCGCAAGGCGGGACTGCGTCCACCGGGCACCGGCAGAGGACCTGCGGCTCGGCCAAAGAGGAGAGGCGTGGCGTGATCGACCGGGTCGTGCTCGCCTGCCTCCCGATCCAGCAGCTCCTTGCGGGCCACGGCCAGCGCGCTCGCGGGCGCTTTGAGATTGGCGTCGGCGAGCAGCCGGCGGTAGAAGAGACCGGCGAGGTCGCGGGCGTAGGCGTCGCCGACCTCGTAGCGCATCGCCACCACCTGGGGCACGCCGGCGCCGAGGAGCGCAAGAGCCGTGCCCGTGTAACCCGGCTGCTCCGCGATCACTTGATCGATCTTCTCGGGCTCCGCCTTGCGCGTGCCGCCCGCCTCTCCCTCGCGGAGAGCGGCCTCCAGTGCCGCCCAGTCGCGAACTCCGACCAGCGTTCCCGAGAGACAAGAGCTCAGGAAGACGAGTTGGGGGATGAAGCCGCCCGCTTCCTCGAAAAGCTCCACCAGACCAGCCCCCGTCAACCCGTCGGGCTCACCCAGCAGCTCCAAACGGTTGAGATGGCCGTGGCCGCTCCAGTGCACCACGTGATAGCCGGAGGCGTCGCGGATCTTCTCGCTCAAGGACTTGCGGGTGACGCCATGGCAGAGGACATCGACGGACACCCGTCGCCGCGGCATCACGTCGTCGTAGAAGAGCCCGAGGAGCTGCTCCCGTTCGAGACGCATGGCGAGAGGGCGCGAACCCGGCGCCTCGGCGAAAACCAGGAGCACCCGTAGCGGCTCGTCCGGACCCGGCGGAGGCGGTGCGTAGTCCGGGGCGTCCGGCCGCTCCATCCGCACCACCAGGTTGCGTTCGAGCAGAGGCTCCTGGCCGGCCGCGGGCCGCGCGATTTCCCAGGGCACCCGGGCGAAGGCCGCCGCGAGTTGGTTCTCCAGGGCCTCCGGCTGCCGGATCAGGAGCGACCGTTGATGTTTCCCCGCGTACAGCGCCGTCAGGATCTCGGGGCCGAGGACCTTCTCCCCGAGGAAGACGCCGATCTGGGCGAGGAGATCCGCTGCCGTCGCGGGCCGGTCGGTGAAAAGCACGCTGTTCGCGTAGGTCCGGACGTAGGCGCGCGTGTGGAACAGCCCCTGCCACAGCGCCGCGCCATGGTCGGCGAGGCGCACCTGGTTGGCGCCGAGCTGGCGGCCCTGCTCATCGGTCAGGCGGAGACGGACGATCTTCTCGTCGGGGTCGGTGCCCACGTCGAGGGCGAACACGGGGCCGGAGATTTCGGAGGGCATGATGATGATGGCTGTCTTTCAGATTGTATAGGTTTGTCTGAAGCAAAAAGCGGAGTAAGCAGGCCGGCGGGACGCCGGCGCTCCCAGGGGGGTCCAGCCTCAGCGTCCTTGCTTTTCTCCCTCTTCTCCCGGCGGCCGGGGGGGAGGCTGGGAGAAGAGGGCCGGGGTGATGAGGGTCTTGGGCGGGGGACCTCTGAGGCTGGGAGAAGGCCGGGATAATGAGAGCCAACACCCCCTGCCCGCCCGCTGTACAGCGGATGTACTCGGCAGTCTTCGCCCGTGCGGAGCCCTGCGCTCCAACCTCAACCCCTGCAAAGAGATAGCTCCCCGGTCCCGGATGGCATGAGCCTCGCTCTCTACGGGGGCCATCGAGCCCTCCCAGCGTCCCGCCGGATGGGGCTCATCAATCCAGGGAAAACCCGCACGGCGGTCCGTGGGACCCGAAGGAGCGTAACGGATGGTTGGCCTCGGCTTCCTGATCGTCTGCGTCCTGAGCGTCATGGTCTTGTTGAGCGTCCGCCGGGTGAAAGACCTGGAAGAGGGGGTCCAGGCGCAGAGAGAGGCGCAGTCGGATCTCCTGCGGCGGATCGGCGCCCTGGAACGGTTCCGCGTCCAGACTCCCCCTGCCCAGCCGCCGGTCACCGTGGCCGCTCAGGCTCCGGCGCCCACACCGGTCTTGGTGAGGCCCCCCATCCCAGCCCCGCCACCTATACCGCCTCCGCCTCCTTTGGCGGCTCAGCCGCAGGCCGCCCGGGCCGTGCCGCCGCTTCCCCCTTCGGTTCCACCCGTCCCACCGCGGCCGACCCGCCTGACTCCTCCCCCGAGGCCGCCGCGCCCGGCCTTCGATTGGGAAAACCTGGTCGGGGTCAAGCTGTTCTCCTGGATCGCGGGGATCCTTTTCTCCCTGACCGCCATCCTGTTCCTGCGCTACTCGGTGGACCACGGATGGCTGAAGCCGCCGGTCCGCTTCGGCCTGGGCCTCGTGATGGGCACCGGGCTCCTGGGGCTTTGCGAGCACCGGCTGGCGCGGCGCTACTCCATCACCGCCAACTCCCTGGGAGCGGCGGGGATCGTCGCGCTCTTCTCCTCCTTCTTCGCCGCGCACATTCTCTGGCACCTCGTCGGGGTGGCGCCCACTTTCGTACTCCTGATGATGGTCACCGCCGTGGCGGCGGTGCTCGCGATCCGCCACGACTCCCTGTTCATCGCTCTGCTTGGGCTCGCCGGCGGTTTCGCCACTCCGGCCCTGCTCTCGACCGGCGAGGATCACGCCATCGGTCTCTTCGGCTATCTCTTGCTGCTGAACACGGGCCTCGCGTGGGTGGCGCTGCGCAAGTCGTGGCCGCTGCTCTCGGTCCTCTCGCTCGTCTTCACCACTCTCTATCAATGGTGGTGGGTCCTCAAGTTCCTCGACACCTCGAAGCTGCCGCTGGCGATGGGGATCTTCCTCGTCTTCCCGCTCTTTGGTCTCCTCGCTCCGGCGCTCACCCGGGATTCGGAGGAGACGGGGGAGGATGACCCTACGTTCGCCAGGACGGCGCTGGCGGGAGCCTTTCTGCCCCTGCTCTTCGGGCTCTATCTCGCCACCGGTCCCGCCTATGGCGCGCAGTACGGCCTGCTCTTCGGCTTCCTCTTCATCCTTCAGGCCGGGATCGCCGCGGTCGCGATCTTCCGCGGACCGCACTCGCTCCACTCGTTCGCCGCCGGGACGGCCGTCCTCACGTTCCTTCTCTGGTTCTCGGTCTCCTACTCCCCCAAGCTGGCAGCCTGGCCGGCGATCCTCGGCTTCGTCGCCCTCTTCGTGCTGTTCGACCTCGCGGTCCCCTGGCTCGCCGGCCGCTGGGGCAGGCCGCTCGGCGAGGAGGGCCGCCTCGGCACGCTCGCCGGATCGTTCCTGCTGGTCAGCTTCCCGGTCCTCTTGTACCTGGAGCCGGCGGCCGCGGCTCCGGGACTGCCATTCGCCGTGCTCTTCGTTCTGCTCGCGGCGACCGCCGGGTTCGCAATGCTCTATGAGGACGGCCTGCTGTTCTCGATCGGCGCGTTCTTCGCCGTCGCCGCCGAGGCGGTCTGGTCCGTCCGGTCGCTCTCGCCCGAGCGGCTCCTGGCGGGGCTCTCCATCTATGCCGTCTTGGGCCTCTTCTACCTCGGCGTGCCGATCGTGGCCCGGCGGCTCGGCCGGCGGCTGCCGTCCTCGGAGAGCAGCGTGATCCTTCTCCTGGCCTCTCTCGGGTTCCTCTTCGCCATCGCCAACCAGCCGCGGCTTTCGGTCCCGCCCTGGCCGCTCCTCGGGGTGCTTCTCCTCCTGGTCGTCGCGGCCGGCGCCGCCGCTCTCTCACTAGGGCGGTCCGTGCTGTGGATCTCGGCGCTCGTCGCCTCCGAGGTCATCCTCTTCGCCTGGGTGGTGTCGGCGCGGAACGCTCCATGGCCGGCGGTCGCCCTCGCCTCGGCGCTCGCGGTCTCCGCCCTGGGCCTTCTCTGGATCGCGCTGTCTCGAAGCGTGGCCGGACCGGGCGAGTTGACGACCGACAATATCTCCGGGGCCATCGCGACTCTCTTCCTCGGCCAAGTCATCGCGATCACCGCCTCCAACCTGCCGGGGGCGCCGCCGTTGGCGTTCACGATCGCCGGGCAGGTGGCGTTCCTCCTCGCCATCCTCTGGCTCTCGGTGCTCGCGGACCGCCCCTGGCTCGTTCCGCTCTCGGTCGCCTTCACCACCGCCGCCGTGGCCGCCTTGCCGCTCAACCCTCAGGCGGGCGATTCCTGGTGGCGCGAGCTCGCCTTCGCCGGCGCCCTCTATCTCCCGTACCTGGCGTTTCCCCTGATCCTCGGGGACCGGTCGCGGCGTCTACGTCAGCCTTACCTGGCGGCAGTGCTCGCGAGCCTCAGCTTCTTCGTCTTCGCCCGCCACGCCCTTCTCGCGGGAGGGTTTTCCGGAGTGATCGGCGCGCTGCCGGTGACGCAGGCGGCCGCCCTCGCGGTCCTCCTGGCCCGGCTGGTGCGGATGGAGCGCGGCGCCCGGGAGGAGGAGCGCGATCCGGGGCGGCTGGCGCTCGTGGCCGGCGCGGTCCTCGCCGGAGTGACGGCGGCCATTCCCCTGCAACTGGACCGAGAATGGATCACCATCGCCTGGGCACTTCTCGCGGCGGCGCTCGCCGCCCTCTATCTGCGCCTCCCCCACCGCGGGCTTCTCTGGTGGACGGCCGGCCTGCTCGGCGCCGTCTTCATCCGGCTGGCGGCGAACCCGGCCGTCCTGACCTATCACCCGCGCAGCGAGCTTGCGATCTGGAACTGGTATCTCTACACCTATCTCGTGCCTGCCGCCGCCTTCTTCCTCGCCGCCTGGCTGCTGGCGCGCGGCGACGACCGTCTGGAAGGCACGTCCATTTCGCCGGCCCCCCGTCTCTCGATTCTCGCGGCGGGCGGGGGCGTGGTGCTCCTCTTCCTCCTGGTGAACATCGAGATCGCGGACGTCTTCTCGAAGGGAGCGAGCCTCACCTTCGGCTTCCTCACCGGGCAGGCGACGCTGGCCGAGGATCTCACCTACACCCTCGCCTGGGCGCTCTTCGCCATCGCCCTCTTCGTCGCCGGGATCGTGCGGCCGAACCAGCCGGTGCGCATCGCCGGCATCCTTCTACTCCTCATCGCGGTGCTCAAGGGCTTCGTCCATGACCTGGCGCAGTTGGGCGGCCTCTACCGGGTCGGCTCCTTCGCCGGCCTCGCCGTCTGCCTGGCCCTGATGGCGGTCCTGATTCAGAAGTACGTTCTGCCGCGGCGAGAGGTGCTGTGAGGGTGAGAAAGCTTTCTAACCATCCGCACGACGGAGGGTTCTAACCTCCCGGGACCGGACTTCTTGTAAGCTCCAACTCTCAAGGCCCGGAGGAGGGGAAATGAGTCAGCGAATCATGCGCCTCGGCTTTGCCGCCGTGTCGAGCCTGCTCGTCTTCGGCGGCTGCAGCTCTCACCGCCAACTCGCGACACAGGCGGTGGATTTCAACCTGACGGTGGAGAAAGCCCAGAACGAGATGCTCCTGCTCAACGTCGTCCGCGCCAAGGACCGGCTGCCGATGTACATGACCGGCATCTCCAGCCTGAACGGCAACTTCTCGACGTCGCTCTCCGCTGGCAGCACTATCTCCAACTCCCACTCTCGGGAACGCGAGCCCACGGTGGTGGACACCTTGACTCGGGCGGCGACGGCCTCGGTGGGCACGGCGGTCTCCGCCAATCCGAGCTTCAGCCTCGCCGTGCTCGACACCCAGGAGTTCATGCGCGGCTTCCTGACTCCCGTCAACCTGGACACGCTCGGCTACTACTGGAGCCAGGAGTGGCCGCGAGCCCTGCTGCTCTACCTCCTGGTGCAGCGGGTGGAGATCGAAGCGCCCGGCAAGGAGACCGTCGTCGTACGCAACTATCCCGACAGCGCGGACCCCGGTCTCAGCAGCCTCAAGACTTTCGGCTGTGCGTTGCGGGACTTCCTCGCCCGGAATCCGCGCTTCGAGACCCGGTCCGTCAAGGACGAGATCGGCCCGCCGCTGTCCGAGGCCGCGGTCAGCGACGTCACCCGGCTGATCCAAGTCTCCAAGGAGGGCTACGAGCTCAGCATGGACCCCGAGAAGGGCTCCTACCAACTCAGGAAGACGCGGACGGAGCAGCACTTCGCGCTGGACCCCGAGCCGCGGTACGGCCAGAGCTCGACCTGCGACGGCGCCGATCCGATCTCCGGCCCGGCACCGCCCTCGAAGACCGGCGCAACCGCGACGGAGCCGGAGCCCTACCAGCAGTCGGCGAACAACGGCAAGGTGCGGACGACGCTGGCGGATTCGAAGACCCTGACTCTCGTCCTCCGGTCTCCGGAGGCCCTGCTGTATTACCTGGGCGAGCTGATGCGAGTGGCGAACCGGAAGGAGTCCCCCAAGATCCCCTACGTCTGCATCCAGAAGCACTTTCAGCCTCTCTTCGTCGCTCTCCCCTCCGGCCGCTGCCAGGGCTCGCAGGTGGAAGTGAATGGCGGACGAGGAAGTTTTTCGGTGCCGCCGGTCTCGGATACCAGCGCCCCCGAGTCCTGCGACGACGGGGACATCCGTCTGGAGGACGCGAATCGCTGCGATGCCGGCCGCTCGATGCAGGCGCTGCGCCTCGTGAGCCAGATCATGTCCATGCAGAAGTCCGCTAAGGACCTGCCGTCGGCGGGGGTGGTGCGGCTGCTCAACTGAAGGGGGAGGCCCAGCCGGAGGCACGGGCGGGATTGCTTGCCACCCCCACCTGCCGTCACTACAATCAGGCCGGGCCGAGATTCCAAATGGATGCAACCAAGCTGAGGCAGATTTTTGAGAAGCTAGACGAAGCTCTCGAGCATCCGACGGAGCTACTGATTCGGGGAGGGGCTGCCGTGCTCGCCCACGGGCTGGAGCAGCGAGCAACCCTGGACATCGACGTCCTTCCAGCTTCCCGCTTCGTCGAGTCAGATCTGCGCCGGGCCTGCGCCGCTGCGGACCTTGGTTTCAACCCGTTGGACAAAGCCTTCACGGAACACGACTACCTCGAGCTCGTTCCTGAGGAGACGCTGATCCTTCCAGTCCCAGCTCCGGACCGAGGCTATAACACGGTTTTTCGTGGTCTGCGCCTCATCGTCAGGACGCCTCCCGCCGCCGACCTCGTCATCGGCAAGCTCAAGAGACTCGACCCAGAGGACATCTCCGATATCGACTTCCTGATCAACCGCTTTCGGCTGACGGAGGCCGACCTGACCGAGTCCTTCGAGCGGCTGCCGGCACGGTTCAAATCCGACCCGGTGGTACAGGACAACCTCCGCTTCGTCATTGAGGATTTTCTGTGAACGAAGAACCGACTTGGCTGCCACTTTGGAAGGCGGTGCTTGACCGTATGTTCGAAGAGCTTCGTTCCGGATCTCCACGGGCGCAGGCGTACTGGGCACAGCAGCTCGCATTCGGGCCGGTGCTCTTCAACGTCATCGCCCTCGCCGTCCGACGGAGCGTCATCCAGCCCAGCGATCTGCAACTCGTCAGGGCGGTAGTTCCTCTCGCCCAATCGATGCTAGGTGCTCTGCCCGACGGTTCCGGAGGAGACCCGGCCAGCTTCTTCTTACTGGCACACCGGCAGGCTCAGGCGCTGTCATGGGGCCGCCGCCGCCGCCTCGCCAGGCTTGCCGTACGGCTCGGGATGGAGCCGTCGGGCTCGCCGTACGAACCTGTACCCAGACGGTTCCAACGTCCGTATGAGCTGATCGGCTGGACTCCTCCCTTCGCCGAAAAGCTCCCGGCCGGGCTTGAGAAGGCGCCCGGTTGAGACCTACGACGACCGGCTGACGTACCTCTCCCACGCTCCGAGCCGCTCTTCGAGAGTGCGGCCCAGGGATTCCAAAGCCGGAAGATCGGTGGGCTCGTCGGCCATCAGGGGGATGTCCACCAACGGCTGCTCGCGGGAGAAGAGCTTGGCGAGCTCGACGAGGCCTTTGCGGTCACGCTCGCCGGCCCAGGAGAGCAGCTCCCAGCCGTTCGGGTGGCAGGGATCCGGCGCGGGGGCGCCTTCCACCACGAAGCGGGGATGGACGCGATTCACCACCACGGGCCCCAGGTGATAGCCGGCCTCCTCCAGCTTGCGGGCGAAGAAGAGGGTGTCGGGAATGCGCTCCTCCCCCGCTCCCGAGACGAGGACGAAGAGGGTCTGCGGCGAGCGCAGCAACGCCTCGACCTGCCGTGCCCGCTCGCGGAAACCCTCGAAGAGGGGGCTGAAGGCCTGGAAGAACTCAGCCATGTCGCGCAGCAGGTCCATTCCCACCACGTCGTCGAGGAAGCGCTCAGCCCGGCGGCCGAGGGCGCCCCAGCGGGAGGTGGCCCGCAGGTGCCCGTCCTCGTCGAACCAGTCGCGCAGGGCCACGCGCAGGGCACCGCTGTCCAGGAAGCCGAGGATGCGCGCCGGGGCTTCCAGGAAGTCCAGGGCCTGCCGGGTGGGCGGGGTGTCGAGGATCACCTGCTGGTAGCGCCCGCTCCCCGCCACTTCGAACAGGCGCTCGACGGCCATGTACTCCAGGACGCCGCCGAGGGTTCCCGAGAGATGCTGATAGAAGGGATTCTCCAGTACCCGCCGGCGCGACGCCTCGTCCGGTGCGTAGCGCTCGATCAAGCGGTCGAAGGTCTGCCGGGCGTCGAGCAGGCTGGCGTAGAGGGCTCCCGGCGCATCCAAGGCCACTTTGACCTCCTGGAGCTTCGCTTCGTCCCCCACTCCCAGCGACTGCTTCAGACGCAGCGAGGGATCGAAGGTCATCACCAGGGTGTCGCGCCCCTCGCGGGCGGAGAGCACGGCCATCGAGGCAGCCAGGGTCGTCTTGCCGACGCCGCCCGAGCCGACGACGATGACCAGCGGATAGCGATCGGAGATCAGCTCCATGAAGTCTCCCCTTCTCCGAGATGATGGCTGGCCGATTCCTTGAAGCAGCGGCTGAGGGCCGAAAGGAGGGACGGTCCGCGATCAATCGGGAGCTGAGGCAGCTCGATCCGGGGTCCCTGCCAGCCCGCCTTGAGCCGCGCCAGCTCGCGCTCGTTGAGCTCCCGCCTCCGGCGCCAGAGGGAGACCAGCTCGTTGTCGCTCTCCCCCGAAACCCGATGCGGCGCCGGCGGATACAGGCCGTTGACCACCAGCAGCTCGGGATCTCGCTGCACCCGCTCGCGCAAGGCCTGGCGCAGCTCCAGGGCCTCCTCGACCGGCATCTCCTCGGCTTGGGTGACCACCACGATGCCGCATTTCCCGGCATCGGCGATGAGCGCCGCGAGCTCCGAGGCCATGACGGAGAAAGGACCGCTGGTGATCACTTCGGAAACGAGCCGCGGTGCGGCAAGGAGACTGACGCCGTGGCCGGTGGCCGGTGCGTCGAGGACGATGGTGTCCAGATCCGGCGTCCCTGGCCCCCCAAGGCCTCGGAGAAGGCGCAACGCGTGGCCCAGCGTCGCTAACTCCTTGAGGCCCGGAGCGCCGGCCGCGAAATGTTCATAGACGGGACTGTCGAGCACCCGCCGGGCCAGCAGCTCCAGCTTCAACCGCTCGCGGACGATCTCATCCAGAACCTGCCGGGGCTTGAGGTTCTGCACCCAGAGGCGCGACTCGGCCTGGACGATGGCGCCGCCCGAGGGGGGAACTCCGAGCATCTGGTGGACGTTCTCGCGCGGATCGACCTCTACCACAAGGGTACGCCGTCCCGCCGCGGCGAGCGACCTCCCCAGCGTGGCGGAGATCACCGTCTTGCCGACGCCGCCCTTGCCCGTGACCACCACGAGCTGGCGGCGGGCCATTCGTTCCATGAGCTCCATGACGCCTCCCGCCCCGCGGCCGTACGACCGCTCTGCCGCAGAGCGGCATGACTATACCGCGAGTCCTCGGCTCGCCAACCCCGCCGCGACACACCCCTTCCTGTAGACACAGCTTTCCCTAAGGAGAGAAGACCATGCGGAAGACAAAGAAGAAGATGACCCTGCGGCGTGAGACCCTCCAGCTTCTCGGCTCCCAGGCGGCCCTGGTCGCCGGCGGCAGCCAGGCCAACCCCACGTATGCCAACTGCCCGGCGACGCAACTGATCTCCGTCTGCGTCACCTGCGAGACGCTGACGAACTGCCAGATTTCGGCCTGCATCTGCCAGTAGGAGCGATCGGCCCCGGAGTTTTCCCACCCTCTGGGGCGTTGCCTTCCCCCCCTCCTCCGCGATACAACCCAAGCGCCATGAGCTTCCCCGAAACCCGACTCCGCCGCTTTCGCCGCACCCCGACCCTGCGCCGCCTGGTCCGCGAGACCCGGCTGTCTCCGGACAATCTCTGCCTTCCCCTCTTCGTCTGCCCCGGCGAAGGCGTCGCCAAACCCGTGGGCTCCATGCCCGGCGTCTACCAGCAGTCGGTGGACCAGATCGTGAAGACCGCCAAGGAGGCCTTCGCCGAGGGGATCCGCTCCCTGCTGCTCTTCGGCCTTCCCGAGTTCAAGGACGCCGAGGGTAGCGCCGCCTGGTCGCCGGACGGCATCGTCCAGCGCGCCGTGCGGGCTCTCTCCATCGAGCTGCCCGAGCTGGTCAAGATCGTGGACGTCTGCTTCTGCGAGTACACGGATCACGGCCACTGCGGCGTGCTCCATGGCCACGAGGTGGACAACGACGCCACGCTGGAAAACCTGGCGAAGCAGTCCGTCTCCCTGGCCGAGGCCGGGGCGGACGTCATCGCGCCGTCGGACATGATGGACGGCCGCGTGGGAGCCATCCGCAAGGCGCTCGACGGTGCCGGCTTCTCCGCGACGCCCATCCTCTCCTACGCCGTCAAGTTCGCCAGCGGCTTCTACGGTCCGTTCCGCGAGGCCGCCGAGTCCGCCCCGCAGTTCGGCGACCGCCGCGCGTATCAGATGGACCCCGCCAACGGCCGCGAAGCCCTGCGCGAGGCCGAGGCGGACGTCGAGGAGGGGGCCGACATGCTGATGGTCAAGCCCGCCCTGCCCTACCTGGACATCCTCGCCGCCCTGCGCCAGCGCTTCGACCTGCCCCTCGCCGCCTACCACGTCAGCGGCGAGTACTCGATGATCAAGGCGGCGGCCGAGCGCGGCTGGATCGATTACGACCGGGTGATGATGGAGTCGCTGATCGCCATCCGCCGCGCCGGCGCCGACCTCATCCTCACCTATGCGGCGCGGGAAGCGGCGAAGCTGCTGGCCGCGGGGTGGGCAGAATGAGCAGCCTCCTCGCCCGCGCCGAAAAAGTCCTTCCCGGCGGTGTCAACTCGCCCGTGCGCGCCTTCCGGGGCGTCGGCGGCGAGCCCGTGTTCATCCGCTCGGCCCAGGGGGCCTATCTCGAAGGCGAGGACGGCCGGCGCTACGTCGACTACATCGGCGGCTATGGCCCCCACATCCTGGGCCACCGCCATCCGTCGATCGTCGCCGCCATCGAAGAGGCCCTGGGCCGGGGCACGGCGTTCGGGGCTCCGACGCTGGCGGAGGTGGAGCTGGCGGAGGTCATCGTCGCCGCCCTGCCGTCCGTCGAGATGGTGCGGCTGGTGAATTCAGGCACCGAGGCCACCATGTCGGCCCTCCGGCTCGCCCGCGCCGCCACCGGGCGCAACCGGTTCGTGAAATTCGTGGGGTGCTACCACGGCCACGCCGACCCGTTCCTCATCGCCGCCGGCTCCGGCGCCGCCACGATCGGCGTGCCCTCCTCGCCCGGCGTGCCCGGAGCGGTGGTGGCGGACACCCTCCTCGCCCCCTACAACGACCTCGGTGCCGTCGAGGCTCTCTTCGCCCGGCACGGCGACACCATCGCCGCCATCATCGTCGAGCCCATCGCCGGCAACATGAACCTGGTGCCCCCCGTCCCCGGCTTTCTCGAAGGGCTGCGCACCCTCTGCGACCGCTACGCCTCGCTGCTCATCTTCGACGAGGTGATGACCGGCTTCCGCGTGGCCTGGGGCGGCGCGCAAATCATCCTCGACGTCTCGCCGGACCTCACCACCCTGGGCAAGGTCATCGGCGGCGGCCTGCCGCTGGCCGCCTATGCCGGCCCCCGCGACCTCATGATGCGGATCGCGCCCGCCGGCCCCGTCTACCAGGCGGGCACCCTCTCCGGCAATCCGCTGGCCGTGGCCGCCGGCCGGGCCGCCCTGCGCGAGCTCGCCAAGGACGAGGACTGCCCCTATGAAGCGCTGGAGGCCACCGGCGCCCGCTTGCAGAAGGGCATCGAGGCTGCAGGCCAGCGCCACGGTATCCCCTGCCGGGTGGAGCGGCAGGGCGCGATGATGGGCCTCTTCTTCACCGCCGGACCCGTTCACCGGATGGAGGACGTGGACGCCACCGACCGGCCGCGCTTCGCGCGCGTGTTCCACAAGCTCCTCGACCGAGGGGTCCACCTGCCGCCCTCGCCCTACGAGGCGATGTTCTTCTCCACCGCCCACGGCGAGGCCGAGATCGCCGCCACGCTGGAAGCCTTCGACGCCGCCTTCCAGGAGGAGGCTGCCGCTTGACGCATCCGGACGTCCTGGTGCTCGGCGGCGGCATCATCGGCCTCGCCTGTGCCCGCGAGCTGGCCCTGCGCGGCCATCGGGTCGAGATCGTCGAGCGCCTTCCCCACGGTGCCGAGGCCTCGCTCGCCGCGGGCGGCATGCTCTCCCCCTTGAGCGAGCGGGACGGTCACCGCGGACCCTTTCTCGACGCCTGTCTGGCCTCTCGCGACCTGTGGGGCTCCTGGGTGGCGGACCTGGAAAGCGAGACGGGCCTCACCGTCGACTACGACACCAGCGGCGCCCTGCTCGTAGCCCTGGAAGAAGACGACGAGCCCGACCTCGATGCCGTCCTGAGCTTCGCCCACGGCTTGGGCGAGCACGCCGAGGAGATCGAAATCACCGCCCTGCGTCACTGGGTGCCGGACATCACGCCCGAGGTCCGGCGCGTGCTCCATCTTCCCGGCGAGTACCGGGTGGACAACGTGCAGGTCTGCGCCATTCTCGCTCAAGCCGCCCAGAAGCTCGGGGTGGTGATTCACCATGAGAGCGAGGTGGAGCGCGTCGAGCGCCGCCCGGAGGGAACCGTCCTGGTGCACGGCCGCCATTGGCGCAAGGAGGCCCGGTTGCTGGTGCTCGCGGCGGGCGCCTGGTCGGGCCTCATCCCCGGCCTGCCTCCCTTCCCCGTGCGGCCGGTGCGCGGCCAGATGCTGCTGCTGGGGGGCGTCGAATGGCCGTGGGCGGGTATCGTGCGGCACGGCTCCCGCTACGCCGTCCGCCGCGGCTCAACCGGCCTGCTGGTGGGCTCGACGCAGGAAGAGGCGGGCTTCGACAAGCACAACACCGTCGAGGGAGTCGAGGATCTCCTCGCCTTCGCCCGGCGGCTCTTCCCCGGCATCGGCCGGGCTCGGTTGGAGACCGTCTGGGCGGGCCTGCGCCCCGCCACTCCCGACGGCCTGCCCATCCTCGGACCGCTGCCCGGCTGGCCGGCGGTGGTGGCGACGGGCCATTTCCGCAACGGCATTCTCCTCGCTCCGTGGACGGCGCGCGAGGTCGCCCGGCTGGCCTTCGAGGACGGCGAGACGGAGATCCCGGCGTTCTCGCCGCGCCGGTTTCTGGATCGTTCTTGAGACCGGAAGACCCTTCGGTATAATCCCTGCACTATTTGGAGTTGGCGGCCAAAGGAGGCCCTTGGAATGACGCACATCATCATGGAACCTTGTGTCGGCGTGAAGGATACGGCCTGCGTGGACGTCTGCCCGGTCGACTGCATCTACGGCAAGAACGAGGACTGGGAGATGCTCTACATCCACCCCGAGGAATGCATCGACTGCGGCCTCTGCGTCGACGCCTGCCCCGTCGAGGCCATCGTCCCCCTGGAAGAGGTGCCGGACAAGTGGAAGGCGTTCATCGCCAAGAACTACGAGCACTTCGGGTTCACGCCTCCCTGAGGGGGAGGCGCCCCTTCGGGGCGGACCCTCACTCCCCCAACCCCCTCTCTCCCAGCCTCCCCCCCGCCAGCCGGGAGAGAGGGGGCTAAAACGAGCCGCTCCTTATCTTTCTTCTGACAAACCACTCCCTCTTCTCCCGGCGGGCGGGGGGGGAGGCTGGGAGAAGAGGGCCGGGGTGATGAGGGGCCCCCCGCGATTCCCCCCCTTCCAGGGGAATGGACGTTCCCTCTCTTCCGTTCTACAATGTGAGTCCTGAGCACTAAACCTTAGTCCGGGGACCTCAAGGTTCGCGGCTGGGGTAAGTGGCCAGGTCTCTGGGAGGAGGAGCGCTGCATTGGACTACAAGGACTATTACGCCACGCTGAGCGTCAAGAAGGATGCCTCGCAGGACGAGATCCAGAAGGCGTACAAGAAGCTGGCGCGCAAGTTCCATCCGGACGTGAACAAGGACCCCCAGGCCGAGGTCAAGTTCAAGGAGATCGGCGAGGCCTACGAGGTTCTCAAGGACCCGGACAAGCGCCAGAAGTACGACCAGTATGGCTCGGCCTGGAACCGGGCGCGGCAGTCGGGCGGCAGCGGCGTTCCTCCAGGCTGGAACGTTCATTACGGCGACGGTGGCGGCGGATTCGATTTCAACGATTTCGGCGGCATGGGAGGCATGGGCGGCGGCGAGCGGTTCAGCTCCTTCTTCGACATGCTGTTCGGCGGTGGGGGTCCCGGCGGCGCGCGGCGGGGAGCGGCGCCGGGAGGTCCCGCGGGGTTCGGCAACTTCGGCAATCAGGGCGGTTCGCAGGGCGGCGGCAACGCCGAGGCGACGCTCCCCCTCTCCGTCGAGGAAGCCGTGCAGGGCGGCGAGAAGGAGATCTCGATCTCCGATCCGGCGACCGGCCAGCGCCGGAGCCTGTCGGTGAAGATTCCGGCGGGCGTACGCTCCGGTCAGAAGATTCGCCTCGCCGGCCAGGGCTCTCCAGGTCTCGGCGGCGCGGCGGGCGATCTGCTGCTCAAGGTGGAGATCCAGCCGGACTCGCGCTTCAAGGTCGACGGCGCGGACATCCATACGACCGTCCCCGTCTCTCCCTGGGAAGCGGCGCTGGGCGGCGAGGCCGAGGTCGAGACGCCCACCGGCCCGGTACGGGTGAAGATCCCCGCCGGCACCTCCTCGGGCCGCAAGATCCGCTTGCGCGGTCGCGGCCTCTCTCAGCAGGGAGGCGGCAAGGGAGACCTGCTGGCCGAGATCCGTCTCATGGTTCCGGACACCCTGTCGGACCGTGAGCGGGAGCTGTTCGAGCAGTTGGCGGCGGAATCGGAATTCCGCCCCCGCGAGAGGGAGATGTAGAGAAGGTGTCTCAAAAGATGGTGCCTGCGACCCGGATGGCGCCCGGGATTGAAATCCTGGGCTACCGACGGTGGTCCCCTCCGGGACCGCGGTTTCGTTCTCCCTGGGTCCCGTAGGGACTACCGTCGGTAGCCCGGGTCTTCAGCCCCGGGCGATCGGACGGAGACCAGCACCCTTCGAGACACCCTCTAAGGAAATTCGTGCAAAGGAGGGAAAATCATGGACATCAACAAGCTCACTCAAAAATCTCAAGAGGCGCTGCAGAGCGCTCAGACGAAAGCCTTACGCTATGGACATCAGGAGGTGGACGGCGAGCACCTTCTGCTCGCTCTTCTGGCGCAGCCGGAGGGGCTGGTGCCCCGTCTGCTCGCCCGCATGGAGGCGCCCACCGAGGCTCTCAAGGCCGAGGTCGAGCGCGAGCTTTCGCGCCGGCCCAAGGTCTCCGGCCCCGGAGCCGAGGCGGGCAAGATCTATCTCACCCAGCGATTGCAGCAGATCTTCCTGCGCGCCGAGGACGAAGCCAAACGCCTGAAGGACGAATACGTATCCGTCGAGCACCTGCTGCTGGCGATGATCGAAGAGGGCTCCTCCTCCCCCGTCGGCAAAGTGCTCGCGAGCTTCAACATCACCCGCAACGCCTTCCTCGCCGTGCTGACGGCGGTGCGGGGCAACCAGCGGGTCACCAGCGCCATGCCGGAGGTCGCCTACGAGGCCCTGGAGAAGTACGGCGTCGACCTGGTCGCCGAGGCGCGGCGCAACAAGCTCGATCCGGTCATCGGCCGCGACGCCGAGATCCGGCGCGTGGTCCGCATCCTGTCGCGCAAGACCAAGAACAACCCCGTATTGATCGGCGAGCCCGGCGTCGGCAAGACGGCCATCGTCGAGGGCCTCGCCCAGCGCATCGTCCGGGGGGACGTCCCCGAGTGGCTCAAGGACCGGGCCCTCTTCTCGCTCGACATGGGCTCGCTGCTCGCCGGCGCCAAGTATCGCGGCGAGTTCGAGGAGCGCCTCAAGGCGGTGCTCAACGAGATCAAGCAGAGCGAGGGGCGCATCCTGTTGTTCATCGACGAGATCCACACCATCGTCGGCGCCGGCAAGACGGAAGGCTCGCCCGATGCGGGCAACCTTTTGAAACCCATGCTGGCCCGCGGCGAGTTGCACTGCATCGGCGCCACCACGCTCGACGAATACCGCAAGAACATCGAGAAGGACGCGGCCCTGGAGCGCCGCTTCCAGCCGGTGATGGTCGAGCCGCCGTCCGTCGAGGACACGGTCTCCATTCTCCGCGGCCTGCGCGAGCGCTTCGAGGTGCACCACGGCGTCCGCATTCAGGACAACGCCCTGGTGGCGGCGGCCGTGCTCTCCAATCGCTACATCTCCGATCGTTTCCTGCCCGACAAGGCCATCGACCTCATCGACGAGTCCTGCGCCATGATCCGCACCGAGATCGATTCCATGCCGCAGGAGCTCGACGAGGTCACCCGCCGCGTCATGCAGCTCGAAATCGAGGAGGCGGCGCTCAAGAAAGAGAAGGACAAGGCGAGCCAGGAGCGTCTGGAGGATCTGCGCCGAGAGCTGGCGGACCGTAAAACCCAGGCCGACGCCATGCGGGCCCAATGGGAGGCCGAAAAAGAGTCGATCGAGGAGGTGCGGGACCTGCGCGAGCAACTCGAGCAGATCCGCCAGGAGATCGAGGTCGCCGAGCGGCAGTACGACCTCAACAAGAGTGCCGAGCTACGCTACGGCAAGCTCCCCCAGCTCGAAGCCCAGCTCCGCGAGAGAGAGGCGATGCTGACGGAGCAGCAGCAGAGCGGCGGCAAGCTCCTGCGCGAGGAGGTCACGGAAGAGGAGGTGGCCGAGATCGTCTCCCGCTGGACGGGCATTCCGGTCACCCGGCTGGTCGAGGGCGAGCGGGACAAGCTGCTGCGGCTCGACGAGATCCTTCACCAGCGCGTCATCGGCCAGGACGAGGCCGTGCAACTGGTCGCGGACGCCGTCATCCGCGCCCGCTCGGGAATCAAAGATCCGCGGCGCCCCATCGGCTCCTTCATCTTCCTGGGGCCGACCGGCGTCGGCAAGACCGAGCTCGCCAAGACGCTCGCGCAGTCGCTCTTCGACAGTGAGGAAAACCTCATCCGTATCGACATGAGCGAGTACATGGAACGTCACAACGTCTCGCGGCTGATCGGCGCGCCGCCGGGCTACGTCGGCTACGAAGAGGGCGGCCAGCTCACCGAGGCGGTGCGGCGCAAGCCCTACTCCGTCATCCTCTTCGACGAGATCGAAAAGGCGCACCACGACGTCTTCAACGTGCTCCTCCAGATCCTCGACGACGGCCGGGTGACCGATGCGCAGGGCAGGACGGTGGACTTCAAGAACACCGTCATCATCATGACCTCGAACATCGGCTCCCATCACCTGCTGGAGGGGATGACGCCTTCGGGCGAGATCTCCGAGCCGGCGCGGGACGCCGTGCTGCGCGAGCTGCGCGGCCACTTCCGGCCCGAGTTCCTCAACCGGGTGGACGACATCGTGCTCTTCCGCACGCTGACCCTGCCCGAGATCGAGCGCATCGTCGATCTCCAGACCGAGGACTTGAGAAAGCGCCTTGCGGATCGAGGTATCCGTCTCGAGCTCTCCGAACCCGCCCGCGTGCTGGTGGCCCGTCAGGGCTTCGATCCGGTGTATGGTGCCCGGCCCTTGAAGCGGTACCTCCAGCATGAGCTCGAGTCGAAGATCGGCCGCGCCCTGATCGCCGGCGACGTCCACGACGGGGCTCTCCTCCGGGTGGACGTCAACGACACCGGTCAGCTCGCCGTCGCGATCGAAAACCCCAAGGAAGCGGAGGTCGCGGTGGGGGTGTGATCTCGATCAATCTCCCTTGAAGTCAAAAGCCCGGCCGCGAGGCCGGGCTTTTTTCCATTCTGGGCTGCGAGAATTTCGCTTCAGGGAGCGATAACGAAACCCCTCGACACATCAAACCTTCGACCTCACCACCGTCCGCGGGTCATTCCGATCCTCCCGCCACGCCGGATGGTTCACATGAAACACGTGGTCTCCGTTGAACGAGACCACCGCCGCGTCGAAGGTCATGGTTCCGATCTTCTTCCAGTTGGTGATATCTCGGCGTTCTTTGATCGGCAGGCCGTGGGTGGTGCCGGTGTCGGAGGTCTCGACATCGAAGACGAGCTTGCGTTTCGGTGTGGGGTCGCCGGGATCGTAGATGTGGGCCATGATCTCGTCGCGGAAGTCGAGGTCGTCGCCGGGGATGACAGGCTGACCCGCGGCAACGGTGAGCTGCATGAACTCGGGGGCGCGCGTCGGCTCGGCGGGCGGTTTCCCGAGCTCGGCGATCTGGTAGACCTGCCGGATGGTCGGCCGTTTCTCGGCGAGGTTGAACACCAGCCCGCTGAGGAGGAGGATTGGCATGCCGCCGCCGCGGCGCGTGACGGTGGTGTTCGGCGCGTTGCGCAGCTTCGCGCCGTTGATGTTCGGCGTGTCCTCGCCGCCGATGTCTTCCTGGGTGATGAAGCACGCGGTCGGCAGGCACTCGGGATGGTTCGGATCGGTGGTCGGATAGATACGGCCGATCATCGACAGCGACCGCGTATGGCCGCGGCGCGTCTCGGTGCAGCAGGTGGAGTAGCGGGTGATGATCAGGCCGCGGCTTCCCTTGTGGAAGTAGCCGGTGTACGGCGTGTCTGCGGTGACTTCCCACAGGCCCGTCATGCAGATGGCGTTGGGGTGGAGGAGGCGGCGGTAGCCCATTCCGTCCGGGCCCCAGCGAAGGTCGGAATCGGAGGCGAGGACGCGCTTGGCCGCCGCGAGGAACTGCCACGTCCTGCCGCCAGGCAGCAGGCCTTTGATCAGCGGCATGAACGTGACCGGGAAGCGCTCGAGAGGCGCGTTCCCTTGCGCCCCCCATACTTTCTGATACGGGTTGGCGAAGACGGCGTCGCGCACGGTGCTGAAGCGCGAGCCGGCGACTACAGGCTTATCGTTGGCGGTGAAGCCTTGAATACCGAGGGCCTCTTCGGTCATGTGACCTCCTCGCAGGATGGTGAGGGGCTTGGCTCAGCGCACCACGACGTGCCTGTAAAATGGAATCTCGCGGATTCGAGGTCCGCCCGCGGCGACGATCGCGTTGGCGAGAGCGGGGGCCACCGCGGGCGTCGGAGGCTCGCCGACTCCGGTCGGCGTCACCTGTCCGCCCATATCCTTGATCACCTCCGCGCTTGGTTCCACAAAGTACATGGAGATCTTTTTCGGTGTCTGGTGAATTCGTAGCACAGGGTAGTCGTCGAAATTGTGCTGCTCGACGGCCCCTTTCTTGACCGTGATCTCGCCGAGCAGGGCGTAGCTCAGGCCGTAGAGGATGCCGCCCTCCATCTGCGCTTGGCACCGGTCCGGGTTGACCGCGATGCCGCAGTCAATCGCGCCGTGGATCTCGTTGATCGTCAGCTCGTTGGCGTCGTTGAGCGTAACGTCTACCACGATGGCCACGTAGCTAAGGAAGGCCCGGTGGGCGGCGATGCCCAGGCCGCGGCCCTTCATCGCCTTGTACTGCTTGACCTTGTCATCCCAGCCCACCTCCTTCACCACCCGCTCCACGACGGCCCGCAGCCGCCGGGTATCGGGTGGATAAGGAGGCACCACGGCGGGCTGCCCTTCCCACTTCAACGCGGGGAAGCCGTTGTTATCGAAGCATTTGGCGTCCTCGGCCCCCAGATCGAGGACGCGCCCCTCTCCGATCAGCTCGAGCAGATAGTCCTTGGCGTCGCGTCCGGCGGCGATCGCCAGCTCGTTGGCGAAGGAGCCGGTGCCGAAGGCGTGGTAGATGTTGGCCACCGAGCGCATCCAGCCGCAGCGGATGTGGTTCTCGGCCGGACAGTTCTCGATGCGCAGATTCTTCACGTCGAGCATCATGTCTTCGAGACCGTGCGCCCTCTCGATGCCGGAGCCATAGCGATACTCCCCGCCGTTGTGATACGCGGCGCGCGCCTTCTTGAAAACCGGCCTGACCGGCTCGGGTAGGGTTTCCGGAGGCGGAAAGAGCGTCGCGAAGAACGACGTGAAGGCGCTGCGCAGCACCAGGGCCGTCGTATGCCCCTCGCCGTCGAGAGCCGCCTTCAGACGCTGGTGGGCAACCGAATTGTAGTAGCTGAACTGGATGTCGTCCTCGCGGGTCCACTGCACCCGAATGGGCACGCCGGGATGCTTCTGGGCGAGAAAGGCCGCCTCGATAGCGTAGTCGCATTTGGACTTGCGCCCGAAGCCGCCACCCAGCAACGTCGTGTGCACCTTGACCTTGTCCCGAATCTCTTTCTTGAGCTCGTCTCTGGCCTTGTACAATGCGGCCTCGTCCAATCCCAGCAGTCTTCCGAGCTCTTCGTTGAAGTCGCGCACTTCTTGCTTTTCGCAGTCTCTCACTTCGCTCGGCTCGGTCGCCTGCCAGAGCAGCCACCTGACCGGATTGGGCTCCAGCATTGCCAACCCCACGTAGTGCTGCGTGAAGTCGGGACCCTGGGTGGGTGACCAGATCTCCCAGCGCCCGCTCTCGTAAAGGGCGACGGCGGCGGGGGGCTCCATCGGCGCCTGGGCCAGGTGGGGGATGTAGTAGTCCGCATCCACAACCTTGGCGGCCTGCGCGAAGGCCTCATCGACGTCGCGCCGTATTCGTAGCGGCCTCCCCGGGGCGGCCGTCGAAGTTTCCAGCTCGCCGCGGAAGGCCTTGGAGTCGTACTCGGCGTTGGGGTTCCCTCCGAGCTCCCACTCGACCTTGAGCGCCCGGCGCCCCTGCAAGGCCGCCCAGGTGTTCTCGGCCAGGACGGCGACGCCCGCGTGCGGTATGAAGCCGGCGCCCACTCCTCCCGCCGGCTGCGTAAGCGGGAGGCGGACCTTGACAACGTCCACGACGCCTGGCACTTGGCGCGCCGCGGTGTCGTCGAAGCTCTTCACCTCGCCGTTGGCCACCGGGCAGCGCACGATCATGGCGGTCAGCATGCCGGGGCGATGAACGTCGACATCGGCGCCGTAGACCGCCTTGCCGGTGACCATGTCCTGGACGTCGACGAACGGCATCTCCTTGCCGATGAAACGCCACTTCTCGCGCGGCTTGAGCGCGGCCGTGATCTCGGGCATCTGGGGCACCCCCACCTGGGAGGCGTAGAGCAGCAAGTGGTGGTATTCGGTGGGACCATGTTTGTTGCCCTTGTGCCACACCTTCTGCTGCCGCCCCTCGCACTCGCCGGGGTCGACTCCCCATTTTTTGGCCGCGGCGCGTTCCATCACGAGCCGAATGCCGGCGCCGAAGAGCCTCATGGGCTGGTAGTACAGAGCCATGCTACGCGAGCTGTCTGCGAACTGGGCGACTTCCTCGGGGATCAGGTAACTCGGTTTGCCGCCTGGGTTTGGATTCCCTATCGCGAATCTGGGAGCGTCGGCGTCGGCCTGGTGCAGCCGGACCCGGGACCAGTCAGCCTCGAGCTCGTCGGCCAGCACGGCCGCCAGGCTCGATTTGATACCCTGGCCCATCTCCGAGCGGTGAGCCATGATAATGATGGTGCCGTCCAGTTTGATGGCGACGAAATTGTTGAGCGGGAAGCCTTTATGAAGGAGATCCGTTATCGGCCCGGCGGAGAGCGATTCAGTGGGGACAATGGACCAGCCGAGCACCAGGGCTCCGGCACCCACACCGGTCTGACGGAGGAAATCCCTGCGGGTGATCCTGACGATGCCGCTCATGACGAGCTCCCTGCCGCCTTGTGGATCGCGGCCCGGATCCGCGGATAGGTGCCGCAGCGGCAGATGTTGCCGCGCATCGCGTCGTCGATCTGCTCGTCAGTGGGGTTGGCCCCCTTCGTCGCGGTCAGGAGCGCCGCGGCGGACATGATCTGGCCCGGCTGGCAGAATCCGCACTGCGGCACGCCGAGCTCGACCCACGCCTTCTGGCAGGGGTGGCTGCCGTCGGGCGACAGACCCTCGATCGTGGTGATCTTGGAAAGGCAGGCGACGCCCACGTCAATAGAGCAGGAACGCACGGCCCGCCCGTCGAGGTGGACGGTGCACGCGCCGCATTGCGCGACGCCGCAGCCGAACTTGGTGCCCTTGAGCCCCAGGATGTCGCGCAGGGCCCAGAGCAAAGGCATGTTGCCGTCAATGTCGACAGTGTGTACCCTGCCGTTGACGTGGAGCTGAAAAATGGACATCGGAACCTCCTTCTCGGGGTCGGCCCTGGGCGAAATCAGAATTTGCGGCGGAGCTCCACTCGCGCTCCGTAGATGTCCTTCTGGCCCTGCCGCCAGCCCTTCATGGCGTCCAGGCGCAAGATCCAGGTTTTCGTGAACGGATGCTGATAGCGGGCGCCGAGGGCGTATTGGTCCCCCGACGTATTGTTGCTCCTGCGCTCCACCACCGACCCTTCGACGACGATCTGACGGTCGAGGCCGAACAGGTACTCCACTCCCACCGCCCCGCCGTAGGAGTCGCGCGCGGTGGCGTCGAGTGTCGGGTAGCCCGTCAGACCGTCGGACTCGAAGTTGATGCCGGTGTTCCTCAGCACGCCGCCGGAATCGCCCCCGCGCGCCAGCGACTGAGGGCTTTTGAAGCCGGCGAAGAGGTTGAAGTAGGGGACGAAGTTCAACGGGTTGAAGGCTGAGACGTCGAAGCCGAAATGCCGCCTCGGGACGAGCGAGTTCTCCACCAGCACCAGCAGGCCGTCGGCTGTCTTCACCCCGTTGACACCCTTCTGGCCGAAGTTGCCGATCAGCCGGACGCTGTTGGCGAGCCGCCCCCGGTACCGCTTGCTGAACGCGACGGTGACGTTGCTGTAGCTATGGCCGCTGACGTCGGAGTCGAGGTAGCCGTAGCCGTACTCGAGATAGCCGCGCAGGAGGTCGGCGAAGCCGGCGAATCCGAAAAGTTTGTTCTTGGTGCCGGAATCGGCGGCGGTGTTCACGTTGTGGAAGCCGGCGAAGAAGGTGAAGTCCATGTTGCTGATATCGAGCGAGGGACTGTTCTTGGCGGTGATGCTGAAGGCCGCGCCATCGATGGCATCCTCGATCCAGACGCCGTTCTGGGTGACGATGGGGGTCCTCCCGACGGCAACCGGCAGGTCTACATGGTTGGTCCTGCCGGTCAACCCTTGAGCCATGGCGCCGAGGTCGCCTTCGAAGAAAAGAGTGTCGAGGTTGAAGTCGAAATTGTCGACGAACTTGTCTTCAACCTGGCCCCTGATCAGGTAGCGCGTAAACGAGTTGTTCTTGTCGATCGGGCGCGTGAAGGCATGAATACGCTCGGTGGGGGTGAGCTGTAAGTCCATGTCGAGGTTGAGACGGGCGGCGATCTCCGACTGCTCCGTCTTGCCGTTGACGGGGGGGCCGCCTTTGTCGTACTGCGCGGCGGCGATACGAAAGTCGCCGGCAACAATGAAGGCCGGCATCATTGGATTCTTATCGCCGAGCAAGGTGGGGCGGGGTGCGTACGCCCCATAGTCGTAGAGGCGAAGGCCCAACTGGACGGGCGGCTGGGGCCTATCGATCTTGCGCCTGCCGCCATAGATGTCGAGCTCGGCCGCCGAGTCGTAGGTCTGCGGATAGCACGGGTCGGATTTGAACCACGCCGGGTCGGGCGGCCCGGGGAGGAGCCTGGCCTCGGGCGACATGTCGTGCTCTTTGTGGGCGTTGCTGACATCGAAGGGTTTCGGGACGCAGGGGGCGTCACTCTTCTTGTCGTCCTTCTTGTCGTCGACGGCATCGGCGGCGAAGGCGCACCGGACGCCGAGGGCAAACAGAAGAAGTCCGACGAGCAAAGGGTTCGCAGTCCAGGCTTTTCCGTTCATGGTCGCCCTTTCTCAGTGAACGTCGAATGAGACGGCGTAGGCATGCGTGTCAGTGACCCATTCGTTCTCAACCCGCTTCATCTCCGTCGTGGCGAAGACGAACTCCATGAAATAGATGGGCTCCGTCCTGCCGCGCAGGCGCGCGGCGAGCTTGTAAGTACCGGACTTTTTGAGCAGCTTCCCGGGGACCTTGTAGTGGGCGGTGCGGCTCCCCAGCGGCGGGATGCTGCGCTTCTCCAGGCGCGCGTTCGGGGGGTGGTTGAGAATCGAGGTCGGTGCGCCGCCGGGCCGGATGAAAGGGTCCTGGTCGAAGTCCAGATTGATCGGCAGATACATCTCCCGATCCGTTCCTTTCAGGTTGGTCGTGAGGAACTTGCTCTGCATGCTGAAGAGCTGGTCGTCGTGGGGGATCTTGTAATCTCCGACCTCTTTGGACTGGAGGTCGGCGAGGTCGCCGTCCTTGTCGACGTAGCCGGATTCCCAGACTCTCTTTCCGTCCGGGTCGACGAGCACGACGTTGAGCCAGAGCTCAGGCTGGGCTCCCAGAGAGCCGGAGGGGAGGTTGTGCCCCTTGTTCAAGTTCGTGAGCTTGTAGTCGAATTTGAAGTCCTTGCCGACCTGAGGGCTGCCCTTGAAGAACGGACCGTCGAGCTTCGAGGCGTTCTCCATGAGCTTCAGGCGCATTTGCTCCCGCTCCCTCCACCGGCCGAGATTCTCCTGAACGATCACCCAGGCCTTCCTGCGGTCGGCGGGGTTCTTCCATTCGGCCGGGAAGGTGGCCGAGCCGCTACCGGCGGCGATCTTGTTTTCGAAGTCGTCGCTCCCCCAGCCGGCGCGAAAATCGAACGTCAGCCACTGCTGGGGGGTGAACGGAGACTCTTCGATGCGCAGCGGGAAGAGACCGGGGTGGCTGATCGGATAGCCGGGGCCGACGAAGGTGTGGTCGGTCAGCGGCCGCTTGTCGTTGAAATGCTTGCCGTTGACCTGCGCGGCCCACCCAATGTCGTAGCCTGCGTTCTGCCCCGGAACTTTGCTCATGTGGCAGTTCTGGCAGGTGATGCCCTCCTTGGCGGCGGGAGAGGCGCGGTACACTTCCCAGACGGTTTCGAGCTTGATGCCGGGATGGACCGCGACCTGATGGCATGCGGCGCAGAGCTCCGACTTCACGATCAGGTCCGACTGGATGGCGGTCTGGTGCATCCGGATCCATTTCTTGTCGCCTTCGGCGGGCTTGTCGGGCTCGTCGAGGGTGACGAGGATGCCGTTTTCCCTCGCGTTGGTGATCGCCTTGAGGCCACC
>Ga0134121_10000299_pt1 | contig 58609 bp, 52 predicted proteins | sample KB301_FD_96463 | JGI IMG/M metagenome (GOLD analysis project Ga0134121, IMG submission 96463) | Terrestrial soil microbial communities without Nitrogen fertilizer from Kellogg Biological Station, Michigan, USA - KB3-0-1 | ecosystem: Environmental > Terrestrial > Soil > Unclassified ...
ATGTCCGGATGGTCGATGTCGAGGATCACCATCTTGGCCGCCCGGCGGGTCTTGCCGCCGCTCTTGATGACGCCGGCGAAGGCGTCGAAGCCCTTCATGAAGGAGACCGGCCCGGAGGCGGTGCCGCCGCCGGCCAGCGGCTCGCGCGACGAGCGCAGCTTCGAGAGGTTGCTGCCGGTGCCGGAGCCGTACTTGAAGAGCATGCCCTCGGTCTTCGCCAGGGTGAGGATGGAGTCCATCGTGTCCTCGGCGGCGTTGATGAAGCAGGCCGAGCACTGGGGCTTCTCCTCGATGCCGACGTTGAACCACACCGGCGAGTTGAAGCAGGCATACTGGTAGAGGAGGATGTGCTTGAGCTCGGCGTGGAAGGTCTGGGCGTCCTCCTCGGTGGCGAAGTAGCCGCCCTGACGGCCCCAGCCGGCGACGGTGTCCGCCACCCGGCCGATGAGCTGGCGCACGCTGCGCTCCCGGTCCGGCGCGCCGAGCTGGCCGCGGAAGTACTTGGAGACCACCACGTTGGTCGCCGTCTGCGACCAGAACTTCGGCATCTCGACGCCGCGCTGCTCGAAGACCTTCTCCCCCCGCTCGTTGGAGATGACGGCATCGCGCTGCTCCCATTCGACCGTGTCGAAGGGGTCGACCCCAGGGGTCGTGAAGTAGCGCTCGAACGCCAGGCCCGGTGCCGGAGCCGCCGCCGTGGGCGCCTCCGTCCGCGTCGCGGTGGCACCGGAACCGGTGCCGATGCCCGTGCCGGGCATCCGGTTGCGCATCGCTCTGCCTCTCGCCTCGTCGGAATGCAGGGTGGATTGTGGCTCCATGCTCGCTCTCCTCAACTAGATGTCGTTTTCTGCCGTTGCGCCGCCAAGCGAAAGCGTCAGGCAACGCTCTCGCGCACTACTCCCGACCTACCCAAAAACAGATGCGAAAGTGGGATTCAAGAACAATTGCACTGGCGATCTTTCGTGACGTGCATCACCAACGCTACGCCTGCCGGTTGCGGGAGTCAAGGGGTAAACCACTAGATATTGTGGTTTGTCACAATTCGGAGCCCAAGTCTGGGCAGGGCCGGGAAGAAGAACTTACAAATCCTCCGGCTTCCCGACAGGATTTCCACAGCCGGATTTGCCCGTCTCGTCGGGAGGGTTGTGGAAAATGCTTGCAAGAGGGGAAAGGGGTGGAGTCTTCGACTCCGCTGCGGTCAGCCAAGAGAGACGGATCGGCACCGCGCCGAAGCCCTCATCACCCCGGCCCTCTTCTCCCAGCCTCCCCCCCGACCGCCGGGAGAAGAGGGGAACAGCCAAGAGACGGCAGCGGTCTTCAGCCCCGAAGGGCCGGCGGCATGTAGCCTGGGGCTGGCGGCTTTTTGCCAGCCCCAGGTCAAACGGTAACCCCCAAAATATAGCCCCGAAGGGGCGACGGCGGCCGTCCTGGACGAGGCCTGCCGCCGCCCCTTCGGGGCTATTGGGTTCTTGAGGTTCGCGGCGATCCTGGGGCTGGCAAACAGCGCCAGCCCCAGGCTACATGCCGCCGGCCCTTCGGGCCTGAGAGACGGCCTCAGGAGGCCTTCGCCTTGCCGCCCTTCTTGGCTTCCCGGTAGCCGGCCTTGAGGGCGTCGGCTTCGGTCATGAACTGGCCCTTCTTGGTCTTGCCGTACCAGGCGTCGCCCTGGCGGTGGAAGATCTTGGTGTCCAGGTTGACCCACACCATGCCGGGCGACGGCGGCACCTGGGCGGTGATCGAGGAGGGGCTGGCGGGAGTCGTCCGCCCCCCCGGAGCCGGAGCCGCTTTGGGCGCGGGAGCCGGGGCCGGGGCGGGTGCCGCCTTGGGAGCCGGGGCCGCCGGAGCCGCCGACGCGCCCGCCGTCACCATCGGGGTGATGGTGGCGATGGTCTTCGCCGGCACGCCGGCCCGGGAGAGGTCCGCCGCGGAAGAGTAGGGACGTCCGGCGATGATCTTCTTCGCCGTCGCCGCGCCCACGCCGGGCAGCGACTCGAGCTCTTTCTGGCTGCCGTTGTTGAGGTCCACCGTGCCCGCCGGGCTGCCCTTCTTCTTCGAGGCGGGGGCCGCAGGCGCGGCGGGAGCTGCCGGGGCTGCGGGGGCCGCGGGGGCCGCCGGAGTCTTGACCTCCTTGGGGGTCTTCTCAGCCTTGGGGGTCTTCTCGGCCTTGGGAGTCTTCTCCGCCTTGGGGGTTTTCTCCGCCGTGGCTTCCGCCGGGGTCTTGGCTTCCTTGGGCTTCTTGGTCTTGGGAGCCTTGGCGTCCGCCGGGGTCACCGTGGGGGCCGGGGTCGCCGCGGGCTTCTCTTTGGGCTTGGCCGACGCCTGAGTGGCGGGCAGGACGAGCAGCGCCGACAATGCCAGGAACACAATCGACCTGAGGCGATTTCTACCGAATGAGAACATTGGGGATTTTTTCCTTTCTGGGATCCAGGGAGCTCGCGGGGAGACGGCGCTCGCCTTCCACTTTGAGCCCCCACAAGCTAGGAGGGTAACATTACAGCCCGGATTACAGGGGAAAAGCTCAGAGGTCGCCGGGGTCCACCTGGTCGAACACGGCGTCGAGGGTGTCCCGCAGGCCCTCCACCACCTCGCGGGGGGCGCCGAGCCGCTCCTCCACGTCCCCCCGGCCCAGCAGTACCTCCCGCAGAGCGTTGCGCAGGGTGCGGATCTCCAGCGCCTTCAGTTGCGTCGTGGCGGTGTCGCCGTCGAAGGAGACGATCTTCATGGCCGGGCTGCCTCCTTATGACTGCCCATCCAATCCCGGATCTCCCGGGCGAAGTCATCGAATTCTCCGGGGGCCTTCGCGAGGAAATCCAGGACCCGATCCGGATCGAGGTCAATGTAATCATGGACCAGAACGTTCCGGAAGCCACCGAGTCCCTTGAGACGGCCCCGTAGGTCGGCGCTCAGGACACCTCTCTGGGCAAGAAGGCCCACGATCTCTTCGTACTCTCCAGCGCTGACACCGTACGCCGCGCTCAGGATGTGGCTACCGATATCGAAGATGAGTGAAGCACCCACTTGGAGGGAACGCTCCAGGGCCAACATATCTCGATGACTGCCGAGAAGAGCCGCCCGGTCCATGCCGACGAACTCCTCAAGGTCCGAGATGACCCCATCCAGCTTCGCGAGCCTGGTTTCGAGGACCTCAACTCGCACGACCACGCAGGCGCTCCTCCAGTCGCTCTCCGGCGATCTTCCACTGCTCTTTAAGGAATGGTTTGAAATCCAGGTAGCGCAGATTGGTGCGGACCGTGAAGTCGGTCTCAAGCTCCGGCGGATTGGCATACAAACAGCGACCTGCGTCGATCACCTCATGAGCGAGGACGACCCCGGCCTTATCCAGAGGCACCAGATCGATCTCGCCCCCGGCAGCCTCCACTACGTCGGCCCTGAATCTCAGAAAATCCCAAAGCCTTAGGGGAGGATCCATGAGAACCGCCAAGTCGACATCCCGAACGGGAATCTTCCGCTCCGGAGTCGCTGTCGACCCGAAGAGATAGACCAGTTTTACCCGAGGGTCCGCCGCCAGGAACCGGGCGGCCCGCTCGGCCCGCTGGCGGGCGGCCTCGGGCTCGATCTTTTGCATCTCGAACATCGTCTCAACTCTACCACCCATCACCCATTGCCCCTCCTGAGTCCTCCCTTGGGAGCCGCCTTCGCCTCCCGATCTCTATACAATCGACCCATGGCCACCGAGACGAAGACCGAGCGACCCGCCGCCGCGACGACAGGAGACGACGAGCGGCAGACCTCTTCCGAGATCCCCATCCGCCGCTTCTACCGGCCGGCGGACGTCGCCGGCGTTCCCTATGACGCGAAGGTGGGAGACCCGGGGCGGTATCCCTACACCCGCGGTCTCTACGCCGACATGTACCGCCAGCGCCAGTGGACGATGCGCCAGTACGCCGGCTACTCCTCGGCAGCCGAGTCCAACCAGCGCTACCGGTATCTGCTCGCGCAGGGCACCACCGGGCTCTCGGTGGCTTTCGACCTCCCGACCCAGATCGGGTATGACTCGGACTCCCCCGTCGCCCGCGGCGAGGTCGGCCGCGTCGGGGTCGCCGTCGACTCGATCGAGGACATGCGCCGCCTCTTCGAGGGCATTCCGCTCGACCGGGTCACCACCTCGATGACCATCAACGCCACGGCCGCCATCCTTCTCTCCCTCTACCTGGCGGTGGCCGAGGAGCAGGGGGCGTCCTGGGAGCGGCTGGGCGGCACGGTGCAGAACGACATCCTCAAGGAGTACGCGGCCCGCGGCACCTACATCTATCCGCCCGGCCCGTCGCTCAAGCTGGTGACGGACATCATCGCCTTCTGCGCCGACCGGGTGCCGAAGTGGAACACCATCTCCATCTCCGGCTACCACATGCGGGAGGCGGGCTCCAGCGCCGTGCAGGAGGTGGCCTTCACCCTCGCCAACGGCCTCGCCTACGTGCAGGCGGCCCTCGACCGGGGCCTCGCCGTCGACGACTTCGCCTCCCGCCTCTCCTTCTTCTTCAATGCCCACAACAACTTCCTGGAGGAGGTGGCGAAGTTCCGCGCCGCCCGCAGGCTGTGGGCCGAGCTGATGCAGGAGCGCTTCGCCCCCAAGGACCCGCGCTCGCTCTGGCTGCGCTTCCACACCCAGACGGCGGGCTCGACGCTCACCGCCCAGCAGCCCATGAACAACGTGGTGAGGGTGGCGGTGCAGGCCCTGGCGGCGGTCTGCGGCGGCACCCAGTCGCTGCACACCAACTCTCTGGACGAGGCGCTGGGGCTGCCCACCCAGGAGGCGGCGGGCCTCGCCCTGCGCACCCAGCAGGTGATCGCCCACGAGAGCGGCGTCGCCGACGTGGCCGATCCGCTCGGCGGCTCCTACGTGGTGGAGGCCTGGACGGACGAGATCGTCCAGCGCTCCCGCGGCTACATCGCCAAGATCGACGAGATGGGCGGCGCCATGGCGGCCCTGGAGCGCGGCTTCCAGCAGCGGGAGATCGCCGAGGCGGCCTACCGTTTCCAGATGGCGGTCGAGGCCGGGCGGGAGCTGGTGGTGGGGGTCAACACCCTGCAGTCCGAGGTCGAGGCGCCGCGGGAGATCCTGCGCATCGATCCCGCCGCCGAGCGCGATCAGGTGGAGCGCCTGCGCGTCCTGCGGGAGAGGCGCGACGGGAAGAAGGCCGCCGCGACGCTCGCCGCCCTCGCCGCCGCGGCGAAGGAGGACCGCAACCTCATGCCCTCCATCCTCGACTGCGTCCGCGCCGAGGTCACCCTCGGCGAGATCTCGGACGGCCTGCGCGCCATCTATGGGGAGTACCGGGAGGCGGATCTGGAGTAGGGTCGCCTTGCCGCCTGAGAGCTTCCCCCGCCCAAGACCCTCACCCCTGCCCCTCTCCCGACCACCCCATCCCCCTCCCCGGGAGAGGGGTACCCCTGGGGCGTTCTGGCTGTTCTCCCTCTTCTCCCGGTGAGGGGGTGGAGGGGGTCGGGAGAAGAGGGTCGGGGTGATGAGGGTCTTGGGCGGGGGGACCTCCGAAACGAGTTATCGCCCCCCGCCCTTCCCCCGCCCGGTCCCTGAGCGTAGAATCCGCCAGCACATGTTTTAGGGCATTGGAGGGGAGACGCCGGCTTGGCCGTGCGGTCTCATATGTCGTCATGCGGAGCCGAACCGTTCATTTACCAGGAGGGACGAACCCTCGGGACACGCTGATCGCGGCCGCCCGAGAGGTTGGGCGGCCTCCTGATTTCGTCCTGGCGTTCCTGCCTCCCGGGGAGAATCTGCGCGACGCCCTCGCCGTCATGACCTCGGCGTGGCCGGACGCCGTGCGCCTCGGCTGCGAGGCCGTGACGCAGATCGCCGGAGCGGAGATCACCCGCCAGGGAATCGTTCAGCTCTTCTGGCTCGACGATCCGCGGCGCCACAAGGTCTGCGTCGAGGTCGTTCCCGGCACGCACGGCGAGCCTCCGGCCCTGAAGCGGGTCGAGGGCATCGCCCGCCGCGTCGTCGCCGCCGACGGCACCCTGCTGCTGATGGACGGCCTGCGCTTCCCCGCCGAGCGCTTCCTCGCCGACCTGCGCAAGAGCCTGCGCGGATTGCAGGCGCCGGCCGCCGGAGCTCTCGCGTCGCAACTCGAGCCGGCCGGGGGGTTCGGAGCCCGGGTGTTCGCGGGCGAGCGGGTGCTTCCCTCGGCCTGCCTGGTACTGACTCTCCACGGCATCGCCATGCAGGTGGCGGTCCTCCGCGGCTGGAGCCCGGCCTCCCCCGTCTACACGGTGACGCGGGCGGAAGGGGGCACCGTCTGGGAGATCGACGGCGAGCCGGCCGCGGCGTGGTACCGCCGCTTCTTCACCGTCGGCGGCGCCCTCGCCCCCATGCCCGAGACGGCGAACCGCTTTCCCCTCCTCATCGAGGGGCCCCGGCCGGAGCGGCACGGGCTCTATCGCTCCCTGCGCGCCTTCGACCAGCCCTGCGGCGCCGTCACCTTCTGGGGCGACCTGGAGATCGGAGACCGGGTGCGGCTGAGCATGAGCAACGACACCTCGCTCGCGAGCACGGCCGCGGAGCTCCTCGCGGGCTCTTCCCCGCAGCACCCGCCCGACGCCGCCCTCCTCTGCTCCTGCATCGGCCGCGAGCTGACGCTCGGCCAGGAGTCGGCGCGGGAGGTGGCCGCCCTCCAAGGCGTGCTGGGCGGCACCTCTCTCTCGGGCTTCTACTCCTCCGGGGAGATCGGCCCCACGCCGCGCGGCGACCTCGCCTTCTACAACCACACCGCCGTTCTGGCGCTGCTTCGGGAGGCCGGGTAGCCCATGGGGCCGCTGGAGCTCGACAACGCCATCCTGCGCAACCTGCTGACGCAGACGACGCGGGCCTACGAAGGGCAGATGACCGAGCTCTACGGGGAAAAGGAGCTGGCCCAGGTCACCCTGGCCTCGATCGGCGACGGCGTGCTGGCGACCGACGGCGCGGGACGGATCAAGTACCTGAACCCGGTGGCCGAGAAGCTCACCGGCTGGGACCGCGCCGAAGCCCTCGGCAAGCCCCTGCCCGAAATCTTCCACCTCTCGGAGAGCGAGCAGAGGATCGACGAAATCCTGCGCCACTGCCTGGAGGACGGCCGCAGCTTCCGGCTGTCGGAGCGCATCAGCCTCGAACGGCGCGACGGCCGGCACTACGGCATCGAGAGCACCTGCGCTCCCATCCGCGCCTCCGACGGCCGCATCATCGGCGCCGTGCTGGTCTTCCAGGACGTCTCGGACAAGCGGCTGATGGCCCTCCAGCTCGCCCACCAGGCCACCCACGACGAGCTGACCGGCCTGCTCAACCGGCAGGCCTTCGACGGCAACCTGCAGCGCGCCCTGGAAGAGGCCCGCAGCACTTCCAACACCCACGCCCTCTGCTACATGGACCTCGACCAGTTCAAGCTGGTCAACGACACTTGCGGCCACCTGGCCGGCGACGAGTTGCTGTGCCGCGTCACCGCCCTGCTCCAGGACTCGATGCGCGACACCGACCTGGTGGCCCGCCTCGGGGGCGACGAGTTCGGGGTGCTGCTCACCCGCTGCACGCTGGAGAGCGCCGAGCGCCAGGTGGCGGAGCTGCTGCGCACGCTGAACCAGTTCCGCTTCACCTGGCGGGACAAGACCTTCACCGTCGGCGCCTCGATCGGCCTGGTGCCCATCACCCGCGACTTCCGCACCGTGGCCCACCTCCTCTCCGCCGCCGACCACGCCTGCTACGCCGCCAAGGAGAAGGGCCGCAACCGCATCCAGGTCTACCAGGAGGACGACGCCACCTTCGTGCGCCGGCATGGCGAGATGAACTGGGTGGTGCGCATCCAGCAGACCCTGGAGCAGGACCGCTTCCGCCTGTTCTCGCAACAGATCCAGCCCTTGTCACCCGAGGTCGCGCCGGGGCTCTACTTCGAGGTGCTGCTGCGCATGGTGGAGGACGACGGCCGCATCCACCTGCCGAGCGACTTCATCCGCGCCGCCGAGCGCTACGGCCTGATGCGGTCGATCGACCGCTGGGTGATCCGGTGCTGCATCAAGACGCTGATGAGCCAGCCGCCGCCGTTCCTCGACCTGCTGCGGCTGTGCTCGATCAACCTCTCGGCGGTGTCGCTGGGGGACGAGGAGCTGCTCGGCTTCGTGGAGGAGGAGCTGGACTCCTCGGGAGTGCCGGCCGGCAAGCTGTGCTTCGAGCTCACGGAGACGTGCGCCATCGAGAGCCTCTCCCAGGCGCAACGCCTGATGGAGCGCCTCGCCGCCCGCGGCGTCCGCTTCGCCCTCGACGACTTCGGCACCGGCATGTCGTCCTACGGCTATCTCAAGGAGCTGCCGGTCAGCTTCCTCAAGATCGACGGCAAGTTCATCAAGGACGTGGTCACCGATCCGCTGGACCGGGCGATGGTCGAGTCGATCAACCAGGTGGGTCACGTCATGGGCCTGCGCACCATCGCCGAAGGGGTGAGCAGCGCCGCCGTGGTGGAGCGCCTGCGGCTGCTGGGGGTGGACTTCGCCCAGGGCAACTGGATCAGCGCTCCCCGCCCCCTGGGCTCCGCGGTAGTCCCGGCAATCCAGACGATGGAAAACGACCGGTAGCCCGGCTTCATCCTCTCTGCTATCCTCACCGCCGACAAATTAACCGTAGACCGGCGATGAGCCCGCAGCGCTTTCGCAGGAGGTACGTTTCGGCGCCATGAAGACGAGCGTTCAGAACGGCAAGAGCGGCGGTTTCGTCCGCGAGCTGGGTCTCCTCGATTCGACCATGATCGTCGCCGGCTCGATGATCGGCTCGGGCATCTTCATCGTGCCCGCCGAGATCTCCCGCCAGGTGGGCTCGGCGGGATGGCTGCTGATGGTCTGGGTGGTGACGGGGCTGCTGACCGTGGCCGCGGCCCTCTCCTACGGCGAGCTGGCGGCGATGATGCCGCGGGCCGGCGGCCAGTACGTCTATCTGCGCGAGGCTTTCTCGCCGCTCTGGGGTTTCCTTTACGGCTGGACGCTGTTCCTGGTCATCCAGACGGGGACCATCGCCGCCGTGGCCGTGGGCTTCGCCCGCTTCCTGGGAGTGCTGGTCCCCGGCGTCTCGCCGGAAAGGTGGATCGTGGAGCCCATCAAGCTCTCCCAGGGGTATGCTATCAGCCTCTCGATGCAGCAGCTCGTGGCCGTCCTGCTGATCGTCTTCCTCACCTGGCTCAATACCCGCGGCATCCATCTCGGCAAGCTGATCCAGAACACCTTCACTTCGGCCAAGACGCTGTCGCTCTTCGCGCTGATCGTGCTCGGCATCCTGGTGGGGCGCAACGCCGGGGCCATCGCCGCCAACTTCACGGATCTCTGGACGCCGCACGACGTCACCACCATCAAGCCGGACCTGCCGCTCGCGGCGCCCATCGCCGCCACGGCCGGCGCCTTCGGCCTGTTCATCGCCTTCTGCGTCGCCCAGGTGGGCTCGCTCTTCTCCTCGGACGCGTGGAACAACATCACCTTCACGGCCGGCGAGGTGAAGGACCCGAAGCGCAACATCCCGCTGTCGCTCGTCGCCGGCACGACGCTGGTGATCGGCCTCTACATCCTGGCCAACGTCGCCTACCTCTGTACGCTGCCGCTGCACGCCATCCAGACGGCGCCGGACGACCGGGTGGCGACCGCCGCCCTGCAGGTGATCTTCGGCTCGGGCGGGGCGATCATCATGGCGATCGCCATCATCATCTCCACCTTCGGCTGCAACAACGGGCTGATCCTGGCCGGCGCCCGGGTGTACTACGCCATGGCCTGCGACGGCCTGTTCTTCCGCAAGACCGGCAAGCTGAACGAACGGCACGTGCCTGCCTACGGCCTGGTGCTGCAAGGCATCTGGGCCTCGCTGCTGGTGCTCCCGCGCACCCGCTCGCTGGGCGCCGACGGCACCGTCAGCTACGGCAACCTGTACGGCACCCTGCTGGACTGGGTGATCTTCGCGGTGCTGATCTTCTACGTGCTCACGATCGCCGGCCTCTTCGTGCTGCGGCGCAAGCAGCCGAACGCGGAGCGGCCGTACAAGGCGTTCGGCTACCCGGTGATCCCGGCGCTCTACATTCTCGCGGCGTCGGCGATCGCCCTCGTGCTGCTCATCTACAAGCCGGCCACCAGCCTGCCGGGGCTGGTCATCGTGCTCACTGGCATTCCCGTGTACTTCGCATGGCGCCGGCCGGGGTCTCCCCGGGCCGAGGGGGGCTAACCGTTCCGTTCTCTACTGGAGGTCCAAACATTCATGGCTAACCAATTTTTTGCCAGGAAGCCGCTCGAGATGCTGCTCGAGGAGATGAAGGGCGAGAACCGGCTGAAGCGCGTGCTCGGACCGGTCCAGCTCTCGGCCCTGGGCATCGGCGCGATCATCGGCGCCGGCATCTTCGTGGCGACCGGTGAAGCGGCCCACAACATCGCCGGCCCGGCGCTGATGATGTCGTACGTGGTCGCGGGCATCACCTGCATCTTCGCGGCGCTGTGCTACGCGGAGTTCGCCTCGATGGTGCCCGTCGCCGGCTCGGCCTACACTTACGCCTACGCCACCCTCGGAGAGCTCTTTGCCTGGATCATCGGCTGGGACCTTGTGCTGGAGTACGCGGTCGGAAGCGCCACGGTCGCCAACGGCTGGTCGGGATATTTCCAAAGCGTTCTGGCGAAAGTCGGGGTCTCGTTTCCCAAGATCCTGCAGTCAGCGCCGATCGTCTACAACACCACGACCGGCAAGTTTGACTGGACGGGCTCGTTCGTCAACATGCCGGCCATCATCATCGTCACCATCGTCACCGTCATCCTGGTCAAGGGGATCTCGGAGAGCGCCAGCTTCAACGCCACCATGGTCGGGGTCAAGCTCGCCGCCGTGCTGTTCGTCATCTTCGTCGGCGCCTTCTACGTCAACCCGGCGAACTGGCATCCGTTCGCCCCGTACGGCTGGACCGGGCTCAGCGTCTTCGGCCATCACGTCTCCGGTCAGGCCGACCCGAGCGGCGCGCCACTCGGCATGCTGGCCGGCGCCGCGATCATCTTCTTCGCTTACATCGGCTTCGACTCGGTGTCGACGCACACGGAGGAGGCGAGGAACCCGCAGCGCGACGTGCCGATCGGCATCATCGCCTCGCTGCTCGTCTGCACCGTGCTCTACATCGCCGTGGTGGCCGTGCTCACGGGCATGGTCAAGTACAACCTGATCGACACCGCGGCGGGAGTCAGCGACGCGTTCAAGCAGAAGGGCCTGGGCATCGCCGAGGTCATCATCGCCATCGCCGGCGTGGCCGGCATCACCTCGGTGCTCCTCGTCATGATGCTCTCCGGCCCCCGCGTCTTCCTCGCCATGGCGCGCGACGGTCTGGTCCCCAAGGGCTTCTTCGGCGACGTCCATCCGAAGTTCCGTACCCCCTGGCGGTCGACGATCCTGATCGGCGTCTTCGTCTGCGTTCTCACCGGCTTCCTGCCGCTCGGCTTCCTCCTCCACCTGACGAACATCGGCACGCTGTTCGCCTTCGTCATCGTCTGCGCCGCGGTTCTCATCATGCGGAAGAAGTACCCCAACGCCGAGCGCCCCTTCCGTTGCCCCTGGGTGCCGGTGGTGCCCATCCTCGGCATCTTCTCCTGCCTGATGCTGATGTTCTCGCTACCGGGGGACAACTGGTTGCGGCTCTTCGTCTGGCTGGCGATCGGCCTGGTCATCTACTTCCTCTACGGCCGGCACCACAGCGTGATGAAGCATCACCTGGAGCACCAGATCGCCAAGCACGGAATCTCTCCGGGCGGCATGATCGCGACCCACCCCGAGGACGAGTAGACCCCTGCTTGACCCCTGACGCCCCGGCCATCCGCCGGCCGGGGCGGTCTCCATCCAGCCTTCCGGACAAATCGTCCGAAAAAAAAGAGACCCCGCGTCGTCAGCGGGGTTTTGGAGGAGGGAGGTTTGGAGATTGTCTGGTGTTTTTCGTCTCCATCCTGGTATACGCACGAACCCGGCCTGGTGTTTAGCTTGCCGGGCAGCCCCCGGCGCCTGTATCTTTGAGGCTCGACATGCGCCGCCATCTTCTCGTTCTCGCGCTTTTTCTGGGGATCGTCTCCCCCGCCGCCGGACTGATCAGCCCGGTTCGGCTGGAAACGCCGCGAGCCGGAGCGACGCTGCGGGCCGGCGACACGGCCGAGCTGGCGTGGGACTCGAATCTCGCCACCCTCGGCCAGGCCGACGAGTGGGAGGCCTTCCTCAGCTTCGACGGCGGCATCACCTACCCGGTGCGCATCACGCCGCACCTCGACCTGGCGCTGCGGCGGGTGCGCTGGCAGGTGCCGGCGATCCCCACGAACGACGCGCGGCTGCTGCTGCGCTTCGGCGACGAGCGCCATGAAGCCACCGTCGAGCTGCCCCAGCGCTTCGCCATCGCCGAGGCCCTCTGGGCGGCTCCCCTCTTCGGCGGCGACGCACGCCGGACCGCTCTTCCCGGAGAGCCGGCGCTGCCCGGCCGCCCCGGCGTCGTGGCCTGGGTGGAGGGCTCGCGCCAGGGCGGGAACCTCCATGCCGTGGTGGCGTCCCCGCCCCCCTCCCTGGAGAACGCCCTGCGCACGCCGGCGGCCGGATTCGAGACCGCCGTCCTGGCGACCGAGAGGTCTTCCGGCCCGTCGACGGCGCTACCGTCTTCGAGCGGGACCGCCTCGCCTCCCTCTCCCCGGCGCCCCCTTTCGGCGGCCGGAGCGCCGAGCAACCTCCCGCCTCTCGACATCCTTCTCCTCACGCAGCGGCAGAACGAATAAACCGCGAGCGGCTTTCCGTCGTCTTGCTCGCTAGAGCCACCCGCCCGCGATGGACGGGGGTTCGTCCATCTTCGTTCGACACGCTCAGAGGAGATTTTCGCATGCGCTTTTTGAAACTTATCGGTGGTCTTGCCGGTCCTGCTGCCTTCTTCATCGCTCTTCCCGGGTTCGCCCAGGCGAACCCTCCCGTCACTCCCACCCCCACCATTACCCAGACCATCGAGGTCACCGCCACCCGCACGCCGGAGGACGTGGAGTCCGTACCGGCGTCCATCAGCATCGTCCGCGGCGAGGAGCTGGAGGCGCGGGGCGTCACCGACCTGCCCTCCGCCCTGGCCCTCGCGGCCGGGATTTCGGTCGGTCCCGGCGGCGACTCCGGCCCGGCCTCCTCGGTTCCCGAGATCTGGGGGCTGCGGGAGTTCGACGCCTTCCTGCTGGTGGTGGACGGAGTGCCCTGGGGCGGCGCCTTCAACCCGGCCCTGCCCTCCCTCGACCTGCACAACGTGGAGCGCATCGAGATCCTGCGCGGCGCGGCGCCCGTGATGTACGGCGCCACCTCGTTCGTCGGCGTCATCCAGGTCATCCACCGCGCCGCCGGGGCCCCGGGGCGCTACGCCTCCATCTCGGGCGGCAGCTTCGGCAGCTACGACGCGTCCGTCTCCTCGCCCCTTTCCGGCTCGGACACCTTCCAGCAGTCGATCTCCGTGGACGGAGAGAAGAAGGGGTTCAAGGACGACCGCACCAACTTCGACCGCGGCCACGTGCTCTACCGCTCCACCCTCAAGGCGGCGGGCGGCAGCTTCCGCTTCGACTTCGACGGCTCGGTCGTCAACCAGGATCCGGCGAGCCCGCACGTGCGCGAGGGCAAGGTCCTCTCGTCGCTCACCCCGCTCGACGCCAACTACAACCCCAGCGACGCCAAGCTGGACGAGAACCGGCTCCATTTCGTGGGCGGCTTCGACCGTGAGCTGGCGGGCGGCTCCTGGTCCACCACCCTGGCGCTGACCCACAGCAAGCGCGACACCATCCGCGGCTTCCTGCTCGAGCTCTCCGACACCGACCCGAACGCCGAGGGCTTCAATCAGAGCCTCAAGACCGACGACCTCTACTTCGACAGCCACGTGGCCTGGCGCCTGGGATCGACGGCCCGGGTGGTGGCCGGCGTCGACCACCTCTACGGCAAGGCCAAGGCTGACGCGGAGACCTTCGACTACTTCGTGCCGCTCTCCGGCCACGGCGCCCCGTCGAGCAAAGAGCAGCCCCTCGATCACGGTTTCAACCTGGAGGACACCCGCAACTTCTCGGGTCTCTACCTGCAGACCGAGTGGGACGCCACGCCCCGCTTCCACATTCTGGCGGGCGCCCGGCTCAATCATACGGTCGAGAAGCGCACGGCCGGCGACCGCGAGCTGAGCTTTCCGGACCCGGGCGACGAGGGCACCGACGAGCGTAAGACCACCCGGGCGAGCGGCGTGCTGGGCTTCAACTGGCTGGCCTGGAGCGAGGGCGACAAGGGGCTCTGGCTGTTCGCCGACTACCGCAACACCTTCAAGCCGGCGGCGCTCGACTTCGGCCCCGAGGCCGAGCCCGACATCCTCAACTCGGAGACGGCCAAGAGCTATGAGGTGGGAATCAAGAGCCGCTGCGGCCGGCTGGAGCTGGAGCTGACGGGCTTCCAGATGGACTTCGAGAACCTGGTGGTCGCCTCCACCTCGGAGGAAGGGCTGCCGGAGCTCATCAACGCCGGCTCGGAGCGCTTCAAGGGCGCCGAGCTCGAAGCCCGGCTCACCCTGGCCGACAGCCTCGTGGCGCAGGGCACCTACGCCTGGCACGACGCCAAGTTCCGCGACTTCGAGCAGGACTTCGACGGCGTCCCCACGCAGCTCGCCGGCAACCGGCTGGAGATGTCGGCCCGCAACCTCGGCTCGCTCGGCCTGCTGTACACGCCGGCCCGGGGCTTCAACGCCTTCGCCCTCGCCAACTACGTGGGCGACCGCTTCCTCAACAAGCGCAACACGGCGCTGGCCCCGTCCTACACGGCATGGTCGGCGGGGATCGGCTACCGCCAGGAGCGCTGGGAGCTGCGTCTGACGGGCGAGAACCTGGGCGACACCCGCCCGGCGGTGTCCGAGAGCGAGCTCGGCGATGCGCAGTACTACCGCCTGCCGGCCAGGCGCTTGCGGCTGACGCTGGCGACGCGGTTCTAGGGAGCTGGAAACCAAGGCGCCCCATGTAGAGACGCCCCGTTTCCAGGGGGAACCCCTGGATGGGGGCGTCTCGGTGGCGGGGGCGCCGTCTCGATTTTCGAAGGCGTCCCGCGGGCACAAGGCCGTTCAAGACCGACATCGTATCGCCGGGCAGAGTCCTTGTGGCTTGGACCGTTGACTCCGATCCGGAGACGCCCCCATCGGGGGTTCCCCCCGAAACGGAGCGTCTCTACAGTCTTATGCAGCCGCCTTCGAGATCTCTGTTGTCCCTGGTTACTCCTCCCAGGGAGCCGTACCCGCGTCCGGAGGCCGCTCGCCGGAGTCTTCCGCCACGAGCGCCGGCGCCGGCGGGCCTCCCACGGCGTTGATCTTGTCCTTGAGGGCCTCGTACTTGCCGTCGAGGGTCTCGAAGATGGCGGCGATCTGTTCCAGGCGCTGGTCGAGGTCGACCGTCCAGTGCTCGTTCTTCACCGGTTCGAGCTTCATGCCGCTGAGCCGGTAGGAGAGGGCCTCGAAGCGCATCATCACCAGGCCGACGTGGATCTTGGCGGAGAGGATCTCGGCCCCCTCGTCCAGGTAGCGGACGAGGTCGTGGAGCACGGCGCCCGCCAGGGTCACCCGCGCCTCCCGGGTGGCGAGGCGCACGCTGCCGGTCTCGGGCTCCACCATCACGTCCGACTCGTCGAGCAGGGCGCGCAGGAAGCGGCAGCCCAGCACCGACTCCCCCGGCTCCTTGGGAATGACGACGTCGCTGCGCTCGTCCGTCTCCGGGGCCGAATCGAGCCACGGGGCCTTGAAGTCCCCCTCGACGCCGGCTTGGCGCAGCAGGGTGAGGACCGTTCCCAGCCAGGTCTTGGCGGTGCTGGCCACGTAGAGGACCGAGCCGTCGATGACCGCCTCGATGATCTTGGTACGCGGCGCCTGGCGCAGGGCGAGCTCGCTCTCGGCCAGGTCGCGCAGCTTCTTGCGGGTCTTCGAGCCGACGAACGTCTTGCCCGTCGCCTCCATCTCCGTCTTGACCAGCTCGCGCAGCCGCTCCTTGACCGCCGTGGCGTCCGGCCGGATGCGGTCGACGCGGACGCGAAAGACGTACCGCCCCAGCGCCGCCTCGTAAGGAGCGTCGAGCTCGAAGGGCACGAAGCCCATGCGCTCCCGCACCTCGGAGCCGGGCTCGATCTCCCAGAAGCGGGCGCGCTCGAAATCCGGCCCCTCGGGGGGCACGACCACGTTGAATCGCGTCACCGCGACCGTTCCGCTCAAAAGTCCCATCGTTCCATTGCCTCCTGCTGCATGCCGGCGGTGCGGGTGGCGCCGCGGATGAGAAGGGGGGATCTTAGCGGATGGGAGGGGGCGGCGGGGGCGGAGCCTGGGTCTTGGGGGCTTCCTTCGCCGTGGGTGCCGCGGGCGCCTTGGCGGCGTTCGGGTCCGGCTGGGCGGGAGCCTGGCCGGCCTGAGGATCTTGGGGGGCGGCGGCCGGCTCTGCCGCGGGATCATCCGCCGGCTCCGCCTCTTCGGCGGCTTCCGGAGCCTCGGCGGCTTCACCGGCCTCGCCGGCTTCAGGCGCCGCCTGCATCTCTTCGGCCGGCGCGGCTTCCTCGTCGTCTGGGGGAGTCATCTCCCCTGGGTCCGCGGGTTCCGGCTCCGTGGCCGCGGGCGGCTCCGTCTCATGGCTACCGAGCTGGTAGACCTGAACGCTGCCGAGGCTCGCGGTCTCCTCGGCGGCGGCCGGCTGGTCCGCCCGGCCGAGGTTGACGGTGAAGACCTGGCCGATCTCCGAGTCGACGTAGAGATTGTCCAGCTTGACGTCGATCTTGCTGGCCGGCCTGGAAGCCACGGCTTTCCGCCGCGCATGCCGTTGAGCTTTCGGCGTGTCGGAGGCCGCAAGGCTCCCGCTGGCACCCAAAAGAAGCAGGCCTCCGAGGACTGTGGCGGTGCTGAAACGTCGCATGCGCGTTCTCCCAAGCAAGACGAACCGAGCCCGAATCGGGGCTCCTCCAATGCTCCTCTACCAATGATACGCGCCAGAGGCCCAAAGTGTCCAAAGGAGATCCGGCCGATGCTCAGAAAGTCCCCCCGATGGTAGTATCGTCAGCATTAGCTTGCGAGACATCCGAACGAAGAGACGCTGGCCCCAGGCTGCGGTGCTCGGGTTGCTACGGCACCGGCGGCTCCTGGCATCCCTCCTGACAGCCGCGATCTGTCTGTTGACCGTCAGCCTTTTTTCTGCCGCGCGCCGCCGGGAGGACGAAGCCCTGCGAACGGCTTTCCAGGACCGGGCCCGGACGCTGGCCTCGGCGGTCCGCGTGAGGTGCGACGGACACCTGGAGGTCCTCTACTCGCTGGGCGCCCTGTTCACCAGCATGCCGGAGGTCGGCCTGGAGGAGTTCAGGCGCTTCGTGGCCGGTTCCCTGCGGGGCCACCCCGGCATCCGCGGGCTGTCGTGGGACCCGCGGCTCGACGCGGCGGGCCGGGCGCGATTCGAGGCGAAGTCCGGAATTCAGATCACCGAGGTCGATGCGCAGGGGCATCGCGGGCCGGCGGCACCGAGGGCTGAGTACGTCGTGGTGGACTACATCGAGCCGCCCTCGGACCGGGTTGCCGTGGGCTTCGACGTGTCGTCGGAGCCCGTGCGGCGCGACGCCGTGGAACGGGCCCGCGACACCGGGCGGGCGGCGGCCTCGGGACCGATCCAGCTCGTCAACGACCAGCCGGGGCAGCTCTCCGTCCTCGTCTTCACGCCGGTCTATGGAGTCGGCAGGGAGCCTGCGACCTTGGAGCAGCGCCGCGAGGAGATCACCGGCTACGCCACCGGCGCCTTTCGCCTCGGCAACCTGGTGGAGACCGCGATCCAAGACCTGCCGCGCACCGGCGTGACCATCGCCCTCTTCGATCATCGCGGCCCGGCGGCGCCCAAGCTGCTGTACCAGGACGCGCAGTGGAGCGAGGCCGCGGGCGGCCTGGTCTGGCGGGAGCGCTTCCCGTTCGGCGGACGCTCCTGGGAAGTGCGCGTGGCGGCGAAGCCTGCCTTCGCGGAAGGCTTCGGGCAGCGGCGCTCCTGGTGGATCCTCCTCGGCGGCTTCCTGTTCGGCGGCCTGCTGGGCGCTTTCGTCTACGTCGTCACGGCGCGGGCGGCGAAGGTGGAGGAGCTCGTGGTACGCCGCACCGCCGAGCTCGAAAACGAGCTGCAGGAGCGGCAGCGGGCCGAAAGAGTGGTACGGATGAGCGAGGCGCGCAACCGTGCCCTCCTCGACAACATGCTCGGCGGCATCCTCACCTTCAACGAGCAGAGCCGGATCGAGTCGGTGAACCCGGCGGCCGAGCGGATCGTCGGCTACCGGGAGGACGAGCTGATCGGCCAGAGCCTCGCCGTCCTCATCGCCGACGCTCCGGCCTCCAATCCGGAGCCGTACCTTCGGGAGACGCACCGGATGGCGGTCGGCCGGGTCACCCAGGCCTGGGGGCGGCGCAAGAACGGCGAGATCTTCCCCACCGAGGTGGCGCTGTTCAAGTTCGAAGCTCCCGAAGGGCGGCGCTTCGCCTGCAACTTCCAGGACGTCTCCGAGCGGCGGGAGGTGGACCGCCTGAAGTCGGAGTTCGTCTCCACGGTGAGCCACGAGTTGCGCACGCCGCTGACCTCGATCCGCGGCTCCCTGGGTCTCCTGGCGGCGGGCGTCCTGGGACCGCTTTCGCCGCCGGTCAAGGATCTCGTCCTCCTCGCGGAGCGCAACTCGGTCCGGCTCACCGCCCTGATCAACGACATCCTGGATTTCGAGCGTCTGGAGGGGGGGCAGGCCGAGATGCAGATCGCCGAGGTCGACCTCCAGCCTCTTTTCGACCAGTCGCTGGAATCGGTGCGCCCGGTCGCGGACGAGCAGCGGATCGCCCTCGTCTGCACGCCAACCGCGCTCCGGCTGCGGGCGGATGCGGTCCGCATCGTCCAGATCCTGATCAACCTCATCTCCAATGCGATCAAGTTCTCGCCCCGCGACCGCGAGGTCCGGATCTGGGCCGAGGAGAGGGATGCCGATTGGGTGCGGGTCTTCGTGGAGGACCAGGGGCAAGGCATCCCCGAGAGCCACCAGCAGAGGATCTTCGAAAGATTCGCCCAGGTGGAGACCGCGGACAACCGCGACAAGGGAGGAACCGGCCTCGGCCTGGCGATCTGCAAGTCGATCGTGGAGCATCACGGAGGGCGCATCGGCGTCGACAGCGAGCCCGGCGTGGGGAGCACGTTCTGGTTTGAGATTCCGGGTGGGGCGTAGGGGCTGCGCGGCGCGTGCCAGAAACGCCATCCTTTCAGCGAAGGACGTAGAGACGTTCCCAGCCCATCCACGACGACCTCCGCAGTCCAATAACGGCGGGACGTCTCCGGCGCGGCCACAACCATCCGAAGACGTTGAACCTACGACGGGGCGATACGGCCTCTCGTTCCGAGGTTCCAAACCTGGGGTCTCGCAAATCAAGCTTCAGGCGAGAGGCGCCAAGCTCATGACGAGATGACCCGGCTTGGCGTCCCTCAGCGCAAGCTCGCCGTCTCTCCTCTCGGGTTTGCCACGGCGCGCGACAAGCCCGCGGAGAGGCCTCTCAAGCTCGTCGCGCTCGGCTGCGGGCCTGGGCCGAGTCACGGCAAGCACCGGCGAGGCGCGGCCAGCTTGCGGCGTGACGTGGCAATCTTGGGGAGAGGACGATCAAACCTCCGGCGCCCCGTGGCAAGCCTGCCGCGCCTCGCAACGAACCCGCCACGAGACGAGCAAGGCTTAAGCCGAGAGGCCCCAAGCCTGCCGGGGACCGTCGCCAGGTTGGGTCGAGACGCCGCAAACTCCCGCCGAGCCGCCGCAAGGATGGCCGAGGCGCCGCAAGCTCGTCGCGAGGCGTCGCGAATCCGTTTCGAAGCGCCGCGACCCCGTCTCGGGCCACTCCAAGGAAATCTCGGCTTTTCCGCATCAAGAAACGAGCCTGCCATTCCGTGCCTGGACCCAACGTAACACTTTCGTCGAGGATGGTCTCCTCGATCCCGGTCATGGGCAGGCAACGCTCGGCTACGCCAAAGACGAAAAGAGAGGCGACGAAGGCGCGGAGCGGCGCTTCAAGCCTCAGCCGAGGCCCCGAGTACCGGCTTTCCTGCGGCTGGCGCTAGAATCATCCTACTATGCCTCTCCACCGGTCTCCTCTACAAGGCTTCCCGCATGCCCTCCGTCTTCCTGAGCTACAGCCACGAGGATGAAGTCTGGAAGGAGAGCCTGAAGACCCACCTCGGCGTCTTGGAGTCTCAAGGGCTCCTCGACACCTGGGACGATCGTCGTATTGCGCCAGGAGCAGCGTGGTTCGAGGAAATCCAGAATGCCATAGCCCGCGCGAGCGTCGCCGTGCTCCTCATATCAGCCGATTTCCTGAACTCGAAATTCATCATCGGAGAGGAGATTCCACGGCTGCTTCAGCGGCAGAGATCGGAGGGACTGCCGGTGATCCCGGTGATCGTCCGTCCGTGTGCTTGGCAGGCGGTCTCCTGGCTCAGTGAGCTCCAAGTGCGGCCACCCGACGGTCAGCCACTTTCACGTTTCCGAGGAAATCGGCGCGCCACTGAACTAGCGAAAATCGCTAGCGAGATCATCGCGAGCCTGAAGATTAGCGTCGGGTCCGAGTTGCCGGCGGCCAGCGCCTCAGCGGAGGAGAAGCCGCCTCGTGCTGATGAAAGAGGTTCCGGCAAGTTAATAGACACCGAGGAGGCGGAAATAGTCAAGGCAATTCCTGAATCAGAAATCTCGCTTCCTGATACCTGGGAATCTATCCGCGAGGTCTCGATCCGTATCGCCAGCACAGGTGATCTTCCAGCGGTAGAGGATTCCCTCGGCTTCGAACCCTATGTTGAAGCAGTGGCCGAGTTCCTAGTCAATGATGAGACTCGGCCACCATTAACTCTCTCCATTGAAGGTGAATGGGGAAGTGGAAAGTCGTCGTTTATGCTCCAGCTCGAGAAGGCTCTCAAGCACCGCTCCCGAGCGTTGTTGAGCCGTCTGGTGGATGCTTGGGACGATGAAGATGAGGAGAAGGACCGTAGGAAGCGTCTGTGGAGCGAGATTAGCAAGTCGCTCTCCTGGTGCCGTTCGATTCCCAGCCGCCTAGCAGAAGCTTGGTCGGGGAAGTGGACAGGGCGCGGTCATCGCCTGTGGCGAGAATTGCAACTTCCCTGCTGCTTGACTGTACGTTTCAATGCTTGGCGTCATGACAAGGAGGACGCCCTCTGGGCCGCCTTCGCTAGCGAGTTCCTCCGGCGCATCGCTCCCCAGCGGTTCTTCCTGCGGCGTTGGCTCGGGCATCTCCGATTGTTCTTTGTCCGTTTCCGCTGGAAAAACGGCTGGCTGGAAATGCTGCGCGCGCTGGCTTTGTGGACGCTTCTCCTCTTCCTTGGCCTCGTCGTCCCTATTGCCGCCACGAAAGCGTGGCCCTCTTGGAGCGCGGACATTGAGAGTAGGCTACAGAAAATAGGAGTGGAGGAAACCAAATCAATCAAGAAAACGCCACAGCAGACGCCGACTGCCGGGACACCAAGCACCGGAGGAAATCAATCTGGAGGTGGGCCAGAGCAAAAAGAGGATGACCGACCAATCTTTACCTGGCTGGTGGGCCTGGGAGGTCTAGGTGCCTATGCCGCTGGCGTAATCTCTTTGGCCCTAAAGCTGAAGGGCGTTGTAGGCAATCCCCTGGAGATTAATCTCCGGAAGTACCTCCAGTCTCCGGACTACGAGGGTCACGTAGCCTTCGTCGAATCCTTCCACGAGGACTTCCGACGGATTGTGGACGCCTATGGTGGAAAGCGGAAGGTTTACGTCTTCATCGACGACCTCGACCGCTGCGAAGTGCCCAAGGCGGCCGACCTTATGCAGGCCCTCAACCTGCTCATTACGGATGATCAGCGACTAGTCTTCATTATTGGTATGGATCGGGCAAAGATCGCCGCAGGCTTAGCTGTCAAGTACGAAAAGCTCCTGCCTTACCTTGTGCAGAATGGTGTGGACGAAAAGGGAAACGTCGACCCGCAGTTCGGACTAGATTACGGCTACACCTTCATCGAGAAATTCGTGCAATTGCCCTTTCGAGTCCCGAATCCCAAGCTAGACAACCTCCGGCAGTTCCTCTCGACTATGTCTGGATCGCCGGGAACACCGCTGTCCAACCCGGTCGACCGCTCCTCTCTGCCTCCTCAGTCTGTAGGTTCCGAAAAGCCCCAGGAACCGCTTCCTGGCACCTCGAAACTTGCAGAGCAGGCTGAACGCCGCGAGAAGCTGTCGGTGAAGCTGCGCGGAGACTCCCTTGAGGTCGAAGAGGCCGCCCTCATCGCGGCACCCGCCCTCGACAACAACCCGCGGCGCCTCAAGCAATTCGTGAATCTGTTTCGGCTGCGCGCCTATATCGCCAGCGAGACCGGCGCTTTCGTTGGCGTTACTTTCTCGCAGCTTGCGAAATTCGTGGCGATCAGCCTCGCTTGGCCCGGACTCCTCACGGACTTTGTCGAAAAGCCTGATCTCCTGCCGGCTCTCCAGAGAGTTGCTCTGGGAGAGGATAAAGAGGCATCGGCATGGGAAAAGCGCCCCGGAGGCAGATGGTTCAATCAGCCGGCTCTGATAGCGCTCCTGAGGCAGGGTTGCGACGTGCATAGAGTCCTTCCCCTGCCTCCTGACCCCTACAACTTGGCCCATGCGGACTTGGAACTCCTTCTTAGCGTTTCGCCAAGAGTAGAAAGGAAACCTCTGTCCCTGTCAACCAAGCCGCCTGTCCAATGAAGGAAGGTGGAAAAAACACGCCAGGCCCAAAGGGCAGAGATATAAGTCTAGCCGAGATGAGTTGGCGACAGAGCCGGCCATCCTGGAGATCGTGTCAACCTATGCCCGGCACAAGATGATGCCCTCGCATCCGGAGAACGCCCTACATCTGGCCCTGGCTTGCCAACGCGAACAAAGTTAGGGCACATTCGGGTGAACACGATGCTGGGACTGTTCGTACCCCTGCTGGTCACGCCATTGGAGTTGGTGGCCTATTACATGGAAATGCAGGAGCAATACCGGGATCGGCTGATCCAAGCTCCGCAAGGGCGGCCCGCCAACAAGTCCGCAGCCTAGGAGCGCCAGGCCCTTGGGGCGGTCGCAGGCGCTCCCAGGAATCAATATCCGTCTTTACCTCTCCTAGTCCGGCGGCGGCACGCAGTTGGTGACGCAGGTGCCGCAGGTCTCGGTCCTGTGGGTACCGCAGACCACCACCCTGCAAGGCTGGGCCTTGGGCGTGGAGGTGTTGCAGGTCTTGCACATGCCGAAGATGAAGCAGGCATCCGACTTCGCCGGACGGACCGCCGCGGCGGCGGTGAGGAGAAATGCGCTGGCGAGCAGTAAGGCCCTGGTCTTCTTCATGGTCCTCAATCTCCTTGGGATCGGGGCCTCGCCATGGGGCCCCCTACAGGGGAAGGTGCTGTTAACTGTGTAGAACGAGACGTGGACGGGTTTCTTCAGGCCCTTCACCCTTGGAATCAGAGGCGGGGTTTGAAGGCCGGTTAGTCGAGAACGTGACGTGAGTAGCCGGCCCGTCCGGCCCAACGGGCCGGGAGAATAGAGCCCAGGGCCGAGGCCGGAGGCCGACGCCCTGGGTGGCGAGATTGACAACCCGGTGCGGCCTGAAGGCCCGCGAGACCGTTGGCACGGTGTGGGAGGGGTGTGCAAGTTTTCTCGCGGCCCTTCAGGCCGCAAAGATGGGGTACCCTGTTTCCCAGGGCATCGGCCTCCGGCCTCGGCCCTGGGCTGGGATCTCCCGACCCGTTGGGCCGGTGGGAAGGTTTCCGACAGCCTCGGCGTCAACCCGCGGCGAGCCCCCGCCGACGCATCTTCTTGAACCCATACGCCGCCACCAGCAACACCGCCCCCAGCAGGATGATCGCAGGCCCCGAGGGCAGGTCGTAGTAGAAGGAGAGGATCAATCCTCCCAGGGTGATGGCGACGCCGGTCGCGACGGAGCCGGCGAGCACGGCTTTCAGGTCGCGGAAGAGCATCAGGCTGATCACCGAGGGGATGGTCAGCAGGGCCACCACCAGGATGATCCCCACGATCTGGATCAGGATTACCACGGACAGGGCGATCATCGTCAGCAGCAGGGACATCAGAAACCGCACCCGCACTCCCCGAACCCTCGCGAAGACCTCGTCGAAGGAGACGGCCACGATGCCCTTGAAGAAGAGGAAAAGAAGGGTCAGCACCGAGACCGCGAGCATCAGGATCACCCGCAGGTCGTGGTGCGACACCAGGAGGATGTTGCCGAACAGGTATGTCATCAGGTTCGGCGCGTAGCCCGGGGTCTTGTAGACGAAGACCACGCCGACCGCCATGCCCACCGCCCAGAGGACGCCGATCAGCGCGTCGTAGGAGCGGATCGTCTCGCGGTCCACCGCTCCCAGGGCCAGGGCGCAGGCGAGGGCCACAGGGATGGCGCCCAGGAGCGGATCGATCCCCAGGTAGAAGCAGACTCCCATGCCCCCGAAGGCGGCGTGGCTGATGCCGTCGCTGATGAAGGCCAGCTTCTTGACCACCACGAAGGTGCCGATGACGCCGCACAGCACGCTCGCCAGCACCCCGGCGATCATGGCGTTGCGCAGGAAGTCGTAGGAGAGGGCTTCGAGGAAGGTGGGCAAGGGGCCGCTCCGGTCAGTGGCGGTGCTCGTGGGAGTCGTGGTGCGGATGGTGGTGATGATCGTCGAGCACGCGGTGGGGCACGCCGTGGGTGACCAGTTCCACCGGGCAGCCGTAGACCTCCTCCATCACCTCCCGGGAGAGGTCGGGGGCGCCATGGTAGAAGAGCCGGCGGTTGATGCAGGCGATGCGGCTCACCATGGGCGCGAAGGAGGTGACGTCGTGCGTCACCACGACGATGGGGATGGTGCGATTCAAATCCGCCAGCAGCTCTCGCAGGGTCTCGCGCGACTCGGCGTCGATGGAGGCCGTGGGCTCGTCGAGGAAGAGCACATCAGGATCCGAGACCAGGGCGCGGGCGATGAGCGCCCGCTGGAGCTGGCCGCCGGAGATCTCGGAGACGTGGGCGCGGGCCAGAGGTCTCAAGTTGAGCCGGTCCATCGCCAGGTCGGCGGCGGCGCGGTCGGCCCGGCTGTAAGGGCGCAGGAGCGCCTGGCTCCCCAGCCGGCCCATCAGCACCATATCCCCCAGGCGCAGGGGAAAGTCCTTGTCGAAGGTGGAGAACTGGGGCACGTAGCCGAGGCGTCCGCGGGGATCGGACCCCGACGGGAGGTGAAACGCCACGCTCCCGGACCATGGGCGCACGAGCCCCAGGATCACCTTGAGCAGCGTCGTCTTGCCGCCGCCATTGGGGCCGATGACGGCCAGGAAATCCCGCCGCTCGACGTCTAGGCTCACATGGTCGAGGATCACCTCCCGGCCATAGCCGAAGGTGACACCACGGACCTCGACGAGGTTTTCGGCTTTCATTTCAGGCATGTTTCAACGCCTCGCTGAGCGCGCGGGTCACCCGGCGCAGGTTACCGAGCCAGTCGCGCTCCTGGGGATCGGCGATCACGACGGTGCCGCCCACCGCGTCGGCGATCACCTGGGCGCTCTTGCGGGGGAAGCCGCGCTGGACGAAGACGACCTTGACGCCGTCCCGCCGCGCCTCGTCGATGAGCCGGATGAGCCGGCGGGCGCTCGGCTCCTTCCCTTCGCCTTCGATGGCCACCTGCTGGAGGCCGTACTCATGGGCGAAGTACCCCCAGGTGGGGTGATAGACCATGAAGCGGCTGCCGCGGAAGGCCCCAAGCTCGGCGCGGATCTCCCGGTCCAGGCCGGCGACGTCGGCCTCGAAACGGGCCAGGTTCGCCCGGTACTCGGCGGCATGGGCGGGATCGATGCGCTCCAGGGCCGCGGCGATGTTGCGCCCCGCCACGGCGACCGTCACCGGTGCCACCCAGACGTGGGGATCGCCCTGGGCGTGATCGTGACCGTCCTCGTCCGTGTCCGTCCCCTCGCCCTCCCCCGCCAGGAGCGGCATCCCCTCCGACATGTTCACCACCTGAAGTCCGGGCAGGGTTTTGAGGAACGGAAGGAGCTGAATGCGCTCGAACTCGAAGGCGGGATGCCCCACCGCCACGTACAGCCGCGCCCGCGACAGGGCCACGATCTGCCGCGGCGTCAGCGGATAGTCGACGTGGGAGTACCCCGGCGGAATCATGACGTCCACCCGCACCCGATCGCCGCCGATGCGCTCCACGAAATCGCCCTGCGGCGGCACGCTCACCGCCACCCGGATGCGCTCGGCGCTGGGACCGGGAACGGCGGGCCCGCAGGCCGCGAAGAGGAGAAGAGTGAGGAGAAGGAAGATGACTGGCAATGATTTGGCGGACCGGATGACGGGGGCGCTTGCCCTCATCACCCCGGCCCTCTTCTCCCAGCCTCCCCCCCGCCCGCCGGGAGAAGAGGGAGTGGTTTGCTTTGAAAAAACAAGAAGGGGGCCTTCGGCGTGTCTTGCCGTTCTCCCCTCTCTCCCGGCCGGTGGGGGGGAGGCTGGGAGAGAGGGGCCGGGGGAGTGAGGGTCCGCCCCGAAGGGGCGCTCTTCGAGCCCGCGAATCCTGTCACCCCCTATAATGCCCCTCATGAGCACGACCATACCACCGCAGCAACGCATCGAAGCCGACGTGAAGGCAGCCCTCAAAGCGGGGGAGAAGGAGAAGCTCTCCACCCTGCGCATGCTCCTCGGGGAGATCAAGAACGAGCGCATCCGCAAGGGGGGCGAGGTGGACGAGGCCGGCTTCGTCTCGCTGGTCCGCAAGTCGATCAAGCAGCGCGAGGAGGCCGCGGCCCAGTACCACGCCGGCCATCGCGAGGAGCTGGCGGCGAAGGAGGAGTCCGAGGCCAAGTTCCTCGCGACGTTCCTGCCGGCCCAGGTGGACGAAGGGCAGATCCGCGCCGCCATCGAGGAGATGGTCGCCTCCCGCGGCCTCTCGGGACCAGCCTCCATCGGGCCGATCATGAAGGAGCTGCTCGCCCGCTTCGGCTCCAGCGCCGACGGCGGCATCATCAACCGCATCGCCCGCGAGGTGCTGGCGAAGCCCGCCGGCTGAAGACCGCTTGAGCGAGGGATCGTCGAACGACAGAGCGATGCGCCGGGTCATCGTCGGCACCGCCGGCCACATCGACCACGGCAAGACCCGCCTCGTCCAGGCCCTGACCGGAATCGACTGCGACCGCTGGGCCGAGGAGAAGGCGCGGGGCATCACCATCGACCTGGGATTCGCCCACCGCACCGAGGGCGACCTCCAAGTCGGCTTCATCGACGTCCCCGGCCACGAGCGCTTCCTGCGCAACGCCCTGGCCGGAATGGGCGGCGTGCGGGTGATGCTGCTGGTGGTGGCCGCGGACGAAGGGGTGAAACCGCAGACGCGGGAGCACCTCGCCGTCTGCTCGCTGCTGGGCATCCCCGCCGGGCTCGTGGCGCTGACCAAGAGCGACCTCGTCGCCGCGGACCTCATGGAGCTGGCCCAACTCGAGGTCGAGGAGCTGCTGGCCGGCACCCCCTTCGCGGGATCAGCCCTGCTGCCCGTCTCCAGCATCACCGGCGAGGGCATCCCCGAGCTCGAACGGGCGCTGCTCGATCTCGCGGGACGGCACGCGGCGCCGCCGGACCCGCTCCGGCCGGCGCGGCTGCCCATCGACCGCGCCTTCCATCTCAAGGGGCTGGGCGTGGTGGTGACCGGCACCCTCGCGAGCGGCGCCGTGCGTCCGGGCGACACATTGGAGCTTCTTCCCAAGGGGGGCCGGGCACGGGTGCGCAGCATCCAGGTGCACGGCCAGCCCCGGGAGGTGGCGGACGCCGGCGAGCGTACCTCCCTCCAGCTCACCGGCGTCACTCTGGAGGAGCTCGGCCGCGGCATGACGCTCGCCACTTCCGAGGCCTTCGCCGCCACCACCAGCCTGCTCGCCCGCTTCACCCTGCTGCCCGACGCCCCGGCGCCCGTGCGAGGATTCGTGCCGGTGCGGCTCCACCTCTTCGCCAGCGAGATGATGGGCCGCATGCGCCCGCTGGCCGCCGCGGGGCTCGCCCCAGGCGAGACGGGACCGGTGGAGATCCGCCTCCAGGGGCCGGTCACCGCCGTGCGGGGGGATCGCTACATCCTGCGCCGGCCCTCCCCCGCCACCACCCTGGGCGGCGGCGAGATCCTCGATCCGCGCTGGCGCCGGCACCGGGGGACGATCCTGGCTCAGGGCTTGACCGCCCTCCAGAGCGATCTGCGCTCGGCCCTGCCCTTCTGGGTGCAGGAGGCCGGCGAGCGGGGGGTGGACGCGGCCGAGATCGCCCGCCGCCTGGGGCAGCCCCCAACCGCCGTGGAAGGCCCGCTGGCAGAGCTGGCGAAGGGGCAGCGGCTCATCGAGGTCCCTGCCGATCATGGCCGCGCCCGGCGCTGGATCGCCCCGTCCGCCGTACAGCGGGTCACCGAGCGGGCGCGGCGGGTGCTCAAGGAGTACTTCCAGAAGAACCGCCTCGCCGAGTCCATGCCCAAGGCGGAGGCCGTGCGCCGCATCCTCCGGGGCCGGGCGGCCGAGCTTGCCATGGTCTACCTGGGATGGCTGGAGGCGCAGAAGGTGCTGGCGGTGCAAGGCGACCAGGTGGTGTTGCCGGGCCGTGGCTCGCAGCTCACGAGCGAGGAGTCGAAGCTGTCGGTGGACGTGCTCGCGGCTTTCGATCGGGCGGGGCTCGCGCCGCCCTCGCCGGGCGACGTGGCCCGGGAGCTGAACGCCAAGCCCCAGATCCTCGAGGGCGTCATCCGCCACCTGGTGACCCGGGGCCAGCTCGTCAAGCTGCCCAGCGGCCTCATCCTCGCCGCCTCGGCCCTCACCGGGCTGCGGCGCGACCTGCTGGCCACTTCCTGGGACCGCTTTTCGGTCGCCGACTTCAAGGACCGCTTCGGGCTCACCCGCAAATGGGCCATCCCGCTGCTCGAGCACCTCGACTCGTCCGGGGCCACCCGCCGGCTGGGCGACGAGCGCATGGTGGTGCGCCCGGCCTCTCCAGCGACCGGGGCCGGCGCGTGAGGACCATCGCCGTGCTGGGAGCCTCCCGCCACCGCGAGAAGTACGGCAACAAGTGCGTCCGCGCCTACCTCTCGGCGGGCTGGCAGGTGTTTCCGGTCCATCCGGACGAAACGGAGATCGAGGGCCTTCCCGTCTATGCCCGGCTGGCCGACGTGCCGGGCGAGCTGGAGCGCATCAGCGTCTATCTGCCGCCGGCCAAGACGCTGGAGATGCTGGGCGAGATCGCCGCGAAGGGCGCCGGAGAGGTCTGGCTCAACCCCGGCTCGGCGGACGCCCGGGTGCTCGACGAGGCGCGGCGCCGAGGCCTCCCGGCCGTGCCCGGGTGCAGCATCGTCGACATCGGTCTCAGCCCGGCCCGGTTGCCGTAGTCCCCCCTGATTCCCCCAGACGCTACCGAAGTTCCCGCTTTGAAGGCCGACCTTCTTCGGCGTGCCTAATTTCAGTTTCCGGTTACAATAAGGGGTGGTTTTTCCTCGTCGTGACTGGATGATGGGTCTTTTCGCGGCCGGCGTCGCGGCTGACGGGAGGGTGCGCCATGTTTCCGGTGCTGCTGCACCCTGACCTGTACAAGTGGCTGCGATCCAGTGGCCAGGCCGAGAAGGCCAGGGTCTGGAAGACGCTCCTTCGGTTGCGGGACGGCCATTGGGGCGGCGGCACTCGCGTCAAGCGGCTGAAAGGCATCGCCCGGCCGGTCTACGAAGCGCGCACGGACTCGGGCGATCGCCTGATCTTCACCGTCGTCCGCTCGGCCCTCGCCGACTCACCCGGCCGCCTCGCTTCCCATCTGCAGATGTGGGATCTCGTGAAGCACGACGACGCCGAGCGCGTCGCCCGGCGCAACCGCTCGCCCGAAGCCGAGTTCCTGGAGCTCGAAACGCTGGAGCAGTTCGAGATCGACCAGCCGCCTCCCCATCCCGACGCCGCCTTCGCCGAAATCGCCCATGAAGGGGCCGCGGATTGGGAGCAGGCCGATCCTCTTCTCCAGTTCCTGCTGCCGCCGGACGGCGCCCTGCCGGAGCCGGAGGAAGGGATTCCCGGCGGTATCCGCTGGTTCCTCCTGGACCCTGCCGTCCTCGCCAGCGAGGAGGAGTTCCAGCGCCTGTTCGACGCCGGCGGCGAGGAGCTCGAGCTCAAGCTGAGCCGCGAGCAGTACGAGATTCTGGCCACTCCGGGCCCGGTGCTCCTGGCCGGTAGCGCCGGCAGCGGCAAGACGACGGTGGCCGCCCACCGGCTCGCCGCCGCCTCCGGGTCGCACAGCGCGCCCGGCCCGCGGCGGACGGCCCTCTACCTCTCGTACAGCTCGGCCCTGGTGGAGCACGCCCGGGCGCTGGTGAGCGATCTGCTGCGGTCCCGGGGCGAGGACCCCGGCCGCAACCCGCCGGATTTCTTTACCTTCGGCGATCTCTACCGCTCCCTCATCCCCCGCGAGCTGCGCGAGCACCAGGCGCGGCCGATGAACGAGGGGCTGTTCCGGGAATGGTTCCGCAAGTCCGGCCGCTCCCTCGATCCGGCCCTCGTCTGGGAGGAGCTGCGCAGCATCCTGAAAGGGTCGTGCCTCTCACTCACCAAGCCGATGCTCGACGAGGCCGCCTACTTCGAGCTCGGCCGCAAGCGCGCGCCGCTGTTCATCAAGGAGCGGCCGGAGATCTACCGCATCGCCCAGCGCTACCAGGAGTGGCTGGCCGAGGAGGGGCGCAACGACCGTATCGACCTCTGCCGCCGCGCCCTGGCCGAGTCGCGCCACCACAAGGCCCGGCGCTGGGACGTGGTGGTCTGCGACGAGGTCCAGGACCTGACCGAGCTCGAAGTGGCCTTCGTCCTCTCCCTCTGCGCCCGCTCGGATCTCGCCGGCCTCCTGCTCACCGGCGACACGCAGCAGATCGTCAACCCCAGCGGCTTCCGCTGGGCCGAGGTGAAACGCCTCGCCAGCAAGGCCGCCCACGCCAAGTCGGCGCCGCCGGTGGCGCGGCTGCGCCGCAACCTGCGCAGCGTCCGCCCCCTGGTCGAGCTCGCCAACACCCTGCTGCTGCTGCGCCGCGAGGTCTATGGCCGCACCGAGGAGGACGATCCGGAGGAGGCGGTGATCGAGGGACCGGTGCCCATCGAGGTCGCGGGCGGCGAGGACGAGGTGCTCGACGCCATCGCCGGCTTCGGGCCGCGCTGCGCCGTGCTGACCCTCGACGACGAGGAGACCCGGCGGCTCCGGCGGCGCCTGGGCACGTCGCGGGTCTTCCACGTCCGCGAGGCCAAGGGGCTGGAGTTCGAGACGGTGGTGCTGTGGCGGCTGCTGACCCCGGACCGCGACCTCGTGGACCGCTTCTGCCGCGGCGATCAGCGCCTGGAGCGGGAGCCCCGTTTCCTGCGGCTCCTCCAGTACCTCTACGTCGCGACCACCCGGGCGCGGCGGCACCTGGCCGTCTACGAGGGCCCGGCGCGCGACCCGTTCTGGAACCAGGAGCGCTTCCGCGGCCGCATCGAGCCCGAGGTACCCGAGAGCCTGCTCCATCTCTTCCATCCCACGGCTTCGCCGGCCGAGTGGGAACGGGAGGGAGACTATTTCCGTCAGCGGGGCCGCTTTCGCCAGGCCGCCGAGTGCTACCGGCGGGCCGGGCTGTCCGAACGCGAGATGGAGGTCCTCGCCTTGGCCGAGGAGGAGAGCGAGAACTGGAGCGGTGCCCTGGAGCTCTGGAGCCGTCTCGGCGACATCGCCCGGCAGGCGCCGCTGCTGGAGCGGCTCGGCCGGCTGGAGGAGGCCCTCTTCCTCTACCGCCGCCTGGGGCTGGAGCAGGAGGCCCGGATCTGCGAGCTGCGGCTGCTGGAGCGGCGCGGCGCCTGGGCCGAGGCGGCCGAAGGCTGGGAGAAGCTGGGACTGTTGCAGGAGGCCGCCCGCTGTTGGGGGCGGGCGGGCGACGAGACCCGGGCCCTGGTCGCCGCCGCGCGAGCCGCCGAGGAGCGAAACGACTGGGCCTTCGCCGGCGCCGCCTGGCTGGAGCTCACCCTGTATCAGGAAGCGGCGCGCTGCTTCCGCCAGGCGGAAGACCGCGTGCAGACGGCCCTGGCTCTCGCTCTGTATCACGAGGCCCGCGGCGAGTGGAGCCGGGCGTCGGCGGCGTTCCGCTGCGCCAGGCAGCCCGAGAAAGGGGCTCGCTGCCGGGCTCGCGCTCACGAGGAAGCCGGCCGGCCGGAGCGGGCCGCCCGCATCTGGGAGGTTCTCGGCGAAGCGGAGCGCGCCGTCGTCCTCTACGCCCAGGCGGGCGAGTGGGAATCCGTGGCGCGCCTGGAGGGAGTCCAGCCCGAAAGCCGGCAGCGCGTGATGGCCCGCGTCCGCGAGCTGATGGACGCGGAGGCCTGGGAGGACGCCGGACGCCTGGCACGGGCGCGCATGGAGGCGTTGCGCTCACGCCTGCCGGATCTCCCCTGGTTCGTCTTCGTGGAAAAAGAACGGCTCGTCTGGCAGGAGTACTGCTCTCTCCAACTCCTGGAAAAGAAATGCAACGCCCTGCGCGCCGAGACCTCCGCGGCCTGGGCCCGCGCCGCCCGCCTCTGGACGGAGCTCGGCGACACCGAGCGCGCCGCCGAGGCCCGGCGGCGCTGGATCGAGACGCTGCGCGACCCGGTCCGCCGGGCTCGGGCCTGGGTGGCGGCCGGCGAGCCGGAACGAGCCGTCCGGGTGCTGGAGGAGGAGGGCGGCGGCCTCGCCTCCTCGCCCACCGTCGTCGTCGCGGCCTGGCAGGCGGAGCGGGAGGAGCGCTGGAGCGACGCGGCGAGCCTCTGGCGCGGGCTCGGCCGGCCCCACGACGAGGCCCGGTGCGCCGCCCGCGAGGCGCCGAAGGCCCTGCTCGACAGCTCAGCGCCCCCCGGCGACGAGACCCAGGACGAGAATTGACCGCAAGATTCTTCTAAACCGCTTGCAATACCCCCACCGTCCATTAGACTTTCATGCAGGTACTAACATTCCGGCGCGAACGACCGGGGAGGTACCCGAATGAGGCCGTGGCCTGAGCACCCTCCGCGTGAAGCCTTCCAGCGGCTCATGCGTTGCGAGGCGGCTTCGGAAGAGGCCCGGGAGATCGTTCGGCACCTGCTCGCCGGCTGTTCGAGATGTGGACGGATCGTGGAAGAAACACGGAATCAACCCTTGGCGCACCTGCCGAAAGTCGAGACCTACGATGCCGTCTTCGACCGCTTGGAGGGCCGGCTCGCCCAGGGTCCGGAAGGGCTGGCCACCCGCGCCCCGTCGCTGTATGCCGAGCTCCTGGACCACCAGGCCGTCGAGGGACTTTTTCAGGTCCATAGCACCCGGCGCTACGCGAGCCTCGCGCTTTGCGAGCTGCTGTTGCAGAAGAGCCGCGAGCTCGCGGGCAAGGAGCCCGAGCAGGCGCGGCAGGCGATGGACCTGGCGGCCGCCGCGGCCGAGCAGCTAGACCTCGACGTCTATGGCGCCCCGGTCGTCCAGGACGCACGGGCGAGCGCCTGGGCCTATCTGAACGGGACGCAGCGCGTCGCGGCCGACCTTCGGTCCGCCGAGGCCTCGATGACCACGGCGGGCCGTCTGCTGGCGGCGGGGCGAGGCCGATTGCCCCTCGTCCGCGCCGAGCTGCTGACCCTGCAGGCCTCGCTGCGCGCCTATGGCGGCCGTTTCGAGGAAGCCCTGGGCCTTCTCAACCGGGCGGCGACCCTCTACCGGCGGCAAGGGGACCGCCACCTCCTCGGCCGCACGTTGCTCAAGAAGGGGACGGTCCTTGGCAACGCCGGCCGTCCGGACATCGCCGTGCGCCTGATCCGCCACAGCATGGATCTGATCGATCCGCCGCGCGAGCCGCGCCTGATGGTCTGCGCCACCCACAATTTCATCTGGTTTCTCAACGAGAGCGGCCGGGCCGGCGAAGCGGCCTCCTCCCTCCAGAGCGCCCGCCGGCTGTACCGCCAGGCCGGCGACCGCCAGCACCTGGGCCGCCTGCGCTGGCTGGAAGGCAAGCTCGCCCCCCGCCTTGAAAGTGCCGAGGGGGCCTTGAGCGATGCCCGGGACGAGCTGGCGCGGGAAGGCCTCTCCTACGAGGCCGCGCTGGCGGCCATGGATCTCGCCCTGCTCTATGCCGGCGAGAGCAAAGGCATTGCCATGCGCCGCCTGGCGGACCAGATGCTCCCCCTCTTCCGCTCCGGCGCCATGTACCGCGAGACCATGATCGCGCTACTGTCTTTCCAGAAGGACGCGGACAAAATATCCGCCGCCGATTTGATCCGGGAGCTGGGGGATCACCTGCACCGGGTCTGGGAAGAGAAGAACCCCCCCGGGCTGGTACGCTCGATGAGCGCCACTCTCAATCCCCGGCCCGTCTGAAAGCCCGGGCTCCCGCCTCTATAATCCCCCCGTTGAGGAAGCCTCCTTCCTCTTTTCGCTACTCTCCCGAAGGGAGCTCCGTCCATGCACCTGTTTCCCCTCAAGCTGAGCTTCAAGATCGCGGCCCTGGCGCCGCAGATCTACGTCCGCGACGCCTCCGGCAACGAGATCCTCTACGTCAGGCAGAAGATCCTCAAGCTCAAGGACAAGATCCGGGTCTTCGCGGACAGCTCCCAGACGAACCAGCTCTATGAGATCGATGCCGACCGCGTCCTCGACTGGTCCGCCCGCTTCACCTTCACCGACACCCAGGGCCGGGTGCTGGGCGCGGTGGGACGCCTTGGCGCCAAGTCCCTGTGGAGGGCCACCTACGAGGTCGCCGACGCCGCCGGCCGCCAGATCTTCCTCATCGAGGAGGAAAACCCCTGGGTCAAGGTGCTCGACCGCCTGCTGGAGGAGATCCCCATCCTGGGTATGTTCACCGGCTTCTTCTTCAATCCGCGGTACGACGTCAAGCGGACGGACACCGGCCAGATCGCCCTGCGGCTCTCGAAGCGCCGTTCGTTGCTCGGGAGCGAGTTCGAGATCACCAACGAAGCGGGCCAGCTCGCGGACGACGAGGAAGTGGCGGTGGTCCTGGCCGTGCTGATCATGACCCTCCACGAGCGCCATCGCGGGTAGGATGTCTCCATGACCCTCCTACCGGACGCCGGCCTGCTGGCTCGCCTGATCGCCTTCGACACGACCAGCCGCAACAGCAATCTGCCTCTTGCCGACTTCCTGTGCGACTACCTGGACCGGCCGGGAATCCGCATCTCCCGCGTCCCTTCGGAGGACGGCACCAAGACCAACCTCGTCGCCTGGGTGGGTCCCGAACCCACGGGGGACCGGCGGGGGCTGGTGCTCTCGGGGCACATGGACGTCGTACCCGCCGAAGAGGACGGATGGACGAGCGATCCGTTCACTCTGACCGATGATGGCTACCGCTGGATCGCCCGCGGCTCCTGCGACATGAAGGGCTTCCTGGCCCTCGCCACCAACCTCGCCGCCGAAGCGGCCACCGCCGGAGCGGAAACCTGGCGCGCCCCGCTGGCTCTGGTCTTCACCTACGACGAGGAGGTGGGTACCCTGGGGGCCAAGCGGCTCACCGAGAGCTTTCCCGAAGCGGCGGCGCTGCCCCGCGGCGCCATCATCGGCGAGCCCACCTCGCTGCGCGTGGTGCGCACCCACAAGGGGCACTTCAAGCTGCGGGTGACCCTGCACGGCATCGCCGCTCACAGCGGCTATCCGCATCTGGGCAGCAATGCCATCGAGCCCGCCGGCCGGGTGATCATGGCGCTCGCAGCCCTGCGCCGGGAGCTCGAGGCCGAGACACCGCTCAATCGCGAGCTGTTCCCGGAGGTCCCCTTCGTGCCCCTCAACGTCGGCACCATCCACGGCGGCTCGGCCATCAACGTCGTGCCGGACCGCTGCGTGGTGGAGCTCGGAGTCCGTCCGCTGCCCGGAATCACCTCCGCCGAGCTGATCGAGCGGGTGGATCGGGCCGTGCGCACCGCTGCCGATCCCTTCGTGCCGGAGGTCGAGCTGCTCTCGGACAGTCCGCCCCTGCTCCTGGACGAGGCGGCACCCATCCACCGGCACCTCTGCGACCTCGTGGGCCAGACGGAGGGAGCCAGCGTCTCCTTCGCCACCGATGCCGGCTGGCTCCAGCGCCTGGGGCTCGACTGCGCCATCTTCGGCCCCGGCTCCATCGAGGTCGCCCACAAGCCCAACGAGCATCTGCCGAAAACTGAATTCGCCGCCGCCCGGGAGTTGGTGGCTTGGACCATCCGTCGCTTCTGTAAAACGGGGGCTTGATGTCGCGGATCCTCGCAGCCGATCTGACCTGGACGGGCGACCGGTTCGAATCCGGTATCCAGATCGCCGTGGGCGAGGACGGCCGCATCGAGGATGTCAGTCTGGGCCGGACGCCGGACGTCCGTCTCCCTGGACGTGCCGTGCTCCCCGGCTTCGTGATCGCCCACTCTCACGCCTTCCAGCGCGGCCTGCGAGGGAGGGGAGAGACGTTCCCCCGTGGCAGCGGCAGCTTCTGGACGTGGCGCGAGGCGATGTACGATCTGGTATCGCGGCTCGACGCCGATACCTTCCGCGCCCTCTGCCTGCAGACCTTCCGCGAGATGCGCGCGGCCGGGGTCACCACGGTGGGGGAGTTCCACTACTTCCACCATCGGGTGGAGGGGCCGGACGCCTCCGACTATGAATTCGACGCGCTGGTGCTCGCCGCCGCCGCCGAGGCGGGCATCCGTATCGTTCTCATCCAGTCCTACTACCACACGGGCGCCGTGGGACAGCCGCTGGAAGGAGCGCAGCGGCGCTTCCGCTCTCCGTCGCCCCAAGTCTACTGGGAGCAGATGGAGCGCCTGGCGGGGCTCGTCGATCCTCGCCGGCAGAGCCTCGCGGCCTCGGTGCACAGCCTGCGGGCCGCGGGGCCGGAGGACCTGGCGTCCATCTACCAGGAAGCCCGGCGGCGGGACCTGCCGTTCCATCTGCACGTCGAGGAGCAGCAGAGGGAGATCGAGGACGTCATCGCCTTCTACGGCCGGCGCCCCATGGCCCTGCTCCTGGAGACGCTGGGCACGGCCACGGACCTGACGGCCGTCCATTGCACGCATACCGACGCCGAGGAGATGGAGCGCTTTCTGGCCTCGGGCGGTACCGTCTGCCTCTGCCCGCTCACCGAAGGAAACCTGGGCGACGGCATCCCGGGCGCTCCCAGGGCTCATCCCGCGAGCGGAGCCTTCTGCCTGGGCAGCGACTCCAACAACCGCATCTCCCCCATCGAAGAGATGCGCTGGCTCGAATACGGCCAGCGCCTCGCCACCCAGACCCGGGGAGCACTGCGGAACGAGGAGGGCAACGTCGCGAAGCTCCTGCTGGAAGCGGCCACCCTGGGAGGCGCCAAAGCCCTAGGAGTCGAAGCCGGCCGCATCGCCCCCGGCCAATGGGCCGACCTCGTCGCGATCGATCTGGAATCGCCCGCCCTGGCGGGCTGGACCCCGGAGACGCTGCTGGAGTCCGTGATCTTCGGCGCGACGGAGGAGGTGGTGGCGGCGACGTGCGTGGGCGGGGAGTGGGGGGAGCGGCGAAACGTTAAAATTCAGAAGACCTGAGGAGAACCCGGAATGTGCGGACGCTACACACTCAGCTCATCCAGCGACGAGATCGCACTGCTCTTCGATCTGCACGATCTCCCGCAGGTCATCCCCCGCTACAACATGGCCCCCACCCAGGAGGCGGCGGTGGTGCGGGTTCCGGCTCCGGGGGCGCCGCGCCAGCTCGTGCCGCTGCGCTGGGGGCTCGTCCCCTACTGGGCGAAGGAGGCGGCCATCGGCAACAAGATGATCAACGCCCGCGCCGAGACCATCGCCGAGAAGGCCTCGTTCAAATGGAGCTTCAAGAAGAAGCGCTGCCTGATCCCCGCGAACGGCTTCTACGAGTGGAAGAAGGAGGGCAAGACCAAACAGCCGTACCTGATCCACCGCCAGGACGGCAAGCCCTTCGCCTTCGCCGGCCTGTGGTCCACCTGGGTGGACAAGGAGCACGGCGGGGTACCCCTCGAGACCTTCACCATTCTCACCACGGACCCCAACGACCTGATGCGTCCCCTCCACAATCGTATGCCGGTCATCGTCGATCCCGAGAATTTCGATCTCTGGCTGGACCCCAAGGTGGAAGACCCGGCAAGGCTTCAACCCCTCCTCGTTCCCCACGCCGTGGACGGCTTCGAGGCCTTCCCCGTCAGCAAAAACGTGAACAGCCCGGTCCACGACGCGCCCGACTGCGTGGCACCGCTGGTGATGGAGCCGTAGTCAGAGCCGCCCTTCGATCCAGTAGACAAACGCGAAGATCCCCACCATCGAGAAGACCAGGGCCAGCTTGGCGCCGATGCCGAGGACCATTCCGAGCCAGGTGCCGAGCCCCACCTTGCCGGCCTGACGGAGGTTGCGCACGGAGATCCACTCCCCCGCCACCGCGCCCAAAAAGGGGCCGAAGATCAGGCCGGGGATACTGAAGAAGAGGCCCACGATCATCCCCAGGAAGGCTCCCAGCAGGGCGAGCCAGCTCGCCCCCACCCGTTTGGCTCCCCACCGCGACGCCAGGAAGTCCACGACGAAGGTCAGCACCATCAGGACCGCAAGGATTGAGATCGTGACCGGCCCGACCTTCTGAAAACCGTCCGCCCAGGCGGCGCACACCAGCCCCAGGAAGACCAGAGGCGCCCCGGGCAGGGCGGGAAGCACAGTGCCCGCGATTCCCACCAACACCAGGATCGCGCCCAGCAACCACAGAGGATTTTCCACACGACCTCCTATCCGAGAACTTTGCGGCACAGCTCCTGGAACCTGCGCTTGTGCAAATCTCCGTCCAGGACGTCGTAGTGGTTCGGCACGATCCAGCGGGGATCGAGCGAAAGAACCCTCCGGAGGCTTCCCGGAATCAGCTCCGGCTGGGTGTTGAGGATGGGCGGCGGCCGGTGGGTGTTGAAGAAGTAGCTGGCGAAAAGGTCTCCCGAGAACAGAAGATCGTGACGGGCGCTGTAGAAACCGCAATGACCTGCCGTATGGCCGGGAAGGTGGAGCACCCTCAAGCCCCCCCAGACCGGGAGCTCGTCGCCCTCGCCCAGGGGCACGTCGATCCCCGACGGCCGGTAGCGGTAGGCCCAGCGGCCCAGGGCCTCGAGACGTCCGCACCAGCGTGCGATGCCCTCATAGGGATAGGTGCCGTCGATATGCCGCTGCTCGGCGGGGTGGCCATACACCGGAGCGCCCGTCCACGCCTTGAGCGCGGCCAGATTTCCGGCGTGGTCGAGATGGCCGTGGGTCAGGAGGATTCCCTGGATGGATTTCGCGTCCAGGCCCAAGCGCCGCATCCGCCGCCGGAGGACCGAGAGCTCTACGGGAGCCATGCCGGTATCGATCAACCAGGCCTGCTTCCCCTCTACCAGGAGGTGAAAGACGCTCATGACTCCCCGGACGCCGTAGAGGCCGGGGAGGCGAGGGTCCATCATGGGACGGCCCGCCCCAATCGCCGGTCGAAGAAGTCCGCCGCGGCCTTATAGGCCGCGAGCCAACTCGCCGTACGCAGGAAGCCGTGAATCTCGTCCGGCAGGACGATCTGCTCCACCTCGACGTGCCGCTCGCGCAGCCCCTCCACCAGGTCGACCGTCTCGCGGAAGGAGACGTTGCGGTCGTCGTCGCCATGGATCACCAGCACGGGAGATTTCCAGGTATCGAGCGAGGCCATGGGCGACGACTCGAAAGACAGCTTCTCCTCTTCCGGTTTCGGGTGGTAGTTGGGGATGAAGGTGCGGATGCCCACGTTCCAGTTGTGCACGCCGTGGAGATCCACCCCGGCGGCGAACAGGTTCGACGCGCGGGCGAGCCCCAGCGCCGTGAGGAAGCCGCCGTAGGAGCCGCCCCAGAGGCCGATGTGGGTGGGATCGACGTCCGCCCGGTTGCGCAGGTACAGCCCGGCCCCCAGCACGTCGTTGAATTCGCTCGCGCCCGTGGCCCCCTGCGCGGGAGCCGCGCGAAACGAAAGGCCATACCCCGTGCCGGAGCGGTAATTCACCGCCAGCACCACATAGCCACGGGACGCCAGATACTGGTTCATGGCGTAGGCGTTGTTGTAGTAGCCATTGTAGTGCCAGCCCAGCAGCATCTGCCGGTGGGAGCCGCCGTGGAAGAAGAGCAGGCCCGGCCGCCGCTCCCCCGGCTTCAGGCCCGGGGGCAGGAAGAGCTGTCCGTGGATGCGCATCCCGTCCGAGGCGTTGAAGATCAGCGGCTGAGGCTCGACGAGGGAGCTCTCGGGGAAGTCCGAGGGAATGGCGCCCGCGGCCAGCGGCCGGGCCTCGCCGCCACCCACCTGGATCACCGCCTCGGCCGGCCGCTTCGCTCCGGAACGCAGGTACGCCAGCGCCTTCTCTCCAAGGGCCACCGGCAGCCACTCGATGCCTGTTCCCTTCGTGAGCTGGACGGGCCGGCCGCCCGCCACGTCGACTCGCCAGAGGTGGCGCCGGTCGAGGTCGTCCTGGTTGGAATTGAAAACGACCTGCCGGCGGTCCGGGGTGAGGTTGACGGTCTCGATCTCGAAATCGCCCGGCGTGAGCAGGGTCGCGGTCCCAATCGATCCCGACGGAGAAGCCGGAACGGAGTAGAGATGGAGCCAGCCGTCCTTCTCCCAGGGAAAGACCAGGCGGTCTCCGGCGGCCCATTGGATCTGGTTGGCGGCCACCATCTCCGCGAACGCGCTCCCCGGCCCGGGATCGGCCCGCCAGGCGGTCTTCGCCTGACCGGTGAGGACGTCCGCGACGAGGATGGACCACGGCTCGGCGCTCGGGTTGGCGTGGAACAGCGTGACCTTGGACGAGGCCGGGACGCGCAGGAACGCCAGGCGCGAGCCGTCCGGCGACCACGCGGGCTCGTCGTCGGAATCCACGGTCGGGGCCATCCAGCGCAGGGTCTTCGCCGCCAGGTCGTAGACGCCGACGAAGCCATGGTCGCCGCGGTCGCTGACGAAGGCGAGCTTCGAGCCGTCCGGAGAGAAGCGGAGCTGCCGCGCGCCGCCCCGGGCCTCGACCCACACTGTGGGCTCAGCCTTCCCGGCGAAAGGTGCCCACAGGATCTTGCCATGATTGACGAAGGCCACGCCGTCCCCGCGAGGGGAGACCGCCACGCCATGCCCCGGCCCGACTTTCACCGGAGCCGGCGCCTCGGTACCGTCGACGCCAAGGCGCCAGACGACCTGCTCGGCGCCCGCCGGATCGCTCGTCGGGTTGGGAACCTCCCCCTGCCGGTTGGCGCCGCCGCCGCGGACATAGATGAGAACCTTGGCGTCCGGAGTCCATTCGAGACCGCCGAGCTGCTGGCCGTCGTCCAGGGTGTAGCGGGTGACCTGCCGTCCCTTGTACTCCGGGGGCTCGGCCACCCAAAGGTTGCGCACCCCGTTGGCGTTCTGGACCCACGCGAGCTTGCCGCCCACGGGAGAAGCCAGCAGCTCCGAGGGAAAAGGCGCCGCCAGCAGCCCCTCCAGAGTGACCGCGGGCCGGGCAGCCCGTGGCAGAGAAGACAGCAGAACGATGGCGAAGACGAGGACCAGACGAGCGCGTTCGCGGAGCATCACCCCTCCAGGTCGGGAAGCCCGGTCAACCGGAGGGGGTATTGTGTCTCAGGATGTCTCAAGTTGGGCAGAGAACCTACTCCGGGCCGATCATAGATTCCTTGAGCAACCGCCGCCCATGTACCACCGCCAGGATCACGACCTGGTTACGGTCGGGATAGAGCCGATAAATGACCCGGTAGTTGCCTGTCAGAATCTCTCTCCAGAGATTTGTCGGGAACTCTGGGACGAGTCTCCCGATTTCGGGAAACCTGCCAGTCTTGAGCGCAGCGTTCTGGATCCGTTCTACTTGGATTTGCGCGTAGCGCTTCGAATCCTTGGCGATGTAGTCGTGGATCTCTTGGAGATCCACCAAGGCTCTCCGAGTCCAGATCAGTCTAGAAACCACTTGGCGGTCTCTGCCACAACCGCCTCGTGGCTAAGCACTCTCCCAGCTTCGATATCTTCCTCTGCCGCGGTCAACTTCTCTCGCAGGTAGAGACGGTAGAAGACTTCGTCAACCTCCACCTGCTCGGGAAGATCTTCCATAAGCTTGAGCAACTCTTGCTTCGCTATACGCATCCAGACATCCTCCCTTTCAGTCGACCACCTATGGTAGCACCTGCTCGGGAGGCGTCCCCCTACTCCCCCGGCTCCTGGAACCGCAACGACGGATCGTGCTCGGCGCGGCGGAGGTAAGTGACGATACCCTTGACCAGGGCAAGGCTTACCTGCTCCGTCTCTACGGCCTGTTTGAGATAGGCCAGGGCCTCCAGGGCTTCACGGTGGATATGAAGGGAGGAGAAAATCGGCACCATCTCCGCTGCCAGCCGCTTCAAGTCCACCATCCGCCCTTGCTCGGCATAAAGAACAGCGAGCTCAAGGGAGACCAAGGCCGTATCGTAGGGAATGCCCTCGTGGATGAAGCCGTCACGAGCGGACAAGAACAGAGATTCCGCAGGCTCCACCTGACCCAATCCGTAAGAGATCTTGCCCTTCACCCACTTGCGGCGGTTTTGCGACCAGGCGTCCGGGAAGCTACGGTAGAGGGGGCGGGCCTCGCGGTAGATTCTCTGCGCCTCAAGATAGCGCCCGGAAGAAGCAAGATAGTCGATCAGATTGTGCCGGGCGCAAAGCAGAAGGCGCGGCTCTTGCTCGGGATCGATCAGCTCGATCGCCTGAAAGAGGATCGGGATTCCCCCTTCCGGATTACCAGAGTAGTGGTAGACGGTCGACAGGTTGACCAGAGACCTGCCGGCCCGGTGCCGCTGTTCGATCTCCAAGAAGATCGCAACCGCCCGCCGCAGGAGCCTGAAGGCCTGTTCGAAGCGTCTCTGATCTCGCCGTAAAGACGCTTCGAGGTCCAGGAGAATCGCACGCTCCAACTGGTCCTGGGTGCCCCGCTGCAGATGCCTGTAGGCAGAGATAAAGGCTTCGTCGGCAGCCTGGAGGTCCGAGCGCAGGCGGTAGGAGTTGCCGGTATAGCCCCAGGCCCGGGCTCGCAGGTCCTCGATGAGCGACTCTCCATAGAATTGAGCGTCCAGGTGCTCGGAAAGCCGTAGTGCCAACTGACCCAACTCCTCGCCCCGGGCTGGGAGGTTGATCCCTGCCTCCAGGCTGCGCTCGAGGAGCAACTCGAATAGACCCCAGGTGTGGAAGCGCGGCGAGCTCAGCAGGAGATCCCGCTGCTCGAGGGGATGCCGCGTCAGCTCCACGAAGAGGCCAGGTGCCTCGGCCCGCTCTTTCGCCAGGGCCCGCTCGCGGTCCAGGAGCCCCTCTCCCTCCGCCGGAGGGGGTCCACTGTCGGCGGACCTTCGGGGCCACGGCAGGATGTCCGCGGTCTTCTTCGACATGGCTCGCTGACGTACGAGGCCCTGGAAGCGCCGCCGGCAGGTGGCACACCCAATGAGGTGGTCCACCACCTCCAGGTGCGGCCTGGACAGCGATACGAGGAACTCCTCCAGGGTGAATCCATTGGGGTGGATCTTCAACGCGGGGTCCTCCTCTCCGGAAAGCAAAGTATGAGGCTCAGGATGATTCCGCCTCTACAACATTAGTTACCGCAGAGGGACCAAACGTGACAACGCGAACCCACAAAAAATAAGCGCCGGCCGGGGACCGGCGCCCTCAAAGATTCTGGAGGACCTACTTTTAGCCGTTCGGGTCCATAGAACTACCTTCTTCAGGGCCACCATTCGGGGAAAAAGTGTCAGTAATTCCGTTGGGATCCATCGAGCTTCCCGCTTTTTCCCAGATGGCCGTCAATCCATGAGTGCCGGCTGGAGCGGCGGGGAGGACAAAGGACGCGAACCAGCTCCAGGCGGCGGCGAGGAATCCCTCGGACCGGGAGCCCCCCGCGGCGTGAACGGGCGGCAGGGCGTACGCGGAAGACGCAAAGAGAACGGATAAAACGAACACCAGGGCAGTCGAACGGATCTTTTGAGACATGACGGGCCTCTCCTTTGGGCGGACCATCTTTAAGCGGCCTTCATGGCCACCTACATCCCCCCTAATGCAAAGAGTGACACTTCTTCCCTAAAAGCGGTCCCGTTGCTCGAAGATCACCACCAGGTTCGCGGAAAGAGAGGAAAGAGAGGGGTAGGCGAAGGCACGCCTTATGGACACCGGGAGGAGGAGAGGGGCGGTGGGTGGAGGCTGCAGGAGGGAGCGAGGGGCTCAGCGCTCGAAGCGTCCCACGAAGGCGCTGCGCTTTCCCGGGCTGCTCCACGTCTTGCCGAGCTCGGCGCCGCGGAACGCGTGGGCCAGGGTCACCGCCGGCATCGCCTCGGCCGTGGGCGTCAGGGGAGGGTAGTAGACCTCCTCGTTGCCGCAGACGTGGTCGTGGTGGTTGAGCGCCCGGGTCCGTAGCTCCACGTCGGGGCCGGCCGTCAGGCTGGCGATCCCCGAAAGGGTCGAGGTGACCGCATGACCCGGATGCGCCCCCGACAGGGCGCCGGTCTCGACGGTCAGCGCGATGGGAACGCTCTCGACGGAGACGACGTCCGACAGGAGATCGCCTCCCATCTCATGGGCGAGGCCCAACAGCGCCGCCTTCTGAGCGGCGTCGGCCCGCTCGTCCACCAGCAGGACGGACCGCGCCGGCAGCGGGCTGCGGGTGGGATCGCCCAGCGTCGCCGCGGCTCGCACCACCGCCACGACGGAGAGCCCGTCGATGGCGACGCCCTTCCAGGCGCCCTGGCGCACCCGCCAGGCGAAAACCGCCTCGGCTCCGGCCGTGTTCACCTCGGAGTTGGCGAAGCAGGGGCCGGTGTAGACGTCGGAGGTGCGGGCCTCCAGGTAGTCGCCGGAGATCGACGGCGCCGCCAGACAGACAGGAGCCGCGGCGAGCAGCAGGATCAGACCGAGGATTGGATGCTTCATGGTGCTTGCCTCCGTAACTGGAAACCCGAGCCCGGACGAGAAGCTTCCCGCCGGCCCTACACCGGGTTGAAGCACCCCCGGCCGTCGCAGCAGTGGGCCTCGGTGGCGACCTCGCCGTCAGGGCCGAGGCAGGTCATGGTGTGGCTGCACCAGAACAGGCCGTCGCGCATGTTGGGGATCGACGGATCGGGCTCGACGTCCACGTACATGCCCTTCCAGCGCAGATGCAGGCAGCACATCTGCCGTCCCGACGCGGGCTTGCTGACGGGTTCCATGGCTTCAAGCCCCCTCTTCCATGAGGCCCGCGGCGGCGATCAGGGCCCGCTTCACGGCCACCCGCGCGAGCTGAATCTTGTAGTTGTTCTGGGAGAGCGCCTTGGCCTTGGCCACCGCCGCCTCCCCCGCCTTCGCCGCCAGATCCAGATCCACGGTCTTCCCCTTCAGAAGCTCCTCGGCCTCCGTGGCGGCCCAGGGCACCGGCGCCACCTGGCCCAGGATCACCCGCGCCCGCGTCACCTTGCCGCCCTCGAGCTCCAGGGAAACGGCGGCGGTCGCCAGCGACCAGTCGAGCGTCTGCCGCTGGCGCACCTCATAGCTTGCGACCTTGCGGCCGGCGGCCGGCGGCAGCACGATCTCGGTCAGCATCTCTCCCGGCCGCAAGTCGTGCTCCCGCTCCCCTTCGGTCTTGGGAATCCGGTAGAGCTTCTCCAGGTCGAGCCAGCGTTCCCCCTGGGGACCGAAAAGGACGACCTGCGCCCCCGCGGCGATCAGCAGCGGCGCCAGCGTCGAGGGCTGGACGAAGTAGGCCGGCCCGTCGTTGCCCAGGATGGCGTGATAGCGGTTGTCGCCGTCCACCACCATCGACTTGCCGTCGCGCTGGGCGAGGAGGCCGAAGCCGTTGCGGAAGTACCAGCAGCGGGGACGCTGGAGAAGATTGCCGCCGACGGTCGCCACGTTACGGATCTGCGGCCCGGCCACGCGCCCCGCGGCGGCGGTGATCGCCGGGTACTCGAAACCAAGGGCGGCGTCGGCCGAGAGGTCATCCACCGTCGTGAGGGAGCCGATGCGGAGCTTTCCGCTGGACTTCTCGCTGCGCACCCCCACGAGGCCCCCCACGCTTTTGAGGTAGACCACCCGGCCGGGGGTCTCAATGCGGTCCTTCATCAGGCCCAGCAGATCGCTGCCGCCAGCCAGGAAGGTGGCCCGGGCCGGATCGGTGCCCCGCAGCTTCACGGCCTGCTCCCGGGTCTTGGGGCTCGCCAGCTCGAAGGGTTGCATCAGGCGGTCTCCTTCTTCGTGGCATTTGCGGCATTCGCAGCCAGCGCGTCGAGCACCCGCCGGGGGTTGAGCGGCAGGAAGGGAACGCGGACCCCGATGGCGTTGGCCACGGCGTTGGCGATCGCGGGGCCGGGCGAGACCACCGGCGGCTCACCGACGCCGATCACGCCGCGCTCGTCATAGCCCGGGCCGGTCATCATGTGCACCACCAGCTCGCCGACGTCGGCGATGCCCGCCATCTTGTAGGACTCGAAGTCGGTGGTCAGCACCTGCCCGGTCACCGGGTCCAGCACTTTCTCCTCCGAGATCGCCGCCGAGATCCCCATGATCATGCCGCCGTAGACCTGGCTCTCGGCCGTCTTAAGATCGATGATCAATCCGCAATCCTGCACCGCCACCATCTTGTTGATGCGGACGACTCCCGTCTCGATATCCACCGAGACGTCCGCCATCTGCACGCCGCCGACGCCGCTGGTGGTGAGGTCCCCCGTCCCGGGATTGGCGCCGGTGGCGGTGACCGGCGTCTGCCCGAATTTCGCGAGGACCTGGCGCCAGGTGAGGCTCTTGGCGGGCGCGGCCTTGACGCGGATCTTCCCCTCCGCCGCCTCCAGCTCCTCCGGTTTGACTCCCAGCTCCGGCGCCGCCTTCTCGAACAGGGTGACGAGGAGGTTCTGCGCCGCCCGCCGGGTCGACGAGCTGACCCCGCCCACCGTCGTGCTGCCTCCCGAGCCGCCGGAGGCCGGGTAGCGGCTGTCGCCCAGGCTCACCTTGACCCCATCGAGAGGCAGCCCCAGCGAGTCCGCGAGGACGATGGCGATGACCGTGCGGGTGCCGGTGCCGAGGTCCTGCGTGGCGATCTTCGCCTCCGCGATGCCGTCCGGATGGACCGTCACCTCGCAGTTGCTGCGATGGCCGCGGCCGCCCCAGGTGTGAAGAGAGAGGCCGAGGCCGCGCTTGATCGCACCCTTGGTTGAATCCCCCCGCGGGTGCCAACGCTGGCGCCATCCCATGAGGTCGTCCGCGATCTGCAGCTCCTCGCGGTAAACCTTCTCGAACTGGCCTGAGATTGAAAGGTTCTGGATGACGAAGTCCAGGGGGTTCATCCCCAGGGCCGCCGCCAGATCGTCGAGGGCGCTGAAGGTGAGAAAGGCCCCCTGGGGATGATTGGGCGCCCGCCAGGCCCGCGCGCTCGCCCGGTTCGTGGGCACCGACGTGTGCTTGTGCCGCCGGTTGGGGACCTGGAAGATGTAGGGAATGGGCGGGTTGCCCGCGCCGCCGGGGCCGCCCGAGGCCCAGGATGTCGAGCGCCAGGCGACCAGGGTGCCGTCCTTCTTCGCCCCGACCTCGATCTCGCCGTAGGCCGAAGGCCGGTCGCCGGCCACGGTGATCTCCGCCCGGCGGTCCAGCATCAGCTTCACGGGCGCGCCGGCCAGCTTGGCCAGCTTCGCGCACTCGATGCCCCAACGGTCGACGCTGAACTTGCTGCCGTAACCGCCGCCCATGTACTCGGTCATCACGTGGACGTTGGCGGCCGGAATGCTTAAGCCCTCGGCGAACTGCCCGGCGAGCCCGGCCACGGCCTGGGTGGAGCACCAGGCGTTGAGCGTATCGGGTCCCGTCCACTCGCAGATCTGGCCGTGGGCCTCCATGCAGTTGTGGGCCACGGGCGGCATGCCGTAGGTGCCCTTGATCTTCACCTCGGCGGTGGCCATCGCCCCGTCGGGATCGCCCACCACCTCCTCCGCGCCGGCATTCACCTTGGGAGCCTTGGTGGGATCCGCCTCGTTGACGAAGTGCGGCAGCACCTCGTACTCGACCTTGACGGCGCGCAGCGCTTCTTCCGCCAGCGCCTCGCTGGTGGCGGCGACTCCCACCACCTCGTCGAGCGCCCATTGGATCTCCGTACCGGGACCCTGGATCACCCGCACGGCCTTGACGCCCGGCATCTTCTCGGCAGCCGAGACGTCGATCGACTTGATCTTCGCGTGAGCGTGGGGACAGCGCAGGATCTTGCCCCACAGCACCCCCTGCGGCAGGAGATCGTAGGTGTATTTGGCCCGGCCGCTCGCCTGGGCGGGACCGTCCAGGCGGGAGATCCGCGTACCGAGGAGATGGCGATCCTTGGCCTCCGGCCAGAAGTACTCAACCACGGCCCACCCCCTTCGGCTCCTTGGGAGGCTCGGTGTCTTTCTTCTTGTCCTTCTTGTCGTCCTTCTCGTCGTCGGCGGCCTCCGCGGCAGCGGCGGCAAGCACGGCCTGGCGCATGCCGGCATAGGTGCCGCAGCGGCAGAAGTTGCCGGACAATCCGTGGTGGATGTCCTTGAGGGTAGGGTTGGAATTGTGGTCGAGGAGCGCGCTCGCGGCCATGATGAAGCCCGGAGTGCAGAAGCCGCACTGCTGGGCATCGTTCTCCACGAACGCGGCCTGGATCGCGCCGAGCGCGCCGGGCCGGCCGAGGCCTTCAACCGTCTGAATGGGTGTGTATTGGGAGGTGATCGCCAGGACGCTGCAAGCGTAGACGGGATCGCCGTCGAGCAGCACCGTGCAGGCGCCGCAGGTGCCGCGGTCGCAGACGCGCTTGGCGCCCGTCAGCTCGAGCTCGTCGCGCAGGGCGTCGAGCAAAGTCGTGCGCGGCTCCAGCAGGAGGTCCATCGGCTTGCCGTTGACCCGCAGCCGCATCGGCACCGGCCCCGGACCCCAGACCTCGACTCCAGCCTCCATCCGCGGCGCATGTGCACCCTTCTTCGCCGCCTCCAACATCTCCCCGGCCAGCAGCCCGGCGCCGCCCAGGGCGCCCGCCACCGCGCCGCCGCGGAGGAAATCACGGCGGGAAAGCCCTTCCGGGGGCCCTGGAGAATCCTCGCGCTTCTCGTCCCTGGCCATTCGCCGCCTCCTTCGGGAGCTAGATTACCTCAAGCCGCCTTGACCCGGTCCGCCCCATCCGCCGTCAGGTAATACCACGTCCCCGCCGGGTTGGCCTTCAGCCACCCCTTCTCCACCATCCCCTTGAGCGGCCCGTCGACGTCGGTGCCGGCCGGCAGGACGATGCGGATGGCCTGCGCCCGCATGCCATATCCGGCCTGGATGGCCCCCGCCGTGTGGCATCGCTCTTTGAACCGCGTGAGGATGGCTTGCTCCGCTTTCGCTGAATCCATGGGTCCCCTCCAGAAAATCCGGCTGATTCTAACCGCCTTTTCCCTCGAACGTCTCCCGCCACCCCCTCCCAATGTAGAGACGCCCCGTGTCGGAGGGAACCTCCGGTGGGGGCGTCTCCGGGGCGGCGATGACACCTGACTCCTCGAAGACTGTCCGCGGGCACACAGGGCTCCTGATTTGCCTTGGTGCCGCCGGGACGATCCCTTCCGGTTTGAATCGTTGTCGCCGCTTCGGAGACGCCCCCACCGGAGGTTCCCTCCGGCACGGGGCGTCTCTACATTGGGGAGGTCATCACTAGGGGTAGGGAGAAGAGGGAGAAAGACAAAACCGCGACACCGAGAGCCCGTAGGGCGGCATTCCTGTAGCCCCGGGTGGAAAGAGGCGGAGCCGCCTGGGAACCCGGGGTTGGGTGCGGCGGCTGCGCTCCGTCCACCAAGCCTCCCGCCGTCACGACGCCCCTCCCCCAAACGTCTCCCGCCACCCCACACTCCCCCGCACCAGCGCCAACGCCCGCTCCAGCCGCTCCTGATTCTCCGGCTTGACCAGCCACGTGCTCCGCCCGGAAGGATGCGGCAAGGGGATCACCTCGAAGGTCACGTCGCCCCTCGCCACCTGAAAGGAGCTTCCCACCCTCTCATGCAACGGAGCGGGCTCGGGAAGGAACACCTTGATGGCGAGCTGTCCCACCGGGAGGACCGTGGCGGGACGGATCAGCTTCAATTCTCTTTCGAGGTAGGGCGCGCAGTTGGCGATCTCCTGCGGGCTGGGGACGCGGTCGCCCCCTTGTGGGGCGCGGCCTGGAAAGCAGCGGGCCACGGCGCAGATGTACGCCCGGCGGCGGAACTCCTCCTCGGGCGCTCCGAGACGGGCGAACCAGGAGAAGAGGCGCGTCCCGGCCGTGTAGGCGAAGGGGCGCTGCTCCACGACCTCCTTCGGTCCCGGCGCCTGCCCCACCAGCATCAAGCGCGGCCAGGACTCGGGCCTCGCCGCCACGGGTGGCGGCTCCACGGCGGGGCAGATCCTGCAGCCCCGCACCTGGATCAGATGATGGTCGAGCGCCTCCCAGCCGGCGCCCTCGCCTACGACCGGCAGACGGCTCACTTTACGGGGCCGTGCCCTTGGCGGGCGAGCCCGCCACGAGCTCGGCGGCGCCGGCCACGAGAGCCTCCGGCACGATCTCCACCGCCGGCTCCCACCAGTCCGCGCCGGACCCGAACATCTCCCCCTCGTGAGCGCAGGGAGAGGCGACGTGGTCGCGGCCATACATTCCCTTCCCCGCGTGCTTGCCGCGGTGGAGGGGGAAGATGGTGGAGCACACCAGGCAGAAGCGCCCGATGGTACGGCCCCGCTTCTCTTCGGGAACCTGACTCTCGGGCGCCGCGTGAGGCATTCTGAACATGGCCGTCTCCAGACAGGTAGATCGATTTCAGCGGGCCGCGAGCAGCTCGGAGCGGGAGAAGAAGAAGGCGAGCTCGATGGCGGCGTTCTCCGGCGAGTCGCTGCCGTGAATGGCGTTGCGCTCGATGGACGTGCCATAGAGCTTGCGGACCGTTCCGTCCTCGGCCTTTGACACATCGGTAGCACCCATCACCTTGCGGAGCTGGGTGACGGCCTCCTCGCGCTCCAGGGCCACGGGAATCACCGGGCCGCTGGTCATGAACTCCACGAGGCTGCCATAGAACGGCCGCTCCTTGTGCACCTCATAGAAGGCCTTGGCCTGCGCCTCCGTGAGATGGAGAACCCGGAGGCCCCGAATGGTGAAGCCTTCCTTTTCGAGATGGGCGAGAACTTTGCCCGCGTTGCCGGCCGCCACGGTGTCCGGCTTGAGAATGGCGAGAGTGGTCTGCATGGATTCGTCGTCTCCGTAAAGAATAAGGTAGGGCCGGACCGGCCGGCCGGGGGCATTGTAAGTTGTGGAGGGCGCCGCGCCAACTACACGGCTTCGATGTCGCCTTCCGCGCCTTCGATCCGGAACACCTCGCCCACCAGTTCCACGACGCCGTCCGGACCCAGGAGCACGGCCGAGCCGGCGGGGATTCCCAAACCCCAACCCACTCCCGCGCCGTCCAGCATCTTGCGTAGACGGCGGTCGTGGCCCGGATCGAAGTTGGGCTCCACCACCCCGTCCGGCAGCCAGCCGAAACCGGGGATGAGGTCACCCTTGAAGATGCTGCGGGCGAAGCGCCCCGCGCACTGGGCAGCGGCGGCGATGGCCACCACCAGACCGCCGGAGGCGATCTTCTGCGCCAGCGCCTCGGCGGCCGGCGTGTCCTCGACGGCCTCCAGCAGGTGATCCGTCACCCCGCCGCCGAGATAGACCGCCGCCACGTCACGGATGCGCTCCGAGTTGCGTCCCCGCCGGCCGTCCCGAGAGCGGTAGATGGGAATGATCTCCACCTCCCGCTCGAAATCCGCCATATACTCCGCGAAGTGCCGGGGATAGTCGTTCGACCCCGAAGCCGCCGGAATGAATCCAATCGGCCCCGGCGGCGCCTTCTCCAGCCAGGTGCGGTCCGCGTCCTCCGTCTCCCCAAAGCTGAACTCGCCGCCCCCGATGAGGGTCAGCCAGCCGGAGCCTGGGATGCGCTGGATGGGGCTGGGCATGGTGTTGCGATCCTACACGATCGAGCCCCGACGCCGCCGGTGAACAGCCTTAAGGACTTGGACGAAGCCCGCCAGTTGAGGCTAGTTGAGCCTGTCGAAAAACCTTCCCGCCGGCCCAACGGGTCGGGAGATCCCAGCCCAGGGCCGAGGCCGGAGGCCGACGCCCTGGGTGAGAGATTGACAACCTCTTGCGGCCTGAAGGGCCGCGAGACCGTAGGCCCGGCGTTGGAGGAGGCGTGCAGGTTCTCGCGACCCTTCAGGCCGCAAGGATGGGGGTGCCCTTTTTCCCAGGGCGTCGGCCTCCGGCCTCGGCCCTGGGCTGAGATCTCTCGACCCGTTGGGCCGAAGACAGGCGCCAGTGTCTTTAGCCGGTCCAACGTGCGCACAGCAAATGCGCGAAGACGTCAGCGAGTCTCAGCAGAGCACCAGGCTCTTCTTGCCGACCCAACGGGTCGGGTTTCTCAAAGGTACGGACCCGAAACGAGCGGGGAGATGCCATTCCCCAGTAGGGGATCGCTTTCCCCACTGGGGAAAAAGCTTGCCCAACTGGGGAGAGGAGTTTCCCGACTGGGGAGAGGCTTGCCCAACCGGGGAGAGGAGTTCCCCCACTGGGGAGGGGCTTGCCCAACTGGGGAGAGGGTTTTCCCCACTGGGGAGAGGCTTGCCCAACTGGGGAGAGGAGATCCCCGGTGGGCTTCCCACCCTTGTCCCAGGGCGTCGGCCTTCGGCCTCGGCGTCGTCTACCAGTTTTGAGACACCCTCTGAGAGGCGCGGAGACTGCCGGGAGGGCGTTGGAGGAGCAGACGGATATAGTTGACGTTGAGGCCGGGCCGGGCGGTATAACCCCGCCTGCACTTTAACTTTGAGGATAGCCACATGGAACCAGTCGAGAAGCGCTCTGATTCGAGAAGCGTGTTCATGGCCGCGACCCCGGCACAGGTTTTCGCCGCGATGAGCGATCCGGAACGCGTCGCCCGCTGGTGGGGGCCTGATGGATTCACGAGCACGATCCACCAATTCGACTTCCGGCCAGGCGGTACTTGGCTACTCACCCTGCACGGGCCTGACGGGAAGGACTATCCGAACGAGAGCCGCTTCACGCGCCTCTCTCCCGGCGAAATCTTCGAGATCGATCATGTGTCCGGTCATCACTTCGTTCTTTCCATAGAGCTGCAGCCGTCTGACCATGGCACTCGGGTCCATTGGCGACAGACCTTCGACACGGTTGAACACTACGAGGAAATTGCCCAGTTCTTGGCAGGAGCCAATGAACAGAACTTGCGGCGCCTGACAACCGAGGTTCTGCGCTCGCCCAATAATGCAGGAGCTCCATGAAGAAGATGGCGCCGGCTGCAAGCCCGGAGGCGTATGTCGAGGCCTTGACCGGTTGGCGTGCCGAGCTCGTGAAGAGTCTTCGCTCCTCGGTTCGTGCTGTGGGGGCCCTGGAAGAGGCGGTGAAATGGGGTCATCTCGTGTACGCGTCGAACGGACCGGTCTTGCTGATCCGCGCGGAGGATGACCGCGTTCTGCTCGGCTTTTGGCGTGGAAAGCGCTTGCTCGGAATCGAGCCACGCCTCAAGCCGGGAGGCAAGTACGAGATGGCGAATCTGGAGCTGCGAGAGGGTATGACGGTCGCGCCGGCAGCCGTGCGTCGCTTGGCGCGGGAGGCGATCGCCCTCAACGACAGCCTCGGCGATCCAAGGCTGGACGCCCGTCGGTAAAGCGCGAGCCTTGGAGGAACAGATTGATGAGGAGGCGTGATGCGACGTGACGCGTGGGCGGGAGTGACTCTCTCGCTGCTGTTGTCGTTGGCAAGTCCCTGCGTTGCGCAGACCGCCTGGCAGCCATCGTCGGGCCATAAGCAAGTGCCGATATGGCCGGGCGTGGTCCCTGACGCGCGGCCCGTCGAGGGGCCCGAGGAGTCCGGGACGGTTGTAGGCGCCGATGGTAGCAAGAAGCTCGTGGCCGGCAGGCCGTGGATCTATGTCAACAAAGTCTCGCAGCCGACGATGACCGTCTACTCCCCGGAGGGAAGCAACACGGGCGCTGCCGTCGTCGTGTTTCCCGGCGGGGGCTATAACGTTCTGGCCATCGATCTTGAAGGCACGGAAGCCTGTGACTGGCTGACGTCCAAGGGAATCACGTGCGTGCTGCTGAAATACCGCGTGCCGTGCGCGAAATCCGGACCGTACCGGGATTGTCTGACGGCGTTGCAAGACGCGCAGAGGACGCTGGGGCTGGTGCGCTTCCACGCCGCGGAGTGGCATATCGATCCGCATAAGATCGGCGTGCTCGGCTTTTCGGCAGGCGGGCATATGGTCGCCACGACGAGCACGCATTTCGAGAAGCGTCTCTACCCGGCTGTCGACGCGGCCGACAAAGAAAGCTGCCGCCCGGATTTCGCGGTGGCTCTCTATCCGGGGCATCTGGCGGTTCCAGAAAAGAGCTTCGCGTTGAACCCCGATCTTCAGGTCACCAGCCGGATGCCGCCTACGTTCTTGCTGCAGGCGGAGGACGATCCGGTTGATCCGGTAGAGAATTCGCTCGTCTATCATGCGGCGCTGAGGAAGGCTGAAGTGCCCGCGGAACTGCATTTGTACGTGAAGGGCGGGCATGCGTTTGGCCTGCGCCGCACGGAATCTCCGATTACGGGATGGCCTCGGTTGGTGGAGGCGTGGCTCGGGACGATTGGGATGATTTCGAGGTAGGTCTGAGCGCGCCTCCCGGCGAAGACGCGCCCCAAAATGTTCCGGAAACGGCGAGGACGACCCTTCGAAGGAGACGCCCCACGGGGTAGCTTGCGCTACCCTCCGGGCGTCTCTACGATGGGGTACGCGAGGTCATCGTTCTTGCTGTTCTCCCTCTTCTCCCGGCGGACGGGGGGGAGGCCGGGAGAAGAGGGCCGGGGTGATGAGGGCCAGCGCCCCCGGATCGATGACCTCCCCTACGCCCCCAGCGCCTTCGCCATCGTCTCGCCCATCGCCGCGGGCGATTCGACGACGTGAATCCCCGCCGCCTTGAGCGCCTCGAACTTCTCCGCCGCCGTGCCCTTGCCGCCGGAGATGATGGCGCCGGCGTGGCCCATGCGACGTCCCGGCGGCGCCGTGCGGCCGGCGATGAAGCCGACGACCGGCTTCTTGTAGTTGGCTCTGATCCACTCCGCGGCCAGCTCCTCGGCGTTGCCGCCGATCTCGCCGATCATCACCACGCCGTCCGTGTCCGGGTCCTCGGCGAACTTCGTGAAGACGTCGATGAAGTTGGTGCCGTTGATGGGATCGCCGCCGATGCCCACGCAGGTGGACTGGCCGAGGCCGAGGTTCGAGAGCTGCCAGACGGCCTCGTAGGTCAGCGTGCCCGAGCGGGAGACGACGCCGATGCGACCCTGCTTGTGGATGTGCCCCGGCATGATGCCGATCTTGGCAAAGCCCGGCGAGATGACGCCCGGGCAGTTGGGACCGACCAGGCGCGTCGGGTTATCCCTCAGGAAAGCCTTCACCTTCAGCATGTCGTTCACCGGAATGCCCTCGGTGATGCAGACCGTCAGCTCGATGCCGGCCGCCGCGGCCTCCATGATGGCGTCGGCCGCGAACGGCGGCGGCACGAAGATCATCGTGGCGTTGGCGCCCGTCGCCTCGCGCGCCTCGGCCACGGAGTCGAACACCGGAATGCCCTCGACCGTCTCGCCGCCCTTGCCGGGCGTGACGCCGGCCACCACTTTCGTTCCGTAGTCGCGGCAGCCCAGGGCGTGGAAGGTCCCCTCTTTGCCGGTGATGCCCTGCACCACCAGACGCGTGTCGTTGTTCACCCAGATCGCCATGGTCTACCTCGCCTCCCTGTTTGCGGCGGCCGCGGATACCACCTTCTCGGCGGCGTCGGCCATCTGCTTCGCCACGATGAACGGGAACGGCGCCTCGCTCAGGATGCGCCGCCCCTCCTCCACGTTCGTCCCCTCCAGGCGCACCACCACCGGCAGGGTGACGTTGCCCAGCTCCTCGATGGCGCCCACCACGCCGCGCGCGATGCGGTCGGTGCGGGCGATGCCGCCGAAGATATTGATGAGGACGGCTTTCACGTTCGGGTCCGACACCAGGAGTCGAAAGGCGTTCTTGACCGCCTCCTGCGAGGCGCCGCCCCCGACGTCCAGGAAGTTGGCGGGCTCGCCGCCATAGAGCTGAATGATGTCCATCGTCGCCATGGCGAGGCCGGCGCCGTTGACCATGCAGGCGATGTTGCCGTCGAGCTTGATGTAGTTGAGGTTGAACTTGCTGGCCTCGACCTCCAGGGGGTTCTCCTCCGCGAGGTCGCGCATGTCGGCCACGTCCTTGTGGCGGAACATGGCGTTGTCGTCGAAGCTCATCTTGGCGTCGAGCGCCATGACGTCGCCGCCGCCCGTCACCATCAACGGGTTGATCTCCGCGAGCGAGGCGTCCGTATCTAGGTAGGCCTTGGCGAGGCCGGTGATCAGCTTCGCGGCCTTGGCGGCCGTCGCGCCCTTCAGGCCCAGCCCTGAGGCAACCGCCCGGGCCTGGAACGGCAGGATTCCGAGATGGGGATCGATGGCCTGCCGGAAGATCGCCTTCGGGTCCTTGGCGGCGACCTCCTCGATGTCCATGCCCCCCTGGCTGGAGGCCATGACGACCGGCTTGCCCTGGGCCCGGTCGAGTGTGATGGAGACGTAGAGCTCCTGGGCGATGTCCGCCGTCTCCTCGATCAGCACCTTGCGCACGAGCTGCCCTTCGGGGCCGGTCTGGTGGGTGACGAGCTGCATGCCGAGGATCTTGCCGGCGACCTCGCGGGCCTCCTCGGACGATTTGGCGAGCTTGACGCCGCCTCCCTTGCCGCGCCCGCCGGCATGGATCTGGGCCTTGACGACGCACCGGCCGCCCATCTCCTCGCAGATCTTCGCCGCCTCGTCCGGGCTGTCCGTCACCTTGCCGCGAGGTGTGGCCACCCCATACCGGCGCAGGATCTCCTTGGCCTGATATTCATGAATCTTCAAGACGATATCCTCCGAGATGTCCTCTGGATCGCCCCCGGAAGGGGACTGGAGCCCGCCCGCAGCAAGCGAGGAGCGGGGGGAGTGTAGCAGCGGCTCCTCACTCCCCCAACCCCCTCTTCTCCCAGAGCCCGCCCCCCGGGCCCAGGGCATAGGCGCTAACTTGACGCGCCTCAGAGCTTCCCCCGCCCAAAACCCTCACCCCCTAACCCCCTCTCCCGCCCCGGGAGAGGGGGAAGGCATGCGAGGCCGTTTCGCATTGCCCTCCCTCTTCTCCCGGTGTGGGGGGTTGGGAGGGGGCGGGAGAAGAGGGAGAAAACAGCCAGGACGTTCCAGCCAGGTCCCCTGGGAGCAGGCTACACTCCCCGCCATGAGGATCGCGGTCATTGGTGGCGGCCCGGCCGGCGGCTCGGCGGCTCTGGCCCTGGCCCGTGGCGGCATGCCGGTGGACCTCTACCTGCCGGCCCGTCCCGGCGAGAAGCCATGCGGCGGCGCGGTGCCGGAGCACGTGCTGCCGCGCCTCGCCGGCTTCGATCCCAATTCCCTTCCGGCCGTCGTCAGCCCCGCAGCCGTGCTGGAGAACGCTCGCCGGGGCCGCATCGAGGTGAACCTTCAGGGAATCCGCATCTTCCGCCGGCGCGACTTCGATGGCGCCCTCGCCGAGTCGGCGGTGGCCGCGGGCGCCGTGCCGCGGCCCGCCAAGGTGGAACGACTGGAAATCGGGGGCGATGCCGTCCAAGTCACGGCGGACGGAGAAACCCGGGTCTACGACTGGATCGTGGGCGCGGACGGCGCCCGCGGCCTGACGCGCCGCAGCCTGGGGCTGGCGCCGGAGGGCGACAGCCTGGGCCTCGGAGGCTCTCTCTCGGGTCTCGCGTGGGACTGCCTCGTCCTCGCCTTCCCCGGGCTCGCCGATTCCTATCTCTGGATCTTCCCCCGGCCCGGCGGCGCTTCCGTGGGCATCGCCTACACGGCCGGCCGCCTGACGGACGTGGACGCGCGAGCCGCCCTCGACGCCTTCCTGGACCGCCATCTCCCCGCCGGCTGGCGGGACCTGCCGGGTCCCCGCTATCGTTATCCCATCCCCGTCTTCGGCCCTTGGACCCTGCCCGCCGTGCGTCGCGCCCTCGCCTGCCGTGTCCTCCTGACGGGAGACGCCGCCGCCCTGGCCGATCCGCTCACCCGCGAGGGAATCCGCTACGGCCTCCTCTCCGGCCTCTGGGCCGCCGAGAGCCTGCTGGCCGGAAATCCCGAGAGATATCCCGAAATCCTGGCGACCGAGCTGGCGGCCGACCTCGGGAAGGCCGCGAAGGCCCGGGATCTGTTCTTCGAGAGATCGATCGGGCAGTGGATGGTGCCGGCGGCGCGGATCCATCCGGGAATCCGGAAGGTATTGGGGGACCTGCTGGCCTGCCGGCAGCCTTACACGGGACTGAAGAAGCGGTTGGTGGGGAGTCTTCTCGGCTGAGGGGGCTTTTTACCGCGTCGCGTCGCCGTCGCCCTCGCCGTCGGGCCCGGCGTCCTCTTCGGCGGAGAGCAGCACGACGGTGATGTTGTCGATGCCGCCGCGGGCGTTGGCGTCGTTGATCAGGGTGCGGCAGATCTCATGCAGGCTGCGGCCGGAGGAGAGGCGGTCGCGGATGTCGGAGTCGGAGAGCATGCC